>Ga0255052_10000799_pt1 | contig 24875 bp, 31 predicted proteins | sample JV7_2_21_MG_FD_188632 | JGI IMG/M metagenome (GOLD analysis project Ga0255052, IMG submission 188632) | Seawater microbial communities from Jervis Inlet, British Columbia, Canada - JV7_2_21 | ecosystem: Environmental > Aquatic > Marine > Inlet | place: Canada: British Columbia | collected...
AGCATCGCCGTAATCAATGCCACACCGCGCCTTCTCAGGATGTATTTCATGGCGATACCTCGACGATTCGGATGATCTCACCTTCGTCAGCCAGTGCGACTACGATCTCGACGGCGCGCGGCAAGCTCGACAAACTCGCGACACCCTGTGCTACCTGTGGTGGCCATTGGTCAACCCAATCTCCCGTAACTGTCAGAAACCGGAAAGTGAGGCTCTCAATTTCTTCCAGCAAAACGGTTGTGAGTGGGGTGCTATTCACAGTGCGATCAAGAACCGTCCAATGATAGCGAATGAGCTCATCTTCCTCGATGCGATAGGCAGTTCGTTGCATAGTGCTGCGTGGGACGCCGGCCGAATTCGGCCACCCGCCATGGGTCAGTTGCAGCGCAAATTCCGATGCGAAACTTGATTGAAGCGCAGGTATCGGCGCATTGCCCAGTTCCACGCGAACCGATCGGGGTGCGGCTTGCAAGAGCTCGGTGCTCAGATAGCTGATAGTTCTTTGTATCGACTGCAGGCGATCCATACGCTCGCTCAACATGTCGGCATTCGACAGGGTTTGGCCCAGCGACATGTACGCGAGCAAAGACAACACGCCAAACACGGCGAGAGCGACCAACACCTCGATAAGTGTGAAGCCATTTCGCTGCGAACGCCTCAACAGGTGGCACCAACAGATTGAGCGCCGCGGCACCGAGTCCGACCGGCCGCACCAGCTGGCACCGGTTCACCGATAAAGCCAGTCACCGTGCGAATGATGTATTCGTTGCCGGCATGCGATACGGAAACGTCAATCCGATAAAAATTCTCTATACCCGTTTCGGAGACGACGGCCCGCCATGCCCACTCGCTATTCGCGTAGTCAACTTCGCCGCTGGTAGAACTGACTTCCGGTATCACGTTGGCAAGACGCATCTCGGCAATCTTGTTCTGCGCAATCCAGCTCGCATAGGTCCGCTCGCGCATTGTATTGGCCGCGTCAATCATCTGGTTCATACTGGCCGCAATCGCGGTCAACGAAAATGCCACGATTGTGAGCGCGACCATTACTTCGACCAAAGTGAAGCCTTTTTCCGATTCGCGATTCACTACCAATTAATCCCGCTCTTCGACGAATTCGATTTGACCAAGGACGTCGCCGCGCATGGCAAGTTGTTGCTCGTTCAGCGGACGCCTGAGACGAATCTCAAACGACGTCGATTCCCCACTCGAAAAGAGAAATACATGCGGCGCATATGATTCAAGCGCCAACGACATTCCTTCCTCCTCCGGATCCTCAAACTCTCGCGGGTCGTTGTCCAGGACAATGCGCTTGTCTTCTACAAAGAGCTCGAACTCCATGCCCTCCGGCAGCCGGCGTAATCGAAAGACTTCGTCGCCGGGAACTTCACTCCATTGGAATGTAAATGGATCAAACTCCACGAAGCGGTAGGTTGACGTCATCAGCTCCAGGCCAAATTCGCGGCCTTGCATTAGCGCCTCGTCCTGCGCCAACTGGATAAGCGTCGCCAGGCGTTTGCGCTCTGTGTCCAATTCACGGTCGTCGCCAATGAGGTTCATGGACAACAACGCCATGCCCGAAATGGTCGCGATGATGATCACGACGACCAGTATCTCGATCAACGTGAAACCGCTCGCTTTTCGCGTAACAGGCATAAGGGCAGGGACCCCTAACGGGCCCGGAATTCTATTCCGGATCCCAGTTGCCGATATCAGCATCGAGGCCTTCACCGCCGGGCCTGCCGTCACGTCCCAGCGTATAGACGTCGATTTCGCTGTTATTGCCCGGATTGAGGTATTGATAGGGGTTTCCCCACGGGTCTTTGGGCAGTCGATCAAGATAACCGCCGGGCTTCCAGTTACGGATACTCGGGTCCGTCGGCTTCGTCACCAACGCCTCAATGCCCTGTTCCGTCGTTGGGTAGGCGAAATTATCGAGACGATAAAACTTGAGCGCGTTCTCAATGTTCGAGATTTCGGCCGTGGCCTTGGTGATCTGCGCATCGTCGACGCGTCCAATGACGTTCGGCGCAACGATCGCAGCAAGAATGCCAATAATAATGACGACGACCATGATCTCGATCAGCGTAAAACCCTGCTGCCGCGATGGATGGTGCTTTGCCCTAAGTTGATGACTCACGTGTGTTGCTCCAGGGCGGCGACGCGGGTACCGCGAAACCGCTGAATTGACTCTTAATTAAAGTAAACGTCAGTATATCAAACATGGGGTTACACGATCTCGAACGAAACGGTAGCAGAACGCCCGGTCTGGGTCGCTGGTTACTGCCCGGCGCCATGCTGTTAGTGGCCGTTTTTCTGCTGTTCGGTGGCGAATTGGCGCGCGAATGGTTGCGGTTTGACAGGCAGGGCATTCAAGCGGGTGAGGTCTGGCGCCTTCTGAGCGGGCATTTTGTGCATCTTGGCGCGCCGCATTTGGCGCTAAATGCCGCGGGTCTGGCCCTCGTTTGGTACCTGGTGGGCGATGCCTACGACGTACGTCAGTGGGCGCTGGTTTGCACGCTGAGTGTGCTGACGATGGACATTGGCCTCTGGGTATTTGACCCCGATCTGCAATGGTACGTCGGGCTGTCGGGCCTGTTGCATGGTGTCTTGGCGGCTGGTCTCGTCGTCGCGCTAGAGAAGCCTGACAAGGAGACGCTGGCGTTGCTGCTGCTACTGATCGGCAAATTGGCATGGGAGCAGTTCGGCGGACCTCTGCCCGGGTCCGAAGCGACGGCCGGCGGCAGGGTGGTGGTTGACTCTCACTTGTTTGGGGCAATCGGCGGCGTGGTCGCGGCGGCGTGGCTTTGGATTAGAGTACGGAACGCCACACCTATATAATGAGCGGCCACATGCTCGTCCGCTGCACAATGTTGCGGCATTGGCGTTTAGAGTACGGAGACGATTTTGACGATTGCAATGGTATTCCCCGCTCAGGGCTCTCAGTCAGTTGGCATGCAGGGCGACTTGGCGGCAGAGTTTCCGGTCGTCGCGGAAACCTATGCAGAGGCCAGTGAGGTCCTCGGCTACGATCTGTGGCAGTTGGTGCAAGAGGGCACGGCCGAAAAATTAACCGAAACGGTGGTCACGCAACCGGCAATGCTGACCGCAGGCACCGCAGCCTATCGCGTCTGGCAAGCGGCTGGCGGATCGCAACCGGCACAGATGGCGGGACACAGTCTGAGTGAATACACGGCGCTCGTGTGTGCGGATGCTGTCAGTTTTGGTGACTCCATGCGCGTGGTCAAGCGGCGCTCAGAGCTTATGCAGGAAGCGGTACCGGTTGGTGGCGGGTGTGTTGGGACTCGATGATGAGACCATCGTATCCTTGTGCGACGAGGCATCGACGATCGGCATTGCCGAGCCGGTGAACTTCAACTCACCCGGTCAGGTCGTTATCGCAGGGCATGCCACTGCTGTTAGCCAGGCGATCGAATTCGCCAAGGAGCACGGCGCACGGCGCGCAATTGTGCTACCGGTTAGTGTGCCGTCACATTCTCCATTGCTGCGCGGCGCCGGGATATCACTTGCGGACACATTGGAGACGACGAAAGTTGAGACCCCGCAAATACCTGTAATCAGTGCAGCGACCGCGCAACCCTATACCGACAGCGACGATATTCGCAGTAAGCTGTCGGCACAGGTTTACAGTCCCGTACTCTGGGTCAGAACCGTGGAAGCAATGATCGCTGGCGGTGCGACACGAATCGTGGAATGCGGACCGGGCAAGGTTCTTGCCGGCCTGGCACGTCGTATCGTCAAGAACACGCCGGTTACCTTTATTGATAACAGTGACAGCCTGCAAAAAGCGTTGCAGGATTGATCGGATCCCAGGAATCCAAGGACTCCTCATGAGTAAGCTATTCAAGTCAGACGCTCTCGACGGCGAAATCGCGTTGGTCACCGGCGCCTCTCGCGGCATTGGCGCATCCATTGCTGAGGCGCTGGCAGGCGCAGGCGCCAAAGTGATTGGTACAGCGACCAGCGAGGGAGGGGCCGACGGGATATCGGGCGCGCTCGGCGCGAATGGCCGAGGCATTGCCCTGAATGTCGCTGACGGCGAGTCCGTGCAAGCCGCCATCAAAGACATCCAGGGCAACGAGGGTAGTCCGACAATTCTTGTCAACAATGCCGGCATTACGCGTGACAATCTGCTAATGCGAATGAAACAGGACGAATGGGACGACGTCATTGCTACCAACTTGACGGGCTTGTATCGCATGAGCAAAGCGTGCCTGCGTGGCATGATGAAGGCAAAGAGAGGGCGCATCATCAACATCGCTTCGGTAATCGCGGTAATGGGCAACGCCGGACAATCGAATTACGCAGCGACGAAAGCCGGCATGATCGGATTCTCAAAATCACTGGCGCGAGAAATTGGTTCGCGAAGCATTACTGTAAACGTCGTCGCGCCCGGATTCATCGACACGGACATGACCAAAGCCCTGCCGGAGGAGCAGCGCGAAGCGATGTTGTCGCAAGTGCCGTTGGGGCGACTTGGAGGTGGAAATGACATTGCGAACGCGGTGTTGTTCCTGGCATCGGCGGGCGGCGAGTACATCACGGGCGAGACACTGCACGTCAACGGCGGAATGGTAATGGACTAGAAGCGGTTTTCGAGTAGATTGCCATGGATGATTCACATACAATAGCCACCCACGACCGGGGAGCACCTTGAAATATCAGGGACTTAGGTAGAGCATTAGAGTCTTCTCAGGAGAAGCAATCACTATGAGCAGTATTGAAGAACAGGTTAAGGGCATCGTTGCTGAACAACTCGGCGTCAAAGAAGACGAGGTAACGAACGATGCGTCTTTTGTCGACGATCTTGGAGCGGACTCACTTGACACCGTCGAGTTGGTAATGGCTCTGGAAGAGGAATTCGAAACCGAAATCCCCGACGAGGATGCCGAGAAAATTACCACCGTCCAGCAGGCCATCGATTTTGTAACCGCTCGCCAGAGCGAGGGTTAAAAAAATATGGCGCGACGCCTGTCGTCGCGCCTTTTTCTCTTTAGTTCCGAACGGCAGTCCTGCCATTCAAAGCAGATAGACACTTGAGTAAACGTCGCGTTGTTATTACCGGAATGGGTATTATTTCACCGGTAGGAAACACCCTTGATGCTGCGTGGCACAGTGTTTGCGAAGGGATATCCGGAATTAGTCTCATCGACTTTTTTGATACGAGCGCCTTTCCTACGCGTATCGCCGGTCTGGTGAAAGATTTCGACATTGACAATTACCTGTCCCCAAAAGACCAGCGCAAGAACGATCCGTTCATACACTACGGTGTTGCCGCGGCGATGCACGCGATCGACGACGCGGGACTTGAAATTAGCGAAGAAAACGGTCACACGGTCGGCATTGCGATGGGCTCCGGTATCGGCGGCATCAAACATATCGAAGACAATCACAACAAAATGATCGCTGGCGGGCCACGCAGAGTCTCGCCGTTTTTTATTCCCGGCAGCATTATCAATATGACGTCCGGACAGGTCAGCATTCTGCAGCACATTACCGGGCCAAACATCTCAATCGTAACCGCGTGCGCTACATCGACGCATTGCATCGGCCTGGCGGGACGCAGTATCGAACACGGCGATGCTGAAGTTATGCTTGCCGGCGGATCGGAGTATGCGACCACACCGTTAGCGATGGGTGGTTTTTGTTCTGCCAAGGCAATGTCGACACGCAATGACGAACCAACTCGCGCCAGTCGTCCCTACGATACTGAGCGAGACGGGTTCGTACTCAGCAACGGCGCAGGTTGCGTTGTTCTGGAGGAACTCGAGCACGCGAAAGCGCGTGGCGCAAAAATTTATGCGGAGCTTATTGGTTTTGGCATGAGCGGCGACGCGTATCACATCACCTTGCCTCCAGCGGACGGCGAGGGTGCGCGCAAGTGCATGACAGCTGCGTTACGTGATGCCGGACTGGACGCATCCGATATTGACTACTTGAATGCGCATGGTACATCGACGCCAGCGGGCGATATCGGCGAGACGGTCGGCATCAAACGGGCATTTGGCGATGCCGCAAGAAACCTGACCGTCAGTTCCACCAAGTCGACGACAGGACACCTTCTTGGTGCTGCCGGCGTGGCGGAGGCTATTTTTTGCGCACTGGCGATTAAGAACCAGGTGATTCCGCCAACGATTAACCTGGAGAACCAGGATCCCGAATGTGACCTGGACTACGTGCCGAACGAAGCGCGAGACGCAAAAGTTCGCACCACAATCTCCAACTCCTTCGGTTTTGGTGGCACGAACGGCAGCCTGGTCATTCGAGCATTTGATTGACTCACTGAGTGAGATCATCATGCCGGTGATCTGTTGCAACTCCACCTAAGAGCACTGAGTCAATGAGTGTCTGGTTTCGAAATGGCGTGCCAGTAGAGAAAGTCTCTATCGATGACCGCGCCTTTCAATACGGCGATGGTTTATTCGAGACGATCGCTATTCGCGATGGTGAGCCAAGACTTTGGGCGTATCACATGGAGCGTCTCGCGGGCGGTTGCGCGCGCTTGCGGATGACGATACCTGGGCGCAAACGTTTGCGAGACGACGTGGCGAATGCTGTTCTGCAGAGTAATGAACTGTCCGCCTATTGCGCCGCCAAACTCATCGTCAGTACCGGCGTCGGGCAGCGTGGTTTCGGGCGAGACATACCAAGTGCGACCGAAACGGTTGTTGGCGTTTTTCCGACGCGACCTATCGCCGCGCAAAAGTACAGCGGCGGAGTCGCGACAATACTCTGTGATACAAGGCTTGCAACGAATTCGGTAACCGCCGGGCTCAAAACGCTTAACCGGCTTGAACAGGTTCTGGCGCGATCGGAATGCGTCGTGGCCGGGACCTTCGAAGGTATCACTCTCGATGCCGACGATCGCCTCATCTGCGGTACCATGAGCAACGTGTTTATCGTCTCAAACGAATCAATTGTCACCCCATCGCTGGAGCGTTGCGGCGTTGAAGGCGTAATGCGACGCCACACCATCGCGACACTGAGAAAATACGGTATTACCGTCAACATTCGTGATATGAGCGAGATGGAGTTGTCAGACAGCGACGAGGTTTTTCTTACCAACAGTCAATTTGGTGTTTTGCCGGTGCGCTCTTACCGGGGGAAAGTGTGGCACTCACATCCCGTAACACGTCGACTGATGGCAATGATGGCAGACAACGGCATCAGCGAGTGCGTCCTGTGAAGCGTACTTTCAACGCGCTATTCGTCTTGCTGGTTTTGGCCGTGGCCGTATTGGGCGTCGGCGTTTGGCAAATTGAACGTTTCATGACGTCAGAGCTTGCGGTTCCGGACGGTGGCCTCGAATTTGAAATTCCGGCAGGCAGTTCTTTTGCCTCCGTAACGTCGCGGTTGGTCGATACAGGCATTATTGATGACGACCGCTGGTTTCGCCTGCGTGCGCGCTGGAGCGGCGAGGCCGGTGCCGTGCAGGCCGGCGACTACCTGATCCAGTCAGGTGCGACACCAGAATCGATATTGCGTCAATTCACCAGCGGCGCGGTTCGCCTGTACTCCTTCACGATTATCGAAGGATGGAATCACCGCGATCTGCTCACCGCGCTGCACGCCGGTGAAGCCGTTGCGGCGTCGATGACTGACGAGGATTGGCCAGGCTTGCTTGCCGATCTCGGCGCGACGGTTGCCCATCCCGAAGGCCTTTTCCTGCCGGAGACCTATCACTTCCCGCGCAACACGACGGATCGCGAATTACTCGCACAGGCCTATGCGCTGATGCAAGAGGTCTTGCACGAAGAGTGGCAACGGCGAGACACGGCGACACCATTGAAGTCACCGTATGAGGCGCTGGTGCTTGCGTCTATTGTCGAGAAAGAAACAGCGCGCGTCGATGAAAGGCCACGCATTGCGGGCGTATTTACGCGGCGATTGCAAAAGGGCATGCGCCTACAAACGGACCCAACCGTTATCTACGGCATCGGGCCCCATTTCGACGGCAACCTGACGCGGGCCAACCTGCGAAGTGACACGCCCTACAACACCTACACAAGAAATGGTCTGCCACCGACGCCAATCGCGATGCCGGGCAGGGCCGCGATAAACTCGGCGCTCAATCCTGCCGACGGCAAAGCGCTTTACTTTGTGGCCACGGGTTTGGCTGACGGCAGTCACCGGTTCTCGGAAACCAAGGCCGAGCACGATGCGGCCGTTGCCGCCTACCTGCAGCAACTCCGGCGTCAGCGACGACAGGGCAGCTGAGATGGAACGCGGCAAATTCATCTCGATCGAGGGTATCGAAGGTGTCGGCAAGTCGACCAACATTAAGGTCCTCGTTGAACGCATCGAGGCGGCAGGTCACCGGGTCCTGACAACCAGGGAGCCTGGTGGTACGCCGCTTGCCGAGGACATTCGAGACATCGTGCAGCACCGCAGCGACGAGCCTATACCCGAGATCGCCGAAGTTCTTTTGATCTTTGCGGCGCGCTCGCTCAACGTAAATAACGTCATTCTGCCGGCCCTCGAAGCCGGCACCTGGGTGATAAGCGATCGATACACGGATTCCAGTCGCGCCTATCAGGGTGGCGGGCGCGGCATTCCCATGGAGACTATCAATCGACTCGCCGACTGGGTACATGGTGATATCTGGCCCGACCTGACCATCTTGCTGGATGCGCCCGTCGAAATCGGGATGCAACGAACCGACAAGCGCGGCGAACGGGACCGGTTCGAACAAGAGCGTCATGATTTCTTTCAACGCGTCCGGGAATGCTATTTGCAGCTGGCGGCGACGGATCCGTCACGCTTCGTTATTATCGACACAACGCAGAGCATCGATGACGTAGGCGCCGAGGTCACAGCCGTGGCCGAGCAATTGCTATCGAATATTTCGCTTTAAATAAGACCGGTAAGCGACTGTTTTATGGAAATTAGTTGGCATAGTGAGTTTGCGAGATCCTGGCACGACCGGGTGCGCCACAATCGCGTGCCGCACGCGGTGCTGCTGGCGGGTCCGGTTGGGGTTGGCAAGCGTTCGGCGGCAGCATGGATTGCCCGCCAGAGCCTCGAGATTGATCCCGTATCCGACCTGCCGATGCATCCTCCGGCACGACCGGAGCATGCGGACCTGCGCTGGCTCACACCGCCTGAGGACAAGCAGGCAATCGGCATCGAGCAAATTCGCGAGCTGGTATCAGACCTGAGCCTGACGAGCTACGAGGGCAAGGGCAAGGTCGCCGTCATCGAGCCGGCCGACGCGATGACGGTCAATGCCGCCAACAGTTTGTTGAAGACGCTGGAGGAGCCGGCCGGGTCCACGCTCCTGGTCCTCATTGCGGACCGCGTTGGCCGCTTGCCGGCGACAATATTCAGTCGCTGCCAGCGCATCGAGTTCGCACCACCCAACGAAGCCGAAGCGCTCGCGTGGCTCAATCGTCTGCAGCCGGGCGCCGCCTGGGCTGATGCTCTCAGAATCGCGGGAGGCGCACCCGTGGCGGCTATCGGGGCACTGGCGAGTCTCGAGACGAATGCCACGATGGCCAAGGACTTTGATGCGCTTGGGCAGGGCGTTGCATCACCTGTCGAGGTTGCCGCCCGTTGGGCCAAACTGGAGCCCGCGTTCGTACTCGATTGGCTTGCCCGGCAGGTAAAATTGGCGGCAATCGCAATATCTGCGGGTCGCGACAAAGCTGCCGGCGTCGCAATTAATGATTCTGTGCTGCTGCGCATGGACACGCGAAATCTGTTCTGCTATTTAGACATAATAAACCGACTTCGGGGCCAGCCCGGCGGTTCATATAACGTGCAACTGACCCTGGAAGGGTTGTTGATCGACTGGGCCGATGGTCTTAAGGACTGCGACCTGGAGCCACCGAACGACGGCATGAATCTGATGCTGGCCAGTCGCTAGTTCGACACTGACACATCGTTGAGACTTTGGGCCAAAAGGGCGAGAAATGAGCAAACCAGGACTGCTGACACTAACGATCAAAGATAAAAGCGCGTTGTACCTCGCGTACATGCCCTATGTTATCAACGGCGGGCTGTTCATTCCGACGAGCAGCTCATACCGGCTCGGCGATGAGGTGTTCATGCTCCTGAACCTGATGGGTGAAGAAGAGAAAATCCCTGTTGCCGGCACGGTCATCTGGATGACGCCCAAAGGCGCGCAGGGCAAGCGCACCGCGGGCATCGGCGTGCAATTCAGTGACCAGGACCAGGGTAATACGCAGAAGAAAATCGAGACCTACCTGGCGGGTGCGCTGGGCGGCGACAAGCCGACTCACACCATGTGAGCAGAACCTAGGACGGCTCGCTGTTAATGCCGTTCTCCAGGACGTACGCCTGGTAGCCTCGTTCGCTGAGGATATAGGCTCCGGCCGAGCTACGTCGCCCGGTATCGCAACAAACAATGTACTTTATGCTTTTGTCCAGCGTTGATATTTTCAAACGGATGAAATACAGCGGAATATTGATGGCGCCATCCAGGTGCTGATTCTCGAATTCGCTGGGTAATCGGACGTCCAGCCATTGAGCGCCAGCTTTGACCATTTCTTCGGCGTCCACGAGCGTCAACCAATCCAGCATTGGTTCGTTCAGCAATGTCTTGAAGTCGTCCTTGCCGAGGCGCATCACTGAGCCGTCACTTAACATCGTGACGGTCGCGTTCCTCTTGGCCTCGGATATCAGCGCTTCCTCGCCAAACGTATCACCGACACGGAGCTCGGCCAGTTTGATGCCTTCCTTGCTGAGCGGCGTCTCGCGCGTTACCAGTGCAGACCCGCGGATCAATACATAGAAGTAGTCGCCCTCAGCACCTTGCTTCAAGACGACATCGCCCGACTTGTAGTTGATCTGTTGCATTCGCATGAAGATCGCCTGGATGTTCGCGGGCGGAATCTTGTGGAAAGCCTTGGTCTGCAGCAGCATGGTCATCCAGTCTTCGCTGCCCTGGTCGTCGTCATTCTGGAGGTCTGACACCTCGTAGGTTCCGGTTTGATCCCAGGTCAACATGACATCGAGCAAGTCACTGTCGATCGACAGGAACTGCACGCGGTCGCGTGCTCGCGACGAAAGACGGCGCGGATAGACGGGTGCGACCGGATTTCGTGCCGCCTCGCTGCCACCTTCGATGGTGCCAATGACGTTGCTCTGGTCGAACAGTTCGAGGACACCCGAAATGATATATATCGTGCGCTTTTCGGTATCCCCTTCCTTGAATAGCAACTGTCCCGGCGACAGTTCACGGACTTGCACCTTGCGGGCAAGCGCTGAGAGGTTGTCGCGTTTCAGACCGTCCAGCGGGGAATAGCGTCTGAGCAGCTCAATATCTACCTGCTCATCGGCCATTTCTTGTCCTGTGATTAATGGGCATTCGCTCTTCGTATTGTGTCTTGCTGTCCAGCGCTCATTCTACCTTCAATTCAACGACTTCCGGTACCGCTTCGGCCGTGCACCGTGAGGCACCGCACACTTTAATCCGCAACGCCGGGCCATCTGGGACAAGTATCACAGCTCAGACCACCCCGCATGAGGGTTAAATCTGCCACCGTGGGCCTCGGCCAGCAAGCGCAATGTGGCCAGAACCTCGTCGTGGCCACGTTCCTGAGCGTACTTGAGGGGCCCACCACGAAACGGCGCAAAGCCAGTACCAAAAATCACCCCGGCGTCGAGCAGGTCTGCGTCTTTGACGACACCCTCGCTGAGACAGGCTACGGCCTCATTGACCATCGGCAGAATCAGACGATCCTGGATGTCGGCAGGAACCGGGCCATCGCCACCTGCGGGTTTGATCGCCTTGCCTTCTTCCCAGCGGTAGAAACCCTGCCCTGATTTGCGACCCAGGAGACCATCGTCGACCATTTCTGACAGACGCTCCGGCACCGGCCGGTCCATCGCGGCGCCAAGCACCTTGGACACGTGCAGCGCGACATCCAGTCCAACGCTGTCGACGAGTTCAATCGGTCCCATCGGCATACCGAAGGCCTCGGCGGCCTTGTCGATTTCAACAAAAGCAACGCCTTCTTCCGCCAGGTGCATGGCTTCAGCCATGTAAGGCGCAAGAATCCGATTGACGACGAAGCCCGGCGAGCTAGCACACTCCAATGGTAGTTTGCCGATGCCCTTGGTGAACGCAAAGCCAATGTCGAGTGCTTCCTGTTCTGTGTCTTCGCATCGAATCACTTCAACCAGCGGCAGCATCGCGACCGGATTAAAGAAATGCAGGCCGATAAAGCGCCTCGGTTCCCTGAGGCTCGTGCGCAAGTCTTCCAGGCGGATGCTCGATGTGTTGCTGGCAAGCAGGGCGCCTGGTTTCATTTTTTGCTCAAGCGCCTTGTAGAGTGCCTGTTTGGCATCGAGGTTCTCGTAAATCGCCTCAATGATGAGGTCCGCTTTACTCACGCCGTTGCCGTCAACATCGGAGCATAACCGTTGTTCAGTATCTGCTCGTTTTTTGTCATCACGGACACGTTTTCCGAACAGCTTTGTCGCTCTGGCCAGTGCCGGATCGATGTACTTTTGTTCGCGATCTTGCAAGGTGACGGTATGACCCCGTAATGCACACCAGGCCGCAATATCGCCGCCCATGACGCCAGCCCCCACGACATGTACGTGTTCGATCTTCTTGTCGGTCTTGTTGCCTTGTCCTTTCAATGTGCTTTGCAGGAGGAACACTCGCACCAGGTTGCGCGAGGTGCTGCTGCACATGAGTTTTGCAAAGCTGCGAGCTTCAGCTTCGTAGCCGGTTTTCGCGGAGGCACCGTCCGATGCCCAGATGTCGATCATGGCATACGGCGCAGGGTAGTGTTCCTTGCGTGCCTTGCCGCGAACCTGTTGCAACAACATATTGCGCACAAATGGCCGTGCGAACTTCAGGTTCAGCAAGCGATCGAGCAATGGCGCCGCCTGTTTGGGTTTCGCCGTACGTATGAGATCTTTCGCAGCCTGGCGCCATTCGCTTTCCGTTGTGATCTGGTCGACGAGTCCGATTTTCAGGCCCTTTGCGGCGGTGATCGGGTTGCCGGTCAGCATTATTGGCATGCCTGCGCGTACGCCACAGATTTGCACGACGCGAACGGTGCCACCGAAGCCCGGATGCAACCCGAGTTTCACTTCCGGAAGGCCAAGAATACGTTTGTCGCTGCTTGGTGCGAGCCGATAGTCGCAGGCCATGACGAGTTCGAGGCCGCCGCCGAGACAGACGCCATTAATCGCGGCCACGGTGCGGCACGGCAGATTCTCAATGCGATCGAATAGTTGTTGTCCTTGCCTTACCAGGTCATAGGCGAGATCTGCAGAGTCGATGCCGACGAACTCCTTGATGTCGGCGCCCATGATGAAACTACCCGGTTTGCCCGAATAGAAAACGACACCGGACGGCGGATTTTTCTCGAGGGGCTCGAGAATACTGCCAAGCTCGATCAGAACCTCCGACGATAAGACGTTAGCGCTGGCATCCGCTTTGTCGATACATATCCAGACAATGCCGCCATCGTCCGTGTTTGTTGTCCAGTGTTGAGTCATAAATAGTGCTCTTGTCAGGCGAGTTCGAAGTCGCAGACCAGTGGCAGGTGGTCCGATAACTTCACATCTGGTATGTCAAAGGACGTGACCTTGATACCGTCCTGGTAAAGAATGAAATCAAGCTCCTTGCGCGGCGCTCGACTTGGATAGGTGGGACGGCTATCGACATTTGCCGATTGCAGGCCCGCTGCTTTGGTGAACAGGTAAATCTCGTTCTCTCCCCAAAACGTATTGAAGTCGCCGGCGACCAGAACCGGTTTACTGGTTTCCTGGATAAGATCGTACAGGCGCCGCAACTGCAGATGTCGATGGCGGTACTTCAGCGACAAATGAACCAGGAAGATCGCGTAGTCGTCCATCTCCAGTTCGATGATCAGGCGTTTGATACCGGTATCGAAGTAATGAAATTTCTCGCCATGCACGCGAGGCGCAGCCATGAAAGCATTACCCTGCTTGCGGACGATCGGCAACAGTTGATTGAACGATTTTTCACCGTACTTGGTCTCGTACGAAGTATTCATGCCGAGATCACCGGCCAGCTTTTCTGCTTGATTGACATTGCGGCTGCGAATCGATCCCGTGTCGACCTCGATCAGGCCGACAACATCCGGATCGATGGACTTGATAAACCGGCCTATCTCCGGCAATACGCTTTGATTGCCAATGAGGTAACCGGCGCCGGGCAGAGGCATATGCATGCTCGCACCGCCGCCGACGGCGTACCTGATGTTGTAGAGAAGAAGCCGCATGCGCCGCTACGATACCGAAACGACCGAGGCATGGAAACCACTGGGGGCCTAGTGTGACGTGGATTTCGCGGACGGGCTCCGAATTGGCTAAACTAGGGCAATTAATGGCGGAAAACGGAGTTCGCTGTGTCAGAGGACAACCCGATCCGGGTATTTGCTACCCACAGTTTTGACGAGAGCGATGACTACTTGCGCGTTTTCGAGTTCCTCGAGGGTGTCGATCGCTTTTATTACATGAACGTCAGCAAGCCTGAAAACATACCGACGACGGGCGGTCTGGAGGCGATCAAGGATGAGCTAATCCGGCAGATCAAGGAATCCGAGGCCGTAGTCGTCCTGGCAAGCGTCTACGAGCAGAAAGAAGACCTGGTTCGATTCATGATGGATGTTGCCGACGCCAACAAGAAGAACATGATTGCAATAAGGCCATTCGGTGGTGTTGCCGAAACGCCAGAGGCGATTGTCGCGCGTGCGAAAGAGCATATCGAATGGAATGACCGTGAAATGGCGGACGCGCTACGACGTCAGGCGCGAGGTCAGGATACCTCACGTTGGGAGGTGCTTGATTTTCCAGGCTTTGATGCAGATGGACCTATTGAATAACCTTTTATAACAAATGGTTGTACGTTTTAATTAAAGTTGTTTAGTACATGAGACCCGTCGTTATCGCCCATCGCGGCGCGTCCGGGCACTTGCCCGAACATTCCTTGCCTGCCAAGGCACTGGCGTACGCTATGGGCGCCGACTACCTGGAACAGGACGTCGTCGCGACGCGCGATGACGAGCTGGTCGTACTGCATGACATCCATCTCGATCGCGTCACTGAGGTTGCGAGCTTTTACCCCGCCCGCGACCGGTCGGACGGCCGCTACTACGTTCGCGATTTCGATCTCGACGAGCTAAAGCGGCTCAGGGTTCATGAACGAACCAATGCCGACGGCTCACCGGTGTACCCGGATCGCTTCAGCTCGACCGGTGAAATATTTCGCATCCAGACCTTTGCTGAGGAACTCGAGTTCGTGCAGTCGTTGATAGCAGCCCACGGACGCCCGGTCGGCATCTACCCGGAGATCAAGCGACCAGAGTGGCACCGGAAGGAGGGCGTTGATATCACGCCGCTATTCCTTCGCATTCTGGCGGAACACGGTTATCGGCGACACACGGACCCGGTTTATGTGCAGTGTTTCGATGCCAGGGAATTGCGTCGCATCCGACATACCCTGGATTGCCGCCTGAAACTGATCCAACTAATTGGCGAGAACAGCTGGGGCGAGTCATCAACCAACTACAATGTGCTGCGCAGCCAGAAAGGACTCGACCAGCTCGCGGCCACGGTTGACGGCATCGGCCCATGGCTCCGGCGGGCCTATTCGCGGCGACGCCATGACGGACGAATTCGCTCCACCGGCCTCGTCAGGCGGGCTCACAAAGCCGGGCTTGCCGTTCACCCCTATACGTTTCGCGTCGATGAACTGCCGGAGGGCTTCGCGTCATTCGATGAACTATTGGCGTTTTTCACGGCCAAATTAGCTGTTGACGGTATTTTCACGGATTTTCCTGACCGTGTTTCCCAGTATTTGCGAAGGATTTCTTCCTAGCGTGACTCTAACCCAAGAATTCGTTTGGACACCGACCAGTGCAGGGAGGCATTAAATGAACGACGGGGTATGGCGAAAGGCGTTTTTGATAGCCTGGCTAATCGCGTTCTCGGGGCTTGCCTCGGCGGATGTACCGGCGGGCGGGCGCCTCGATCTCGCCGAATACCAAGGCAAAGTGGTAGTCCTGGATTTCTGGGCATCCTGGTGCGTCCCATGCCGCCGTTCATTTCCGTGGCTCAACGAAATGACCGGGAAATATGCGGATGCCGGCCTTGTCGTGATCGGAGTCAATGTCGACAAAGAGCCCGCAAGCGCCACTGAATTCCTCAAGCAGTATCCGGCCACCTTTCGGATTCACTATGACAACGACGGCGTTCTGGCAAAGGAATTTGGTGTGCAAGCGATGCCAAGTTCGTTCGTGATCGGTCGTGACGGTGCGATAAAAGAGCATCACCTGGGATTCAAAGTGAAGCGACAGGAAAAATATGAAGCCGTAATTGTGGCGCAACTTCAGCAGGAGAAGGTTGAATGAATCGTACGATTGGAATCGCTTTTGTAGCGATGATGCTGTGCGGCGGTTGTGCCTCCATGGGAATCGAGCCATGGGAACGTGACGTTCTGGCCAAGGACGAGATGCAGCTGACAACAGACGAGATCGAGGCCGCGACCGACGACCACATTTACTTCAGCAAAGAAGCATCCAGCGGCGGCCGTGGATTTGGCGGCGGCGGTTGCGGCTGCAATTGAGGGCGCGCTAATGAGACGAAAAGAAAATCGTTCAATTTCCGCAGCCCTCGCGGCGGCAACCTGCTCTTTGTTAGGTAACGGTATTGCAGCTGCGGTCGATGCGCAGGAGGAACCAGCCTGGGACTTCAACACGTCGCTGCTGTACTACGGTGAAGACAGTGACCGAGTGAAAGACTTCAGCGTCAGCGCCATTGCCCGACGCATGTTCGTCGATGATCGTTTCCTCGCGCTCGGCCTGACCGTTGACAGTCTGACCGGCGCAACACCAAGCGGTGCGATCCGACAGGACGTGGCGCAGACATTTACCCGTCCCTCCGGCGACGCGGCCTATGCTGTTCCAGCCGGTGTGTTGCCATTGGACGATACGTTCCTGGATACGCGGGTGGCCATTACGGCCGGTTGGCAACAACCGGTCGGCGAGAAGAGCCTGATCAATGTCGGCGCCAGCGCGTCGAGGGAATACGACTACACTCATATTGGCGTTAACGCGAAGTTCGCCCGTGATTTCAATAAACGCAACACGACGTTGTCCGCCGGTATCGCGTTCTCAATGGACAGCCTCGATCCGGTCGGCGGCGCGCCAACTCCGTTTACGCCGATGCTCGACGTCGGCGACACGCGTAATCGCATTGGCGATCAGGACAAAGACGTGCTGGATGTAATTCTTGGCGTGACGCAGGTTGTATCCCGTAATCTGATCGTGCAAGCGAATTATTCGTACAGCATGTCGGACGGCTATCTGACTGACCCATATAAGGTGTTGAGTCTGGTCGATGGCACAACTGGCGACACACTGGTGAGAACGTTGACGCCAGGTGTCGACGGTCCATCGCATCAATTCCTGTTCGAAAATCGACCCGACGAGCGCACCAAGCACAGCATTTACGGACAAGCCAAGTACTACGTGAACGGCAAGGTACTGGACGCTTCGTACCGTTACATGACTGACGACTGGGAAATCGACTCGCACACAGTGGACCTGCGCTATCGCATACCGTTCGGCAACGACCAGTACCTTGAGCCGCATCTGCGCTTCTATGCGCAGTCAGAGGCGGAATTTTACAAGTTGAGCATTCGCGACGACCAGCCACTGCCGTCTTTCGCGTCGGCCGACTACCGATTGGGTGATTTCGAAGCGATCACAGCAGGGGTGAAATATGGTTGGAAGACACGGGACGACAATGAGATGAGCGTGCGCGCGGAGTGGTACGGCCAAACGGGAAGTATTCCGGTTGGTCAGATTCTCGGCAACCAGGCGGGGCGCGATAACTACCCGGATCTCAACGCCATCATTGTGCAGTTCGGGTATCGCTTCTAGCGGCAAAGAAATGCAGCGCGACATTCGGCTCGACGTGGCCGAGCAGTCCTGGCTGGGCCGATTCCGGGCGATGGGTAGCCCGTGCGAATTCGTGTCCGAGGTATCGAGGCGCGCGCAGGCACTCGAACTGACCGAGCTCGTCGCCGCTGAGGCCTGGCGCATCGAAGACAAGTTCAGCCGCTACCTTGATGGCAATGTCGTGGATCGCATTAATTCGGCGGCGGGGGCGCCTATTGAAGTCGACGACGAGACCGCCGATTTGCTCGATTTCGCAGTGACACTCTATGAGCTAAGTGAACGTCGTTTCGACATTACGTCGGGCGCGTTGCGGCGGGTCTGGCGATTCGACGGCAGCGATCGGATTCCGGATCAGAAAAGTGTTCAAGAGGCTCTGCAATGGGTCGGATGGCACCGGGTCAACTGGCAACGGCCGGTGCTGCAGATGCCGATAGACATGGAGATTGATCTCGGCGGCATCGGCAAGGAATACGCGGTCGACCAATGTGCAGCGCTGCTTATCGAGCAAGGTGGCGGTCCGTCACTGATCAATTTTGGTGGTGACCTCGCAGCAACTGCTGCCGCGGTGAAGCGCGACAAATGGAAAGTCGCGGTCGAGAGGAGCAGGCCGGACGAACCCGATCGGATTATCGACCTAAAACGCGGCGCAATTGCTACAAGCGGCGATGCCCGTCGATACCTGGAGAATGACGGCGTCCGCTACAGCCATATTCTCGACCCAACAACCGGGTGGCCTGTACCCGATGCCCCGCGATCGATTACGATCGCCGCCGATACTTGTGTCCAGGCCGGCATGATCAGCACCTTGGCCATGTTGAAAGGCCCGCAAGCGGAGGCATTCCTAAAAGCGCAGGACGTCGTATTCTGGTGTCGTCGATAGACATTTGATCAGCACCCCAGACAGGCGCAAGATTTTCAGCTATTCTTTAAGCCTCTGTAAATTATGGTTTTTGAGCGGAATTTCGCGCAGGTCATGGTAATTTGCTGCCATTACCGGGCAGAATGCCTGTTGCATTATTGAGAACTCGGTCCTTTTCTGAACAGCAATTCCAAATGATTATATTGTGATGCTTGAAGAGCTACCCAAGACACTGATCCAGGTGACAGCCGGGGCGTTTGTGCTCGGCTGGCTGTTGTCCTATATCAGCTCGAAACTGAGCGCCAAATTCAAGGCCAGAAAGCGCGATCCTCGCGATGACCGAATCCGTTCGCTTGAGGCTGATCTGCGCGTCGCCAAAAGCAAGAACGAGAGATCGCACGAGAACGCTGAAAAACTGGAAGAGCAACTCAAGGAAACCTCAGTCGGTCTTGAACGCCGAGACAACGTGATTTCGGCGCAACAGTCGAAACTCGAGGAGGTCGCAAGGGATCTAAAAGAGTCCGTGATGAAGACCCGAGAGCTGCGTGCGGAATTGGCGGAACGTGCAACAGAAAATGTACACGCCGAGGCCAAAATACGCGAAGTGGAAACCGAGCTGTCCGTTGCCCATGCGTCGAAGGATCTGCTCGCTACGGGGGTGCTCGACTACGATTCAGCGCCCGGCGAAGAAAGGTCGGAGGACTCTGAAAAGAGCAACCAAAATCCCGGAATTAGCAAGGTGGCTACCTGAGGTTTCGTGTCGTCCCTGCAACGCAGGTATCATGGCGTTGTGCGATTCCACCTGATATTCACCGCCATTATTTTACTGCTCGGCACATCGTGCGCCGAACCCTATCTAGGCGTAAAAATCCCGTTCGTCGCAACCTGGGGCGGAGCGACTATTGGCTGCAGCAGCGCCGATATCGCACTCAGCGACCTGCGATTTTATGTATCAGAGATCGAATTCACGGACGATCGAGGCCGAGCGTTTGCACTTGGTTTGCACGACGATCTGCAATGGCAACAGGCCGACCTTGCGTTAATTGATCTGGAAGACGGTGAGGGTGGCTGCGACAACGGCACGCGGGAGGTCTTTGCCTACCTGGTCGGTAGTTTGCCGCCCGGCGACTACAAAGGCCTGCAGTTTACGGTCGGCGTACCGTTTGCCCGCAATCATGCGAATCCCCTGATGGCCAGGACACCGCTCGACGATCCCGCGATGCACTGGCACTGGCGATCCGGTTACAAGTTTCTGAGAGCAGGGATCAGGACTCCCAGCGACAGTTTCTGGATTCACGTGGGCAGTGCAGGCTGCGAGGGTACCGTTCGCGACATTAGCGGTTGCCGATTCCCAAATCGAATTGCAGTTGAGCTGGAAGACTTTTCACCGGGCCAGGATGCGATCGCCGTTAACCTGAAGGCCTTGTTGGCTGGAACCGGTTTGACAGATGGCGTACCCAGCGATTGCTCATCCGGGCCACCGGAAACTTCTTGCGTCGCTCCGTTTGCAGCTCTCGGTATCGATTTTGAGAGTGGCCAGCGCTCCGGGCAGCAAAACGTGTTCTCCGTCCGTCAATGAAAGCCGTCGTACTGGTGCTCGGCGCCATTGTGATGTTGGCAATTGCTGCGTGGTGGCTCACCGGCGAGAACAACTACGAGTGGCAGTTGTCACCTGACTACCCGCTTCCCAGAGTGCCAACCGACAATGCGATGTCGGCCGCCAAGGTTGAACTTGGGCGATGGCTTTTCTACGACACGCGCTTGTCCGGAAACAAAACAATGTCATGTGCGAGCTGCCATATCCAGGTGCTGGCCTTCACGGACGGAAAATCGCGTGCGATTGGCTCGACGGGCGAAGTTCACCCACGTGCTTCGATGAGCCTGGTGAATATTGCTTACGCGAGCCGATTAACATGGGCGAACCCGCTGCTGGATCGACTCGAAGACCAGGCCTTGACGCCATTATTGGGGGACGATCCCGTCGAAATGGGACTTGGCGGACAAGTTGAAGATTTCTCGGCGCTGCTGCGCAGTGAATCCCGATACAAGAAACTGACACGGCAAGCTTTTTCAGACGATCGTGATCCGTTTTCATTGCTTAACGGCGTGCGAGCGATCTCGGCATTTGTACGGACGATTGTCAGCTTCGAGTCGCCTTACGATCATTACATGAACGGTGACGACGACGCCCTCAGTAGCGCCGCTCTTCGAGGGATGGAGCTGTTCTTCTCGGAAAGACTGGAGTGTTTCCATTGTCACGGCGGATTCAACTTCACCGATAGCACAACGCACGCTAGCGCCAACGTAGAGCAGGTCGGCTATCACAATACCGGCCTCTATAATCTTGATGGTAATGGGGCGTATCCATCCGATAATACCGGTCTGTATGACATGACGGGCGAACGGCGTGACACGGGTCGTTTTAAGGCGCCGTCATTGCGCAACGTGGCCGTGACGGCGCCATACATGCACGATGGCAGTGTCGCAACATTGAGTGAGGTAATTCGGCATTACGAGCGAGGAGGGCGCCTGATAGAAGAGGGTGACCATGCCGGCGATGGGCGTCTCAGCCCTTTCAAGTCCGAGTTTGTACGCGGCTTTGAATTGACGAACGATGAGCGTCAGGACCTAACGGAATTTCTCGAGTCGCTCACCGATGCTCAGGTCTTGTCGGACGAACAATTTTCGAACCCGTTTAGCAACTAATCCGTGCTGGTCTCAATTGTGAAACCCGTGTTTCGCCACGCGAAATAAATAACGATAAAATAAATCTGCATCAACATGGTCGAGATCCATTCGATACGATTCTCCATGAAGTCAGCATCTTCCATCATAGCTTTCAATACCAAGTTCAGAATTCCAAGCAAGAACGGTAGCCCGCATAGCCAGAGCATAGTGACAGCGTAACGCCTCAACGACTGCATTCCCGCCTTATGCGTGTGCCTGAAAAGTGCACTCGCGAGTGCAAACTGCGCGACAGCTGTGCCGAGAAAGTAGAAGTAAATGCCGAAGCGGCGCATGAATTCGTAAAACGGTGTTTTCGTACCCAAAAAAGTAACGTACAAAATAAGTGCCAATGCACCGGCGAGACCTGACAAGAGAACGGTATTCGGCAATCTGCTCGATGGCGCGATGTGACGGAGCCAGCGCGCCGCAAAATACCACACGAACACGAGTACGACTGACTGTGGCAGGATTGCGGCGCGAAACAGTAAACTACCGGGCAGGTATCGACCGGTGGCGCTAATGGATGTGCAACCATCGAGATACGGTATACAGGCCGGCAGCACTTCATTCGCTACGCCCAACCAGTAAGCCAGGTTAATGGCCATTAAAGGCCCGATCCCGGCGAATAAAGGCAGTCCTCGAATGAGCATAGAAGCAGCATAGCCCAAGCCAATCTGCTATACCTTAGGAAACAACAAAAAAAGGGGACTCGCATGACGATCACGACACTTTGGTTGCCGATCCTGGTATCGGCTGTGGTTTCCTTCATTGCCGGCTCGGTCATCTGGATGTTCATGCCGTGGCATAAGACGGAGTGGAAAAAGACGCCCGACGAAGAAGCGGTGCGTGCCGCGCTAAAGGGGTGTCCGCCGGGAATGTACACCGTACCCAATAGCAAAGATCCATCGGAATTCAAGAATTCGGATATGCAGAAGAAGTTGGTCGATGGGCCGCAGGGGTTCATCACGATTGTGCCGTCAGGTATGCCGAAGATGGGCGCCAAATTGGTGATGATGTTTGCGTACAATCTTGTTGTCGCTATTGTCTGCGCGTACTTCGTCAGCCGCACGCTCGAACCTGGCGCCGAGTACCTCGCTATATTTCGGATCAGCGGAACCCTGGCATTTGTTGCTTATGGCATGGCCTACGTGCAGGAGAGTGTTTGGTTTGGACGCAAATGGTCATCGACGGCGATGTCGTTTCTCGATGCGTTGATCTATGGATTGCTGACGGGCGGGGTGTTTGGCTGGCTTGCGTGACTGCTTCGGCGGCTAAACGTTGAGGTAGTTCTTCGCTTCAAAACGACCGGTTCGATGCAGCATTTCCAACGTATCGAAGTTGCCCACATTGTCCCGCGGCACTTCCGTTTCCATGCGCCTTCGAATTCGGAGCAGCTGACCCTGAGCATCCCTTAGCGACGAACGTACGAGCTTTGACGTCGCGGTTTCAGGAGCACTGGCGAGGTAGCACTTCATTTCAAAGAAACGCCCGAACAGCTGCTCGTAGCGGTCGATTAGAATGTTGCTCCTGTCGTCGTCCATGATGTCGATAATGTGGTCGGTCGATATTCCGCTCGAAAAAGCCAGCATGTATTGCCGGTGTTCTGCGAGAACCGCCTCATGAAAGTCCAGGGTCTGGTGAAACAGCCGGAACAACTGCTCGCGACTCGCACCGCGCACATTGTGCATTTGCAGATACCTGAAGAACGCGCGCCGGTGGACCAGATGCACATTGGCATTGCGCAGTTCGAGTATTTGGTACTTTTTGGCTTTGTGCTCCGCGACAGGCAACAGGAGGTTCGCGTGCCGAAGTTCCCATTCTCGGTACTTTTTATTGTCGCCACAGATCGTGCTGGCAATGCGCGACTCTGCAGGTAAAGACGATTCGCAGGCGTCGTGCAAGGCGTACTCCGACGCAGTCATCAGTTGGCGATGTCTACCGGAACTGTATTGCAGCAATTGCGATCCACCGATGTGTCATTGCTTATTTTTTTTGTCGTATAGGCAGGATAATCCTTGTATGTGCAAGCCACAAGGCCAGATACTATGTAACGATTGCGTTACTAAGAGAAATTTAACATTAACTATCGCTCACAAGTAATTGATAAGACTGCATAGCTGAACCAGTCTTGGAATTAGATTAGTACCGCGGTTAAGAAAAAACGTTTGAGAAAAAAATGATGTCGATGCGATTTCTTTACCGCTATCACAACCGAAATTGCGGCAGACTGGCTGGGCAAGTCCTGAGAAAAATCAGTCCATATTTCGCAATTGTCTTAGGGGCTTATGCTTTGGCAAGGTTTGTTGAGGATCTGCGTGGCTAATTCGGTTAACGTCTGCATTACTCGCTGAAAGCGATCATTAAGCCAAAATAGGGGAAAATGACCGCTACTGACCCAATGCGGACCTTTTGCGATTCCGTATGCTATCCGCAGAAATTGCGTTCTGTACAAACGCTGGGGAGACCGTATCTTGCTGATCGCCATTACACGTGAGGTAAATGCAGCTATTGGCAGCTGCGAATTGACTTTCTTGCCCAGAGTCAAGATCGACACTGGCGTCGTGTTGCAACAACATCAGCAGTATCAGACGGTGTTGTCTTCCCTCGGCTGCGAGGTCGTCACCGTGTCAACCGAACCGGGCTTGGCGGATTCCGTATTTATCGAGGACACCGCGATTGTTCTGGATGAGATCGCAGTGTTGTGCCGGCCGGGGGCTGAATCAAGACAATCGGAGGTCGCGGGTGTTGAAAGCGTTCTCCAAGAATACCGTACGATTGCTTCAATCCAGCCACCCGGCACCCTGGACGGCGGTGACCTGCTCCGCATCGGTAAAGTCATTTATGCCGGGCTCTCCACACGATCGAATCAAAGCGGCATCGAGCAGCTGTGCAGCATCGTTGCGGACTACGGATTTTCTGTAAAGACAATAGAAACGACAAAGTGCCTGCATTTGAAGTCCGCCGTTTCCGAAGTTGCGCCTGGTTCGCTTCTGATTAATTCGGACTGGATCAGCCGGGCTGCTTTCGGGGAATGTGAGCTGATCGATGTCGACAGAGAAGAACCGCACGCGGCCAACGCGCTTCTCGTCGGGCGAAGCGTAATTTATCCGTCGTCATTTCCACACACCAGGGAAAAACTGGTAACGCGCGGCATCGACGTGATACCTGTCGACATGTCCGAGCTGCAAAAGGCTGAAGGCGCAGCTACCTGCTGCAGCCTGATCTGCACCGCGCCATAACAAAGCTGGAGTTTCAGAGGACAATATGCGTAATTGACGATGTCTGCTTGTGGCCGAGGCTGTGTGAAAACGCTGCATTCATTATAATGCAAAGGTCTCAGTATCAGGGCCAGATGGATG
>Ga0255052_10000800_pt1 | contig 24827 bp, 18 predicted proteins | sample JV7_2_21_MG_FD_188632 | JGI IMG/M metagenome (GOLD analysis project Ga0255052, IMG submission 188632) | Seawater microbial communities from Jervis Inlet, British Columbia, Canada - JV7_2_21 | ecosystem: Environmental > Aquatic > Marine > Inlet | place: Canada: British Columbia | collected...
TTTACTACAACTGAATCTGTTTACCAGGCGATCCTTGCTCGACCTTTTGCAGCCGCCTGATCAACCGGGCTTGCCACCGCCACAGCTCAAACTCGGGCTGGTGCGAAATTAAGTGGGACAGCAGTGGCTCTGACCCCTTTTTTCTACATGTTACGGCGGTACTCGCCGCCGACTTCGTAGAGTGCGCCGGAGATCTGCCCGAGTGAGCTGGACTTGACGGTTTCCATCAGTTCGGCAAAGACATTGTGTCGGGATCTCGCTGCCTCTTGTAGTCGTGCAAGAGCATCCGGGCTGTCAGAGCTGTGGACGTCCTGGAATTCCCGCACGTGACTGATCTGGTCCTGTTTCTCGGATTCTGAAGATCGAATCAGTTCGAGGTCATGGACTTCGTCTTCCTGGCCAGCTTTGGGAAGAAAAGTGTTTACCCCAATCAACGGGTACGAGCCATCATGCTTTTTGCTTTCGTAATACAGGCTTTCTTCCTGGATCTTGCCGCGCTGATACATCGTGTCCATGGCACCCAACACGCCTCCGCGTTCGGATATGCGATCGAACTCTTTGTATACAGCTTCTTCTACCAGGTCTGTCAGTTCATCGATGATGAACGAGCCCTGCCACGGGTTTTCACAGTAATTCAGGCCTAATTCCCTGGAGATAATCATCTGGATCGCAACGGCGCGACGGACCGATTGCTCGGTCGGCGTCGTGATTGCCTCATCGAAGGCATTGGTATGCAGGCTGTTGCAATTGTCGAAGAGCGCGTACAAAGCCTGCAGCGTCGTTCGAATATCGTTGAAGCTGATTTCCTGTGCATGCAGGCTGCGGCCCGAAGTCTGGACGTGGTATTTGAGCATCTGGCTTCTGGCGCTTGCGCCATAACGTTCGCGCATTGCCCTGGCCCAGATGCGTCGCGCAACCCTTCCGATGACCGAATACTCCGGGTCCATGCCGTTGGAGAAGAAGAAACTCAAGTTAGGCGCGAAGTCATCGATGTTCATGCCTCTTGCGAGGTAGTACTCGACGATCGTGAAGCCGTTCGACAGGGTAAATGCCAGTTGGCTGATTGGGTTCGCGCCCGCTTCGGCGATGTGGTATCCGCTGATCGAGACGCTGTAGTAATTGCGGATGTTGTTCTCGATGAAGTATTCCTGCACGTCGCCCATCATTTTCATTGCGAACTCGGTCGAGAATATGCAGGTGTTCTGCGCCTGGTCCTCTTTCAGGATATCGGCCTGCACCGTGCCGCGTACCGACGATAGCGTCTTGGCCCGGATCTTTTCATAGGTCTTCTTATCTACGAGCTTGTCGCCCGATATCCCGAGGAGACCCAGTCCCAGGCCATCATTGCCGGGAGGCAGTTCGCCGACGTATTCGGGACGATTCTTGCCGTTGAAGTATGCATCGATCTTTTTCCGTGCTGCGTCCCACTCGCCGGAATCCTTCAAATACTTCTCGACTTGCTGATCAATTGCCGCATTCATGAAAAAGGCCAGTATCATCGGCGCCGGGCCGTTGATCGTCATCGATACCGACGTTGTCGGATTGCAGAGATCGAAGCCGGAATACAGCTTCTTGATATCGTCCACCGACGCAATCGACACGCCCGAATTTCCGACTTTGCCGTAAATATCCGGTCGTTCGTGCGGATTCTCGCCATATAGCGTTACGGAATCGAAAGCCGTCGACAGCCTCGCTGCATCCTGACCCTGCGACAAATAATGGAAACGGGTGTTGGTTTTCTCGGGCGTTCCCTCACCTGCGAACATCCGGGTCGGATCTTCGCCGAGCCTTCGATAGGGATAAACGCCGCCGGTGTAGGGATAAGCACCCGGCAGATTCTCCTTCATCAGGAAGCTCAGCAACTCGCCCCAGTCCCTGTAATTGGGTGTCGCGATCTTGTGTATTTTCTGATGGCTCAGGGACTCACGGTAATTCCTGCCCGTGACTTCCTTGCCGCGCACCGTATAGCTGTAGTTCTCGGTCCGAACCGCATCCCTGCGCGCCGGCCAGTCCTTTAACAGGGTGACTGCTTCGCTGCCCAACTCCTGCAGGGCTTCCTGATAGCGTTGTCGAAGAACCAGAATCGACCTGTCAGATTCGTCCGTCAGAGCATCGGACGCATAAGCCTCCAGCTCCCCCGGCAGCTTCGGATCTTCAAGTGCACGCAATGCCTGGAACAGGTGCTGTAGCTGACTGGCCGTATCCGCCTGCGACTGTACGGACTTGTTGATCTCCCGGCCCTGCTCGCTGATCTCCGCGAGGTAGCGGATACGCTTGCCGGGGATGATCGCCATGGCGCGCGGCTCCTTCTCCGACACATCGATCTCCGGCGTCCATCTTTCCGTGTCGAGCCCCGCCTTTTCCGCCAGGCGCCGGCAAAGCTGATAGAACATCCAGCTGATGCCGGGGTCATTGAACTGGCTCGCGATCGTCGGATAGACCGGAATATCGTCGGCCGCCGTCTCGAACTTGACGTGGTTGCGTTGCCATTGCTTTCGGATGTCCCTCAAGGCGTCCTCGGCGCCACGTCTGTCGTATTTGTTCAACACGATCAGGTCGGCGAAATCCAGCATGTCGATTTTCTCGAGCTGGCTGGCCGCACCGTAGTCACTCGTCATGACATAGACGGAGTAATCCACCATGTCGACAATTTCACTATCGCTCTGGCCGATTCCTGCCGTCTCGACCAGGACCAGGTCGAAACCGAGCGACTTGAGGAAGGAAATGTGATCGCCGAGCATTTCGCTGGTCGCGAGGTGCTGGCGGCGGGTCGCGATCGATCGCATGTAGATGCGATCCGATCGCAGCGTATTCATGCGAATGCGATCACCGAGCAACGCGCCACCCGTTCTTCTGCGCGTCGGGTCCACGGCCAGTACCGCTATTCGCATCTCCGGGTAACAGGCCAGGAAACGATTCAGGATCTCGTCGGTGACGCTGCTCTTGCCCGCGCCGCCGGTGCCGGTGATGCCGACGACCGGAACCTTGTCGGCCTGCATTTGCCATTCTTTTCTTAAGGCAGCGAGTTTCCCCTCATCGAAGTGCCCTTCCTCGATTGCAGACATCGTCGCAGCAATTTCGATTACCCGGTCCGGCGATACAGTAGCCGGGGCGACCGTTGCTTGACGTCCCTTCCTCGTTCGCATCACGAGATCGGCGATCATCTCTTTCAAACCCATGGCCATGCCGTCGTGCGGGTGGTATATGCGCCCGACGCCGTACTCCATCAAAGCCTCGATTTCCTCGGGCGTGATCGTGCCACCGCCACCGCCGAATACCTTGATATGAGACGCTCCGAGCTCGGCGAGTCTATCGACCATGTAGCGGAAGAACTCGTTATGGCCGCCCTGATAGGAACTGACCGCGATGCCGTCCGCATCTTCCTGGATAGCTGCGCGGACAATGTCGTCAACGCTGCGGTTATGGCCGAGATGAATGACCTCGGCGCCCTCCGCCTGAATCAGGCGGCGCATGATATTGATGGCGGCGTCGTGCCCATCGAACAGCGATGCGGCGGTTACGAACCGTAACGGGGTCGTGTCAGTCTCACCGGAAACGCCTGGCAGATCGCTTGCAGCAGTACTCATCGATCTGAAACCTCCGCTAAAATATTCTTGTCTGGATTAGAAAAATAGCGAAATCGTTATATAATTCAATTATATAAGTCGTTGCAAAAATTTTAATATGCTTTAAAATAATGCAGATTCGCAGGAATTTCAAGTGCAGGCGCCCGATTTGGCACCTAAAAAGGCGGACAGGAGATCATGGTCAGAATTGCCGAGGAGACACGATTCGAGTTGCAGCGCGACAGGATGTTGAAAGCGGCCGCAAGCTGTTTCAATGCCAAGGGATTCAGCGGCACATCTCTGAAGGATGTAGCGAAGCATCTTGGCCTGACCGATGCAGCGCTCTATTACTACGTGCGCAACAAGGAAGAACTCGTCTACCAGTGTTACCTGCGCGCTGCGGAACTCGGCAGAGAAGCCATGGATCGGGGCCGCGCGGAGGGGCAGACAGGGTTCGAACAGGCGTTCCTTTATATCCGCTACCACGTCGAAATTCTTGTCGGCGACCGCGGCCCAGTCGCAATCATGAGCGAGATCCCGACGCTGAACCCGGCGCATCGTAACGAAGTGCTGAAAGTCTCCCGCCGTCACAGCACGGCGTTCGAAGAGATCCTTTCAGCGGGAATCGAAGATGGCAGCATTATCGACTGCGATGTCCGAATGACCGGCAACGCCATCATGGGCGCGATCAACTGGATACCGAAATGGTTTCACGGGGACAAGGCGCTCGCCGGCAAGGTTCAGCAGGAATTCCCGGACATACTGACCAGAGGCCTGAAAAAAAAATCTAGCTGATACTGCGCGGGACTGCTACTAGCGCTTGTCGATCTCTGCGAACAACGCTTCGATCTCGGACTCGATCTCCGCCAGTTCGGAACTTTCTGCATCGGCTACATCGATTATCTCAACCTGGCTTTTCAGATAGCTGAGACGGGCATCGAGCCGATTCCTGATGATCTGATAATAGTGGTCGCCGCTCATGTAGCCGCCACGCCGGTCGATTACCAGCATGTTGCTGCTGGTTGTCGACGAGCCACGTACCGTACTGTCTCGCAGCAGTTCCAGATCATCCTTGACGAGCGCATAGATCAGCACCCGGTCGCTCAATTCGCCCCTCAGCTCTGCGAACTGTTCGTTTGCCTGTGCGATTTGTCCCGCCGTCAGCGTCACCTGGAGTTCGTTTCTTGCGAGCTCAATGGATGGCTCGCCGCGTTCGGCCGCCAACCGGTACCAAGCCAGTGCGGCCACCGGGTCCTCGGGTACGCCCGCACCGGTCACGTGCATATAGCCGATCATGTACTGCGCGTACTTATCACCTTTCGGCGCAAGTTCGCGGCGATAGATGAAATAGGCCCGGTCGTAATCGCCGGATAGATAGAGTTCCTCCACCCGCTCCTGAACACGCAGGGTCTTGCTGTCCGTCACCCCGCCCGGGAAGGACGAATAGGTCTGCGACGACGCGAAAGCCGCCATCAGTAATGCGATCAGGGCGAAGGGAATGAGGTGCCGAACGTTCACGAGAGACTTCTATCAATTTCCTTGGTATTGCACCGCCGAAAGAATGCATTTTCGACACGCACAGCTTTCAGGAGTGCTGCTAGTAAGAGTCCGTCGGAACGACAAAAGTTCCAACTGGAAACTGAGCGAAACTTTAGCACCAAATCGCCTCATTTGAGAGACCAGACCTCCCATTTTTGCCCCTTTCGGATCTCGGCCCTTGCCGGATTGCGTGGCGATCAGGACATGGCGAACTAGAACTCCGCGCCGAGACCGACCAGCAACGCGATGTCCTCGCTCACAGCTACGTCGGCGGGATTTGTTTCGTAATCGTAATCAAGGGAAAGATTCGCATAAAGCAAATCGGTGATTTCGTAACGAAGGCCGGTCGTGGTCTTGTAACTGGTATTGGTACGGCCACTGACGTTCGATGTGATCGAGTGATTATGATACAGCTCCAGGTCATCGCCGAAAAAATCCTGCCGATAACGAAGCACCCAGGTTAATACGGCACTGTCCGTTGTCACCGTAGTCCCCATTGTCGGATCACTGATCTCTTCGGTCTGCGCCCCGGCGCCGAGCTGTACATTTAGCTCCCGACGCGGCGTAAGCCAAACGTCCCGGCCCACGCCGAGGCTGAGGATTACCCGGGTCTCCAGTTGAACAATCGGATCACGTTCGAGGCTCAGTCGTGTGCTGAAAAACCAGGGATCACGAAACAGCCAGTTGTAGTTGTATAGAAACAAGTCTTTTTCCTGGGTCAAAACGCTTTGGTCGGTCGCAAGATCAGTTATCCCCTCCCGGAAGAACGTTATTTCGCCTATGTGCCTGTGATCTCTCAGCTTGACCGTCGTGTCGGCCCTCAATTTGGTGTTATAGCTCTCCGTGTTACCACTATTGAAGTCTGCGGAAAACTCCACGTTGCTATCCCATTCGAATTCATCTTCGGGTTCATCCAGTTCGAAAATCTGTTCTAACGATACTGATACCGATTGATCTGCGTACTCCAAGATCTGATAACCGTCCTCATCGGCCCCGGCGAGTCGGCCAACGACGTTTCTACCATCTTTGAGTTCGATATCCAGATTACGCTCGGACTCGATATGGCCAATGGCAGACACATCCACTGCGAATTCGTCCGAGTATTCCGGCTCGATGGTGACTTCCGCATCCCAGATTCGCTTGATATCGCCGGTAATGCGGTCACCATTCGTCAGAGTCAGGACATCTGCATTCGCTACCTGGCTCACCAAGAGCATTGCAGCAATCAGGAGCCCCATATTCAGAGTACATATTGAGAGTTTCATTTCAGGCGTAGATCCATAGCTTGAAAGCATGTCGAAATGACATGCTGGATGATGCAGAAGGGGAGTTTATTGCCTTGTTCGATACAGGACAACGGGGTTAGGAATTGGCCCTTTGTTTACTGGCGCGGAAAAAACCGGCTCGCAACAAAGCGGTACGCAAGCAACAAGATGAAAAAGATGACGATCAGGGTCACCATTTGAAGGAAGAGTCGGTCCGCAATTACCTTTTCCGCCTCGACAATAGCGCTGACCAGCGGTGACGCATCCGATGCACCGCCCAGCAAGCCGGACACAGATTCAATCAACAGTCGCAACTCGCCCGCAGTCACTGAGGCCTCGGCGACCAAAGCCGTGTATTCGGTGATATCAAACGGCCTCGCATCGGGATTCGGGTTCGGCGTCTTCGCCGTTACCACAATATTTTCGAGGGATTCTATTACGGGCTGCAGATCAGCCAGTACTTGACGCAGACCAGGTTCGGCATCGGACAAATCCCGAAATATTTCCTGACGCTCATCGCCAACCCGGTCCATGAACTGATCGATTAGGGCAAGCCGATTCTCAGGAATATCCGCGATTAGTTGAACGAGGCGCTCGAAAGTCGCGGCAAATCGGTCCGTATCATCGACGAGTCTCGAGATCTCCGGCCCTCCGAGAACGCTGTTAACACTCGACTCGAATTCATTGGTTGTAAGTGCCGGCGCACGCTGAAGATAAAACAGAACGCGCTCGCCGAACGCCTGGATTTCCTCGGCCGCCTCACGCGCTCTGGCGACTTCCTTCAGAAGTCCGCCAGATTGCTGGACAGCAGCCAGGCTTGCCGCGCGCTGACCCGAAAAATTGCTCAGGCGCACATACCAGGGGTAATACTGTTCCGGGTTTTCGGCGTGCCATTGATCGACGAGATATGCCAACTCGTCCTGATGTTGTTGAGTGAGCACATCGTCGGCGACAGTCCAGATATCTTCTTCCAGGTCGACAAAAGTCTGGAGGAATCTTGCTGCGACGTCCTCCTTTTCGAAATGTTCTGGTATCCAGTAGTTCTCGACAACCAGCCGCGACAGCCTGGTCAGCACCATCATGTCGAGCAGATTGGTGACAGCATTCGGGCCGATCGCGACCTCGACGATTGCCGCATGGGAGACCGTTTTCCAGTCATGCATCAAGCGTTTCTTTTCGGCAGACGTTGCGCTATCTCTTACTTCGTTAGCTGCCAGAGTTATTCGAGTGAAGTAACGATCCGCGAACCGTCTGACATGATCCTCGAGTTCCTCCCGTGTCATGCCGGAACTGACAGTGCCCCCAGAGCCAAGCGGCGCAATGACCACCTGCTCCGGCTGTTGCCCATTCGCCGCACAGGCAGAGATCAAGGCAGTTATGAAAATCAAGCGGCCAAGGATTGAGATAAGCGTTAACGTACGCGGAGTACCAAATATTTTGCGATCCATATTATTTTTTTTCAATCGTTTTGCGCCGGCTGGTTTTCGCCAGCACTATTGTTTTCTTCTAATAATTAACGAGGTCGTATTCAACGCCAAGCTCATCGCAGACGACTTCAACCACCGTTGTGGCAAGCTCTTCGCCAGTCACTCCACTGTCACCGGCGTCAACCCAGACATACAGGAGGGATCTATCAGGCCCGAGATTCGTAACCTGGCCTGTCAGACCCCTGCTGCCCCGTGATACCTCGATCAGAAAAGCCCGGTCGTTGCGGTTTTCGATCAGCCATTCCGGTTTTTCATCGATCAAGCGAACGATGGTGGCAAATACTTCTGACGCTGGGACGGGTACTTGAACTGCGGCAGTATGTTTCTTGGATCCCGCTGTGTATACGACAGTCGCGGCCTCAGTGACCTGGCCACCAGGCAGCAATGAGCAGCCGCCGAGCGCCGCGGATACAATAAGTACTGACAAAACCGCCAGTTGCCGAATCTTGTTTTTCATTATTCAGGCACCCTCGGCACACCATGTTACACCGATGTGCAGGCCGAGACGACAAGTCAATTCAGGGCTTGACGCCGTCCTTGCTCTCCAGGTTGCTCAGTGCGCGGCTGTACGCGATGTAATACCTGTAGATATTTCCCACATAACCGATAGGTTCGCGGCCAACCTGCGCCGCGACAACGAGCTCGACATTATTGAACCAGACATTGGGATCGAGCCCGCGCGCCGCCGCCACCCTTCTCAATCGATTTATCCTGTTCGGGCCAGCGTTGTAACCTGCCATCGTGAACAACATACGCTCGGTGGGATCGATCGCTTCATCAGAGAAGTAGTGACTCCGAAGTACGTACAGATATTTGGTACCCGCGTGAACATTATTCTCCAGAATTTCGATATCGGGAATTCCGACAGCTCGGTCAGCGGCCGTTGCGGGCATGACTTGCATAACACCAATAGCACCAACAGGGCTGCGTACGCTCTGATCGAAACCCGATTCCTGGAAAGCAAAGCTGGCAAGCATTAACCAATCAAAATCGTAGCGAGCCCCATAAGTCCGAAAAAGGCCGGCCAATTGTTCGAATCGTCGAAATGGCTCGCGTTCCAAAGCCGGGCGTGCCCAGCCAACGTTCTTTCCATACCTCTTCATCAGGATATTCGTGATCAATGTGCCAACGCGATTCTCATAAGCGAATCCGTCGAGTAACGCCTTGAGTTGCGGACTTTCCTTTCTCATGGCGAGAGCAATCGCAGCGTTCTGTCTGAATACGATATCTTCGTGCACGACGAGATTCTTGAATACCTTTGCCCACACATTTAGCCGATGTTCGTCAACGACTGTCGTCGGCAACAGGCCTGCACTCATCATTTCGAGGATGTCTTCGGCCTCGAGTCGTGGATCAGATGAAGTGATTTTGATCGGCTCCAGACCGTCCTTAACGAATTTCGCATTCAATTCACTAATGCTCTCGTGGTAGCTGGAGGCACGCGGTACCACGACTTCCTTGCCTGCGAGATCAGTCACGTCGGTAATCTCCGGGGCGCTAGGACCCGTTACCAGCAGTTCGCGTGCCTTCCTTGTAAACGGCCTGGAGAAATCGACGATCTTTGTCCGCTCCGGTGTCACAGTGAGATTCGCAAACGCAACATCGCCGTGCCCTGTGATTAGAAACGGAAGAAGCTGATCGCGCCGTACCGGAATAATCGTGACTTTCAAAAGCCTCGCTTTTTTCCCAAGCTTGTCGCGCGCGTACTTCTCGAGTATCTGCGACATCTCAAAGACCACGCCGCGCTGCCGGCCCCGGTCTATGAAATAAGAGCCGAGCGTAAATGTCGTCAGAATACGAATTTCGCCGCGTTCGACCATGGCGTCGAGGTCACCAAACTTTTCTTCGGATAGTGCCGGCCAGACATCTTCGAGCGGCGCCTCCGGCAGGTCGACGGCGTCTGTATCCATCGTTTCGGCAGACCAGGCAGCCAGGCCAGGAAAGAAAAGTATCAAACAGCCTACAATGCGAAAAACCCTATCGAACATGAGCAATCCTGTGCTTATACGGTGCCATCAAAATTGAAACCGCTGCCAGATCATAACTATACCTTTTGACCAGTCGGCGCTACCTTCCCGATCGCAGCCCTCTAATACGGTCGTCCAATGAACAGATACATGGCAGAGTGGCCGCCCTCTGCAAGACCGCCGGCAAAATACACCGGGCCGATAAAGGTATCGGCGCCAACGAACAGCGCACCGGCCAGCAGTGAATTGCTGAGCGATATATCGCTCGAATTCTGCCAGGCATTTCCAATCTCCAGTGAGCCACCAATATAGAGCGAGGCATCAAGCAGCCCGCGCAATGGATTGGATCGGATCTGGCGGTAGTAAATCATTCTACCTGTCGCGGTATGGCGACCGCTCAACTCATCGCGTTGAAATCCGGACAGTCTGAAAAGCCCGCCGGTGGACAGCAGATTTTGAGCGCCGGCCACGTCATCCAGCTGAGTCTGTATGTCCAGCCCGCCGAGCAGGCTATGTGTGCCCCAGGTTTTGACGGCAGAAACGCGTCCAACAACGATATCTGCTTCTATACTGCTTCCCATCGATTCCCGCTGTCCCGTCCAGGCTAATGAAGCTCGCGTACCATTCTTGGGAAAATAGACGTTGTCGAATGTGTCATAGGCTGCAGATGCGCTGAAGCCGCCCAGGTCAAAATCTGTCGAAGGAATTCCACTGCCGATATTTGAACGCGAGTTGCCGGTACCGCGCACTAAGCCCACTCTGACCTCGCCGGAATTGCCGAATACTCGACCGGCGCTAAGTGATCCTGCAAGTTCCTGAACCCTGGTTTGAGCGAAGATGTCATCCCCGACGAAGATGTTCAGGTTGCGCTCCGCGAAGCCGCCGCTGGCTGAGATGAAATAGCGGCCGAGCCTGTCCACCGGTTGATAAAACTCGGTCGATAGCTGCTGCCGTTCACCAATGCGCATCACATTCCGCCATTCGGCGCCCAGCCGATTGATCTGAGTCCAGGTAAAGCTCGCAGAACCCGTGTACGCGCTATTGCCCTCGAAATCGTCTTCCAGCGAAATTCCGAAGCGCCAGAATCGATTGCCCGTTCGGTTCTCGACCGTCTGAATTTCAAGCACCGCATCCTCTCCCTGCGGCTGCAGATTGAAATCGACCGAACCGAAGGCACCGATACCATAGATCTTTCGCATGTCCGCCTCGAGCTGTTCCTTGTCGAGCGGCGTATTCAGTTCCTGACTCAGGTGAGCGAGGATCAAAGCATCGTCCACGTCGGAGTTATTGCTGATCTCAATAGATGTAATGAGCGGCTCGAGCCTGCGTTTTGCAAGTCTCCCGGCAGTGAAGAGTGCGTACTCGGCATCACCGAGTCGGATCGAGTCCAGGCGTTCAGAAACGGCAAGCACCGATTTCGATCCCTCTGACATTCTCTCCTGCAGTGCCGAGAAATCGGTTTCCTTCGCTGGCCCGACAGCTGGTGTGATGACGATGTCGGAATCGCGCAGCTCCGACAGACTCGCGACACTGTTATTCCGTTGCAAAAGATGGCTGACCTGGTCGACGATGTTGAATACGGAATTCAAATCATCCGCAGAACGGGTATACGGGCCGATATCAGAGGCGATGATGACTTCGGCGCCCCACTCCCGGGCAATGTCGACAGGAAGATTGTTCAACAGGCTGCCGGTAATGAGCAGCCTCCCGTCAATCTCTACCGGCGGCAAGGTGCCCGGGGATGAAAGTGTCGCCAGCATCGCACGATCAAGAGAACCGGACTCCAGGATCACTTCATCACCTGTCACCAGATCCATGGTCACCGTGCGGAACGGCACAGGCAAATCATCGAAATGTTTGATTCCCTTGGTATTCGCGACCGTAGACTGAAGAAGTCGGGCCAGTTTTTCGTTCGGAACCAATGATGTCGGAAGTTGCGCCTGCCCGTCCTTGATACCCACTCGATACTTGATTAGAAAATCTTCGTCGTCTCGCTTGCGCCGGTAGGACAGATCTTCGCGTCTTGTGTCGGGATCGAACACATCTTCCCAGTCTGTTTCGAAAAGAAATTCCTGGATTTCCTCGAGCGTCATACCTGCCGAATACAGACCGCCGATTACGCCGCCGATCCCCGTTCCGACGATCAGGTCGATCGGCACCTGCTGGCGCTCCAGCTCCTGCAGCGCACCGAGGTGTGCAACGGCATGGGCACCGCCACCACCGAGAACAACAGCTACAGTCGGTCTCCGGTCGCCACTTTCCCGCAATTCGTCGTCAGCGGCATAAACTGGGCTAGGTTGAAAGATCGTCCACAAGAATGGCAATACTGCTGCCAGGCGGATCGTCATGATGAGACTCCAGTTTCGGCACGTCGATAGTCCGATGATTATTCGACAGGCTCGGGACCGGCGCAAGCCGCCGGTATCATTGGCCTGTCGAGCCGTATCGAACGAGGCAATACCAAATAAAACTGTCACCGATACACGAAATGATCGATCATTACGCCATGCCTAGCATATTCAAGCTGATTCGCTCAGCCCAATCATGTGTCATTTACCTGTTTGCGTGCGTAGTCATAATGGCGCTTTTCAGTACGGGAGTCCTGGCACAGGAAGCTACGGAAGAGCAGGGAGCCACGGAAGGCAGTGAATCGGAAGATGGGCCTGAGAATATCGAAGATGAGGCGAGCGAAAAGATCGACAAAGGCAACTTTTTGGTATTGCCTATATTTATCACCGAGCCGGCGATCGGAGAAGGCTTAGGCCTGGGCCTCGTCTACTTCCACAAGAAGAAGGATCCGAACACACCGCAGGTATCGACAGCGTCTTCGATTAGCCAGACCAACCGCCAGCAGAATCCCCCGCCCACAGCGTCCGGTGTCTTCGGTGCTTACACGAACAATGACACAAAGGCCGCCGGCATTGGCCATGCCGGAACCTATTTCAATGACAAGGTAAGGGCGGTCGGTGTTCTCGCTTCCGCTGAAATCAATTCCACGGTGTTTTTCCTGGATATTCCATTCGGGTTCGGGCTCGACGGCGAACTCGCCTATGCAAATTTCAAGCGGCGGCTCGGATCCAGCAACATGTTCTTAGGTCTGTCGTTGACATTTATGAACGGCTTCATCGACTTCGACCTTCGCGGTGGTGGCGGTACCGATCCATCGAGGTTCGGGCTTCTTGACTTCGATTTTCAAAATATCGGCATTGGCGCCAGTGCAATATACGACTCACGGGATGACACGATGATGCCCGGTGATGGGTGGTTGGTTGACTTCACAACCACATTCTTCGACGAATCAATTGGTGGTGACTTCAATTACATCAATTTTGACTTCAAGGCTCTCTGGTTTCACGAATTACATGAGCGATTCGTGCTCGGTTTGCGCGCCGACGTAGCGACAGCCGACGGCTCGCCGCCATTTTTCGCCATGCCATTTGTATCAATTCGGGGAATCCCGGCGCTGCGTTTTCAGGGCGACACAGCCGGAGTTTTCGAAGTGGAAGGACGATTTAACATCTCTCCGAGATGGGCTGCGGTCGCGTTCGGAGGCGCAGGATTTGCGCACTCGGGAGACCCCGATTTCAGCACCGGCCTGAACATCAAGGCGTACGGTGCGGGCATTCGCTTTCAGGCACTGAAGAGCCAAAATGTCTGGCTTGGCTTCGATATCGCCAAAGGCCCGGAGGAATACGCCTGGTATATTCAAATGGGCCATCCGTGGTAAACCGTGTCACCGACGGCAACAGTCGGCATCGCATGAGAATCGCAATAGCTTTATTGCCGTGCGCTCTTACTCTCACTAGTTGCTCCCAACCAGTGGATGTCGAATCCTTGCCTCAGGATTTCGATGAATCGTCAATAACAAATGTCTGGCACAAGGCAAAACTTCGCGGCGTGTCTTTCCGCGCGATCGGTCAGGAGCCAGGTTGGTTGCTGGAAATAACGACCGGTACCGAGATTTTTCTATCAACTGACTACGGGCAGACAAAAACTCACTATCAATACACCGAGCCGGAAGTTGATGTCGAAAACCGGCGAACTCACTATATGACAGGCGACGGCGATGTCGAGATTCTTATCGAGGGAACAAATTGCATGGATGTGATGAGCGGGGAACAGTTTTCAGTCACGGTGACTGTGACACTGGAATACAAGCGACTGTCCGGATGCGGACGAGCTCTACATTAAACCCGTTAAAATCATGTAGATACGCTTCCCGTTGGACTGGATCTCGCTTGATAGTAGTATGAACACCCTTTTCGGCCGAGCCCCAATGGCGCGGTCAACCGTTATATTCGGAGCGTGACAATGCAGTCTCAACAACGAACAAGAATTATCGATGTATTTTTACTCCTGATTATGGGCTACGCAATGACCGGCTGTGCTTCCTCCGGCGCCAATATCATATCGGATTACGACCATAGCGCGGACTTCGGCTCGTACAAGACTTACAACTTTTTCGCCGACGCAGGACCGGAAAACAGCAGCTACCAAAGCTTCTTTTCCCAATACATGGTCGAGGCAATCACGATCGAGATGGAGAAGCGTGGCTACGTCAAGTCTGCTAATCCCGATTTACTGGTCAACTTCAATGCCAGACTCGAGGACAAGACCAAAGTAAGAACCACATCAGCACCGCCTCCGATGTACGGCGGCTATTACGGATACCGAGGCGCGTCGTATGGTGCGTGGGGCGGCTACGGTTACGGAACAGAAACGCACGTGTCGCAATATACGGAAGGTACTTTCAATATCGATCTCGTTGACGCCAAGAAACACCAGCTTGTCTGGGAGGCCGTCGGTGTGGGTAAGGTTACAGAAGAGGCCCTCGCGAATCTTGAAGAGGGCGTCAAGAACGGCGTTCCAAGGTTCTTTTCACTCTATCCGTACGTCGCCGGCGATCCGAATCCAGTCATTACGGAAGAAAAATAGCAGTTAGTACACCGAGGCTCGCAATATTGCGACCGATCAAATCAATTAAAAGTGTGGCGCTAGTGCCAGCAGTAATGCTGGCGCTGGTCTCCCTCACGTCCACTGTCCTGGCTCAGGAAGCTACACCCAACGAAGCGGTGCAAAGTGTTGTGCCAACAGTCGAGGTTGTAGCGGACGAATTCGATCGCGGCACGCCGAGGCGCAGTTTGCTTGGATTCCTGACTGCCGCACAGGACCGTGATTTCGAGACAGCCGCAGAATATCTGGATCTTAGAAATCTGCCATCACGCATGAAGATGAGGGACGGAACCAGGCTCGCGCACGGCATTTCGATTGTCATCCAGAAAGAACTGTGGATCGATCTGGACGAAATTAGTGATCACCCGGACGGTGCCGACGGCGACGGCTTGCCGGGTTATAGAGACAAGTTTGCCGAAATTGAATTTGATGGCGACATCGTCCCCCTCTTACTTCAGAGAGTGCCGAGAGGAGATGGCGAGTTCGTTTGGAAGATCTCGAACAAGACGGTTGCAGAGATTCCCGAGTTATATAAGGAGTTTGGATACGGGCCTGTCGAAGAATTCCTGGCCGAAAACCTTCCGGACATATCGATTCTCAATGTCGAATTGTACAAATGGGTAATCGTTATTGGAGCCGCGCTGATCGCCTATCCTTTATTGCTGATTTTGCTGCGTTTCCTGTCCGGCATTATCGCGAAAGAATCCTCACCGAATCATGAGATCGTCCGTCGTTTTTTCACCAAGCCGTTGCTGTGGCTACTGATCATCATAATCACCAATCGAGTGACACTCTCTCTCGGGCTTGGCATCGAAGCACAAAAACTTGCAAGTGCTCATACCCTCGACATCATCATTGTCACGTGGGTACTTCTCTCAGCGACAAATCTTGCGCGTGCCATTTTTCGAGAGCGCATGCTACGGAAAGGCAAAGAAGGCGCTGTCGTCCTTTTGAGGCCAATTGGAAACGCTGTCAAAATAGTGATCGTTCTATTCGCCGTATTGTTGTGGCTCAATAACCTCGGCTTCAATATCACTGCATTGGTGGCTGGGCTCGGTGTCGGTGGCATTGCGATTGCGCTTGCTCTGCAAAAGCCGCTCGAGGATCTGTTTGGTGCAGTCAGCATGTACAGTCAACAGCCCGCTAGAGTCGGCGACTTCTGCAAGTTTGGCGAAATATTGGGGACTATCGAAGAAATTGGCCTGCGCACGACCCGTATTCGTACTCTGGCGAATACCGTCGTATCGATTCCGAACGCCAAAATCGCAGGGGACATTCTGGACAATTACTCGGTTCGCCAGCGCATCTGGTATCACCCGAATTTGACGCTGCGCTATGACAGCACGCCCAAGCAATTGCATGAGGTGCTCGCAGCGACGCGGGAGCTGCTGGCAAAACATGACCGAGTGGTCGATGACCCGCTACGCGTGAGACTCACGGGATTTGGCAAAGAGGGCTTCGAAATCGATGTGTATGCTTATATCAGCACGTCAGATTGGGCAGAGTTTCTCGAAATCGCCGAGGAACTGAATCTCGAGATCGTCAACATCGTCGCAAAATCTGGCACGCAATTCGCTGTGCCAATCCACATGCTTGGCGACGACCGGTAGCCGTTCAGTAAACGGCTACTGGCTCATCAATTATTAATTCCTCACTCTGGCGTTTCGATCTTGAATTTTTGACCGCCGACAGTGGCCTCATACATCAGGCCGCCTTTGGCCATCGTAAATATGGCCATGCCGTTGTTGAAGGCGGCATCGGCAGAAGCACCTGCTGTAACAGCAACTGCTGAAACCTGCGCACCCAACTCAAAGTTACCGCGCCTGAAATTCTCCAACGCGAGATCGTCTTCGAAAAAGATAAACTCAGCGTAAGCCTGTCCACCAGCCTGAAAACCGATAGTGAGCTGTGTTAATGTTGTAACGGCAATAGTCGTTCCATCCGCTGTTTTCAGAAGTCCAGTTCCACGAGCACCGCCGATGCCGAATCCGCCTTTACCAACGCCCGGAAACACGGCATACCCAACAGCTTTGTCGAAGAATGACTGCATGTCCGCGTCTTGCTCCAGCAGTTCGGCGATTATTTCAGCCACTTTGGGTTCGAGCTCCGCGACTTCGTCTTTGTCCCAGGCCGCTCCGGCTGATGACCAGCCGAATATTGATACCGCCGCCGCGGCAAGAATGATCTTACGCATTGTTTTCCCCTATCTCTTTTTTTTGCTCTGCATACGAGCTGTTGGTGAATACTAGTTGAATCCGATCGTTTCCGGCAAGGTCAGATTCATATCCGTCCTGTTGTCGGCAGGTCAATTACATGCTATCAACCGATTCTTATAAGATATAAAACGCCTGATTCTGGGGATTGTCCATATGACGACAATTTTTCGGCGCTACTGCCTCATTGCGATTGTTACGGCCCTGCAGGGCTGTGCCACCGTTGACTTCGACTATCCGAAACCGGAATCAACCGCGCCCACCGACACGGCCGATACCCATCTTGGCAAACAGCTTGTAGGCCTCGCCGAGGCCCACCCGGAGATGTCCGGTTTCTTTCCACTATCCGATGGTATTGATGCGCTGGCTGCGCGACTGCTACTGGCTGCCCGCGCGGAGCGCACGATCGATGCGCAGTATTATTTGATCAAGAGCGACACTTCCAGCCACGCATTCATTCACTCTTTGCTCGATGCCGCCGATCGAGGAGTACGCGTCCGGCTGTTGCTCGATGATATATTTACGGGCGGCTACGACGCCGGCATGGCCGGTCTGGATTCACACCCGAATTTCGAGATTCGGATATTCAATCCTTTTGCCCGTCGTTCCGCGAGGTTTATGGACGGCATCACGAGCTTCAGCCGTATCAATCGCCGCATGCATAACAAGTCGTTTACCGCCGACAATCAGGTAACGATCATTGGCGGACGCAATATCGCCGACGAATATTTCGGCGCTCGTGAAGATGCCAAATTTGGCGATCTCGACGTAATGGCAATCGGCCCTGTTGTCCAGGATGTATCTGATATGTTCGACAGCTACTGGAATCACGAGCGTGCGGCCCCGATCGAGGCATTCGCCGACATGCCCGACGATCCTGCCGCCGAACTGGAGCGGGTTCGTACTGAGCTCGAAGCAGCCCGTCAGAAAATCACGACGACCAAATATGCCGCGGCAGTCAGAAAACAAGTGCTCGAATACGTTGAAACTGATTCCAGTCCGTTTGTCTGGGCGCCGTACACGCTGGCAGTCGACTCCCCCGACAAGGCATTCAAGAAAAAAGCCGAGACGGCTGCATCGATCAAAACACCGCTGAGAGAATCACTGTTAGCGGCTGAGAAGGAGGTAATCATCATATCTCCCTATTTCGTACCTCGAAAAACCGGGATCGAGGCAATATCTGACCTGCAGCGCAGCGGCGTCGACATCACCATTATTACCAACTCCCTCGCCGCCAATAATCAGTCGAGCGTGCACGGTGGCTATGCGCCCTCTCGCAAACCATTGCTCGAGAGCGGTGTCAGAATTTTCGAGGTCCGTGCCGACGCCGATGTGCAGGGCTCCGAACTGGTCGCCACAAGCGGCGCCAAAGCGACACTGCACACAAAGGCCTTCATCGTCGACCAGCGAGAGGTTTTTATCGGATCGTTCAATTTCGACCCGCGCTCCGCCAATATCAATACGGAGTTGGGCGTCATTATCAAATCGCCGGAGCTTGCCGGGCAAATGTCGACACTCATCGAGGCAGCGTTGGCCGAGCAAACTTTTGAAGTGTTTCTCAACGAGAAAGGCAAACTTCGATGGCGGGGATTCGAAGACGGTCAGGAGATCATTCTCGAGAAAGAACCACAGACCACCTGGGGCCAGAGGTTCAGCGCCGGATTCATGCGGATCTTGCCAATCCGCGGCCAGCTGTAATTAGGGGGACAGTGACCTTAATTAGGGGGACCCTAATTAAGGTCACTGTCCCCTATACTTTCTCGATGACGTGAACGTCCCGTTGCGGGAACGGAATCGATATACCTTCCTTGTCGAATCGCAATTTTACTGCTTTCGTCAGGTCCCAGTAGGTATCCCAATAGTCGCTCGTTCTGACCCAGGGGCGAACGGCAAAGTTGACGGATGATTCGCCCAGTTCGTGGACCTTGATAATCGGCTTCGGATCATCAAGAACAGCTTCATTCTCCTCAACGATCTGGTGCAAGACTCTCTCCGCTTTCTCGATATCGTCGCCGTAGGAAATTCCGAAAATCAGGTCGATTCGCCTCGTTCGTTGCGCGGTAACGTTGGTAATCACCGATTGCCAGATCAGATTGTTTGGCACGACGAGGGTCTGATTATCCAGGGTAGTGAACGTCGTATTAACGAGGCTCATGTGGCTGACTCTGCCCCTGACTCCGCTTGCTTCCACGACATCGCCGACGTCGAACGGTCTGTACATCAGGATCATCATGCCCGATGCAAAATTGGAGAGTGAGTCCTGCAACGCGAAACCGATAATGAATCCTGCGATACCGAGGCCGGCCAGTAACGGCCCGAGCGACACGCCCAACTGGGAGATCGCTATCAAAATGCCAAACAACACAACGAGGTTACGGACAGATGACACGATCATGCGGTGCAGCAGGTGCGATATACGGACTCGTCCCGACTTCAGACCTCGATTTACGCCCTTCTGAATAATTTTTGCGAGTTGATAAAACGCAAACAATATGAACATTACGAGCAACAACCGAAAGATCAGTCTCGGCCCTTCACCCCTCAGCAGATCCAGCGACGACTTGCCCCATTGAGAAACGAGGCTGGCCACGATGCCGACATCCAGGACATCAGTCGTGATCTCTCCGGTCGCCGTTAGCACCTGTTGACGGTAGTGACGGGTCTGCAGACCGAACGAATTCATCAATGAAACCATGTCCTGCATCGATTTTGCGGTCAACTGGACCCGTGACTGAGCGGCACTCAACCAGTCTGTCAGCTCCGTGTTTGTCGGCAGGGTCGTGACAGTTGAGCGCAATACCGCAACATCGTCTAACGCCATTTCCAGGAATACGGAGCGATTGGCGGCACTCTCGGTTAGTTCGTCAACGACGTACTCCCTGTCCGCGCTCGCATCCAAATCGAATTTCTCAGCTAACTCAACATATGTGATCAGCGCCGCAAGAATATTGTCCAATTCTCTTATGGCCTTGAAGAGTTCCCGGTCCGCGATCACAAATTCCTTGGGTGCCAGATCGTCTGACGGGAAGACAACTCGGCCTCTCAAGCGTTCCATTGCCCCATGGGCCTCATCGGGCAAACTCGCCAATTCCGAAATGAGCGAACGCCGGTATGCAGAAACGTCCACTCCTTTAACCCGTTGGCTGGCTACTTCCTTTGCCAGATTGACCGTACTCTGAAACATCGAAGTCCAAACCCTGTCCTGACGAGCAACGAGTACCTTGACGAACGCTCCTTCGAGTTCTTCAGCCCGTGAGCCGAGTCGTTGTACCTCTTCTTTCTGCATAGCAATGTCAGCCAGCATCTGATCGAATCTCGCTGAGACCTCCTCCGACAACGGCTGTAATTCGAGCGTTTCTTCCGCCTCTTGTGCGCCGGCCGGACCGGGCGACAAGAGAACCATTGACACGCATGTGGCCACTACTAATATAGTTCTGATCATTTCGCCATTCTTGTTATGCGGCAACCCTGCTCACATGAATTGGGCACCCCGACTTTTACTTCAGCGGCTTCCGGATATTAGCAAAGCTTTTGGTGCACCGGTGCTGTTGGCCTTTGTGGTAAGCGCATAATAACCATAATTGTCTGATTTAGAAGTACTTCAATTGTTTAGCTGAAATCGGCGGTGTATTTCGAACAGTCTATTCACCGCCGACGCTGTAGCGAGCTTGTATCCAGATGGTTCGCGGCGCCTGAATGTAGCCACGATACACGCCGAGGAATGCCTCGGTGAAATTGTTGACGACTTCGTCCGTCACGTTCTTGCCGATGAGTGAAATACTCCATCTGCCATCAGCGCCACCGATACCGATCCGCGCATCGATCTTGGAGTAGGAAGATTGCCGGCCGAGCGGATCCAGCGTGCCGTTGGTCAGGTAATTGCCGCTGTAGGCGAGGAAGATCCCCCCAAGGAGCTGGAGGTTAGCCCCGATCGGCGCCGATATATCCGCAGACAGGTTGCCGCTCCATTCCGGCGAGAATGGCAGTGGGCTGCCGGTCTTGTTGCAGCTGAACCCGTCCGGGTTCATCGGCTCACCCGGATAGCACGGTCCCGCATCGAATCTCGTGAACTCGGTGTCCAGGTACGCGAGCGATCCACCCAGTGTCAACCAGTCCGCTGCTGCCCAGCGCAAGTCAAATTCAATACCCTGGACCATTGCTTTGCCTGCATTGGTGATGATCGACGCGGCCGTGTCCGGATCAAAGGAATTGAGCTGCAGGTCCTCGTACTCGCTGCGGAATACAGCAATGTTGAAAATTCCGGCACCATCAGCGAATGAAGTCTTCAAACCGGCCTCCAGCCCCAGTCCAGTCTCATCGTCGTACTCGAAGAAGCCGGGAATAATGATCGTTGAAGCAACAAAGCCGCCGGATTTTGCGCTGGTGCTCGCTTTGCCGTACAGCATCGTGTCGCCGGACGCGCTCCACTGTAGGCTGATCTCCGGCATGACGTTGTCTGAACTGCGGCTTTGCCTCGGCGGCGTTACCACCGTCGGGCAGAATCCGATCAACGACAGTAGCGCATCGTTGGGGTTGCCCGTGAGATCCAGGTCATCGAATGTTCCATCAGAGCGACGTACCAGACACTCGGCAATCCTCGTGTGCTCCTTCTTGGAGTTCACGTAACGTACACCGCCTCGAATTTGCAGAGTCTCGCTGATGTTCCAGGCCAGCGTGCCAAAAACTGAGGAAACATCCTCATCCTGCGTGAACTTCCCATTACTCCACAGTCTGCCGGCATCGAAACCCGCCACCGGAAAGCCGAACGAACCGACAAGTGTCGTCCCGTCGATCAGATTCGGCTGATCGTTACTCAACTCACTGGTGTGAAAGTACGCACCAATCAGGAATTCGACGGGCTGACCGACAGGGGACGTGTAACGAAGCTCGACACTCGTCTGCTCGTACGGTTCAATAATTCCAGAGTCGAGTATCGGGAGTGGCGTACTGTCGAGGTCCAGATAGATTTCCCAGTCATAGTCGGAATATCCGACAATACCGGTGACCGTTCCGTCACCGACCGCGAATTCTAGATTCGCAGCGATGTTTAGCGACTCGCCTTCGAACCCGGGTGACTGCGGTTGTGGGTACAGAGGCAGCAAGCTTGCATCCTGACCGCGTACCCAATTCAATACATCGTCACCATCCGACATCGCGCCGGCACTGGTGAACAATTCATCTACGTTTCCGTCCCGCGAAAATTCTGCATACTCGACCTTCAGATCGAGCGTCGTGCTGGCCGAGGACTCCCAAACTATGCTTGCACGAACGACGGTGTCGTCGAGCGCGTTTTCATCTGCACCGGTAACGTTATTGGTCCAATAGCCATCCCCCGAATCGATGGTTTTTGCAGCGATACGCAAGCCGAGGCTTTCGCTCGGAGAACCGCCGAATATAGCCGTTAATCCGGTGCCACCATACTTGACTTCGTATTCGGCGGTTATGTCGGAAATAGACGCATCGCCGGGCCGCGACCGCGCGCTGTGAACCGCTATTGCGCCCGCCGTCGAATTCAGACCGAACAGAACTGCCTGCGGCCCCCTGACGACTTCCACTCGCTCGACGTCGAGAAAAGGCGACCGATATTGCCGACTCCTTGGCATATACACATTGTCGATAAACATGCCGACTGCTTGCTCGAAACTGCGCTCGGTCCCGGAGCCGATACCGCGGATGTGAATGTTATCTGTCGTCAGCCCACTGCTCACCGTCAGGTTCGGTACTCTCACAGAAAGTTCCTCGATGCCGCGAATGACATCCTGCCGGATCGATTCACCGGATACGGTAGCTATCGAAACCGGTATGTCCTGGACACTCTTCGGTCGCTTCGTTGCTGTCACGACGATCTCTTCCAGTTGCTGCGCGAGCGCCGAACATGGCCCAGCAGCCAGGCTCGCGCCAACCGCGATTAGCATTACTATTCTTGCCAAGGCTGCCCCCCGAAGACACGCGCTCCGCCGATCGAGGACTTTCCCAAAACCGCCCTATACTTTCAAGTTAAAGACGGACCATTTACCGGACGATGATCTCAATCCGGTCAGCACCATGCCTGGATCATCCGTTCGGGCCGAGGCAATGACCGGGCGCCGTCGACGATCTCCTGGTATGGCGCATACATGAATGGCGTGACGTTGGTGCAGATTGCAGTCTGCTTCAGATGCCCACCCAGCTGAAGGCTCAAGTGGCTTGGCCACGAGCCAATCTTCTCACCCCGACCAGTTTTTCCGTATCCAGATCAACTCTTTACATCATTCCCTACACCGCCACTGTCTTTTTGTAGGACCGGATTGTGGGAACTTTGCGGGAATTCTCTGTTTCCTTTCCCAAAAGTCACTCACCTAGATAGTTGCATTGACTACCTCATATAAAAAACTTGATAAAATATGAATAAACTTATATATTCCTGATGACGAAGCCAGTCTATTTTGTCGGCTCGGCCCTGGCGGACTTGCGAGCCTTTCCGCGAGCACCACGACGAGAAGCCGGCTATCAGTTGGACCGTGTGCAATTTGGCCTGGAGCCCAGCGACTGGAAGCCAATGACAACTGTTGGTCGCGGTGTTCGCGAGATTCGGATTCACCATGACGGACAGTATCGGGTGATCTACGTGACAAAGATTGATGATGCCGTTCACGTGCTGCACGCGTTTCAGAGGAAAACGCAGAACACTCGAAAGCAGGACGTCGAGATTGCAAGGCGGCGTTTGAAGGAGATTAATGAGAAATAACTATGGGCAAGGTGACCAAATCCGGTGGAAATGTATTCGAGGATCTCGGCTTCGATGCCGCGGAGTCGGAGAATCTGAAGTTGCGCGCCCAGCTGATGCGAGAACTCGAAACCTTGATTCATAATAAGCGTCTTACGCAGAGTGATGCGGCTGAGTTACTTGGTATCCACCAGTCTCGTGTTAGTGACCTGGTTCGAGGAAAGATCGATCGCTTCAGTATCGACATGCTCGTGAAGCTCTTGGCAAAAACCGGACGCCAGGTCGAGATCAAGGTTAAACGACAGGCCGCCTGAACCAGACCAGGGAACTCCTCGTTTCCGCCCCAGGACCACACCTCTTTGCGGTCGATTTCTCGAGATTCGCGGCTCTCGACCGCAATCACTCTCCGCAAACCTCAAGTTCGAAGCAGACGTCGTCACCATCGAGCGGAATATGACCGGTCTTGTCGAGAATGCCGGACATCTTCAGGTTCGCGATATCAGCACCTTGATTATCGACGGTCACAAGCATGACGTGGTCGAACGCCGGGGTTCTTTCTGGAAACCAGACACCGCCTGTCGTAGCAAGACGGATGTAGTCACGGCCATGGCGCTCGATATGCTCGTAAGCGTGGATATGTCCGTTAAATACGGTGTATGGACGGTCAGCCAGCGCAGATTCAATGGCAGCGAAGTTAACTTCATCTTCCCGTTCCCATGGCGCCTTATGCAGAAAGAGAAATGTCCACAATACATCAGGGTTGTCAGCGATTGCCTTGAGAAAATACGCTGATTGCTCAGCAGTAATATTGCCGGTCGTTTGCTCCGGTAAAGTTGCGTAATCGGTTGCGGCAAATGCCTCCATACCCTGCTCTTTTACTATCGCCAGAGCCTTGTTACGAATCTCAAAAATCTCTTGCGTGCGCTCCGGCGTATTGTCCTCCGTATCGAGGACGAGGAAGAGCGTGTTCTTGTACACAAAGTGGTAATAACGACGACCGTATCGTTCGTCCCAAACACCCTGCAGCACCTCCCCCGAAAGATCATGGTTGCCGCCGACGTAGAAAATTGGCGCCGAAGCGCGATCGGCCCGTTCATCGAAGGAGTTCCACTGACCTTCGATCACCAAGAT
>Ga0255052_10000801_pt1 | contig 24818 bp, 25 predicted proteins | sample JV7_2_21_MG_FD_188632 | JGI IMG/M metagenome (GOLD analysis project Ga0255052, IMG submission 188632) | Seawater microbial communities from Jervis Inlet, British Columbia, Canada - JV7_2_21 | ecosystem: Environmental > Aquatic > Marine > Inlet | place: Canada: British Columbia | collected...
CTCGTTGCGGGAATTACGCGGGCCGCCCTCGACATTGCGGTGCGATAGGCCGACGCCGCTCATGATCGTGCCGGCCGCTATATCGGCACCGGTACAACCATAGACGTCGGTGGCCAAGTTTAGGCCGGGGGTATTCTGGATAAACGGATTATCGCAGTTGATGGAGTAGCTGGAGAGGCCGAAGGAGGCAGTCGGTGCAATCTGGGCATCGCTGAAATTGTTGGTGTACGAAATATCGGCAAATGCCTCGACGTTGTCGGTGATATCGACATAACCCTTGCCATAGATCGTGTAGCGCTCCGAGGGACGCTGGAAGAAGTTGAACGGACCGAAGTTGAAGGTCTGCGCGGGGCCGCCCGCCCAGGGAACGATGGTCCCGTTCTCCTCCTGGAAGGCAAAGCCGCCGGATCCGGCAAACAGACGGTAGTTCGCCGAGCCGACACAGCCGAAGCCACCGTGGCTGCTAGCTCCGTCGTCCTGGCCGAGCGCACACCCGGAGGAAATACGATCCTTCTGCAAGATGGCCTCGCGATCCTCGTAAGAAGCGAACACGGTCACATTGCCGCGCCCATCGTCGAGATTTCCACCCAATATTGTATAAATGAGGGTTTCCTTGCCGTCCGATGCGCTGCCGGGCACTGGCTGATTGCCCGCCTCGAGAACTTGTTTCCAGAAGCCGCTGCTGTTTGAGTTAGTGGACTTGCCGTACTGATAGCCCATCTCGACGCCTTCAAAATCCCGCTTGAGGATGAAGTTGGCGACACCGCCAACGGCGTCCGAGCCGTATACCGCCGAGGCGCCACCGGTCAGGATGTCCACGCGCTCAACCATCTGCAACGGAACGAGGTCGAGGTTTGCAGAGCTGAAGCTCGACGCGCCGTAGGGAAGCCGCCGGCCGTCGATCAGGACGAGCGTCCGCCGCGAACCCAGACCGCGCAGGTTAAGGGTTGCGGTGCCTGAGGCGCCGTTCGACACTTCAGAAGCCTGCCCGGCAAATACCTGTGGCAGAACGTTGACGAAATCCTCGATCCGGACATTGCCGCGCATCTCGCCTTCTGAGCCTGTCACGCTCAGCACGGGAGTAGCAGCCGCGAGGTTCGGGTTCGCCTTGAGCCGCGACCCCGTAGTTATGATTTCTTCTAGTACTTCGTCTTCGGCCTCTTGTGCTGTTGCCCCTATCGGCGCAACCAATGCACTGGCCAGGAAGGCGAGCCCAGTTAGTTTGAAAGTTCGCATTAAATTTTCCCCTTATGCTGTTCAATTTACGCGCAACCTCGAGCGAACAAAATGCCTCGCCGTTGGCCACACTAAGCAAGGGGATTGTAGCAAAAATGTCAGCCACCGAAACTGTGTTGCTGAGACGCAACAAATAAGTACGACTCTGAGCCCCCCTCCAACTGGCCCAAAATCAGCATAAGTTTTTGTTTTTTAATGTAATAACCCCAAAATACCGTTATTACTAAAGGATCTAGCGGTAGAGAATATGACGATTTATGCCAGTAAAAAATGCGCAACAATGCGTCAAATTGTGTTGCAGATATGTCACAGAGGGGGTTCTCGAAGCCTGAGATTGCCGAGTTGTCGCGTCCACGCATCAGGCCCGTGGGTGTCCGTCCGGGGCAATCCAGAGTTCCGTCTGACCGCACTCTGGTCCCTGCCGTTCGTGTACATTACGGCCATGTCTTCCGCGAGACGCACAAGGTCATGGCCGCCGGTCACCCGCGTCTCGCGTTCGAACTCGACACGCTGGCGGATTCGCTTAACAATGACGAGCGGTACCGCCCGTCGGAGTTCCGGCGCCTGCTCACAAGCCTCCAGGAAGAAGATGAATAACAAAACTGTAGGAGCGGCTTTAGCCGCGACCCTGGCCGCGACTTTGTCCGCGTGCCAGCAATCTGCACCGCCCAGCGAACCCGCTGACGACGGAATCGTTCGACCGAGCTTTACGCTGGCGAGCGACGAAGCCTACGATTTCGACAAGATTCCTGATTATCTCGAATCGCACCAGGATGTGTACGACCATATCGACGCCAATCTCAATGACCACCTCGCCGCCATCCAGCGCTGGCTACGACAGCCATCGATCTCGGCGCAGAATGTCGGCATTCAGGACATGGCCGAGATGGTACGCCAGGACCTCGAAGACATTGGTTTTGCCGAGGCCGAAATCGTTCCGACCGATGGTCACCCGGGTGTCTGGGGATACTACGACGCCGGTGCCGAGAAGACGCTCGTTGTGTACCTGATGTACGACGTGCAGCCCGTGAATCCCGAGGACTGGGAAAGCCCGCCGTTCGCGGCCGAAGTCATCGATCACGATCTCGGCAAAGTCATCATGGCGCGCGGCGCGACCAACCAGAAAGGACCCGAGCGTGCATTCCTGAACGCGCTTGAATCAATCATCGCTGTGGACGGCACCTTGCCCGTCAACATCATGATCACGGCCGAGGGTGAGGAGGAACTCGGTTCGCCGCATTACCCGCAGATCGTCGACGCCTATGAGGATCGCCTGAAAACCGCTGACAGCGTGCTGTTCCCGTTCAATTCGCAGCGGCCCGACGGCACGGTCAGCGTGATACTCGGCGTCAAGGGCATTATTTACTTCGAAATGATCGCCAATGGTGGTGAATGGGGCGGCCCAGCCGTTGCCGAGATTCATGGTTCCTACAAAGCTATCGTGGCTTCGCCGGTATGGCGACTCGTACAAGCGCTGTCGACGATGGTGTCCCAGGACGGCAACACCATACTCGTACCCGGCTACTACGACGATATTCGCGCACCGAACATCGAAGAGTCACAACTCATTAATGCCGGCATCGAGCAATGGTCCGATCAGCAGATGCAAGAGATGCTCGGCGTCGGCCAGTGGGTTGACGGCATGACAGGCAAAGATGCCGCTATCGAGCTTCTGTTCACGACGACAATGAACATCGACGGCATCTGGGGCGGCTATACGGGTGAGGGGAGCAAGACGATCCTGCCACACCAGGCCACGGCGAAAGTCGACTCTCGACTGCCCCCGGATATCGATCCTGACGAGGCCATGGCGAAAATTCGCGCACATCTCGACAACAACGGCTTCGCCGATATCGAGATTCGCCAGCTCGGTGGCTACCCTGCTGCACAAACCTCGGTTGACGCACCAGCTGTGCAAGCCGCGCTATCAGTATTCAAGAAGTATGCAGACGACATCGCCGTGCAACCGCGCATTGCTGGCAGTGCGCCTTTTTACCAGTTCACTGATCGCCTCGACCTGCCTTTGGTACCTGCTGGCCTCGGCTTTGGCACAGGCGCACATGCGCCCAACGAAATCATGCTGATTGAACCGGGACCGGATACGGCCGCTGTAGGGCTTGCGGACGTCGAGAAAGCGTATGTCGATTTCGTCTACGCACTATCCAACTAAGATCCGTTATTGCGAGCGCAGCGAAGCAATCTCCTGAAATACGACCATGTTCAGCCGCAAACAACTGGATGCCGCCAGCGACCTGGTCCACGCGACCATGGTGCCAACACCGACGCTCAACTGGCCGCAACTTTCGAGCACTCTGGGAGCCGACGTTTGGGTAAAGCATGAGAACCACACGCCGATCGGCGCCTTCAAGGTTCGCGGCGGCATTGTATACATCGATGAATTGATGAAGCACGGCCCGCCCACGGGTGGCCTGATCACGGCAACACGTGGCAACCACGGACAGAGCATTCCGTTTGCGGCACGTGCATACGATATTCCCGTGCATGTGCTAGTCCCGGAAGGCAACAGCACCGAGAAGAACACCGCGATGGCGGGCTGGGGCGCTCACGTCGAAACGTTCGGCCGGGATTTTGACGAGGCACGCGTTGAGGCCGAAAGGCGCGCGGCAAGCGGGGAATATGAATACGTAACGTCGTTCGGCGAACACCTCGTGCGTGGCGTTGCCACCTACGCCGTGGAGATGTTCGCTACGGTCAGGGACCTCGACATCGTTTACGTACCGATCGGCATGGGGTCGGGAATTTGCGGCGTCATCCTGGTACGCGACCTGCTTGGCCTGAAGACCGAGGTTGTCGGCGTCGTCTCCGATCAGGCCGACGCCGTCGCGCAGTCATTCGAAGCCGGCCGCATCATCGAGACCGCGACAGCAAACACATTCGCGGACGGGATGGCGTGCCGCATTCCTTCGCCGGACGCGATGGAAATAATAAACAAAGGCGCTGTGCGCATCGTCCGCGTAAGCGACGATGAGGTCGCGGAGGCCGTGCGCCTGATCTACTCAACGACGCACAACATTGCCGAGGGAGCCGGCGCCGCTGCCTGTGCCGCGGCTACCAAAGAGGACAATCAAGGCAATAAAGTCGCCGTCGTCATAACGGGCGGCAATATCGATCGGGACTGGCTTGCTGCGATTCTCGCTGGATGCACACCCTGACTTGGGCGGACCTATTCGGGAGTGCGTGCCTCTATGTGGCGAGCTCGTCGGCAAGCAGGATACTGACAACGATGGCCCCTCCCTCGGCAAGCAGGCGTTTCCAGGCGATCTGTTGAGAATTCGGCATCGCCACGACGATATCAGATCATCAGCACCGTCGTGTAGCTGATGCCGGACAGTTTACGCCACAGCGTGCAATCCATGGTCACAACCAAACAGGTAGTGACAAATTGGAATTACGTCGTGCAGTGTGCACGCCGTGGCGAAGAAAACGACGACAAACGTCAGCGCGAAAATGATCGGCCGGTGGTGTCGCTCCAATACGGCGTTGAAAGTTGCCATTATTCTGCTCCCGGTATGCTGATCAGGCTGCTTTTGCTGCCGCGTAGCTATACGTTGTGGTTACAACGGTATCTTTCCCAAAACTATGCTTGATCGGGCAAAGGTTAGCCGCCCGCTCCATCTTCAGGCGATCGGTAAACGCGAATTCTCGCGGCACCGTGAAATTCAACGTGATCGTATCGACGTGCGGATACGGTTCACTGGTCTCTGTCAGGTCGATATCAACGACCGTGCCACTGAGATCCAGCTGGTCACGCTGCGCCACAGCCCCCATCGACAGGAGCATGCATCCTGCCACGCTGATGCCGAGAAGATTTCCGGGCGAAAATTCATCGCCCTTGGCCGTAATCGGGCAGTCGATAGCCAAGGTATTCTTGTGTGGCTCCCGTAACGCAGTCGCGTGTTGATCGCCGTCGTATGTGAGTGTTAGTGATTTCATGATGTCCCTCCTGGCCGGCCGGTCCGGCCAAGCCTGAATCACCCGACCGATACGACCGCTTTGTGATTTTTGCGCCAGGATCCCGGCGGGCGCAATTCGGAATAACCGCTACTTATAGGTGTAACTCGGCCTTTAGTCATTGGTTACGACGCCGAAAACCAGGGATGATGGCCAAATTGATTTCGTGGCACTGACTCACCTCGCACGACATACCACTCGAATCCCCTGACGACAGATTCCAGGTACTTCTTGAGCATCGGTCGAACGCGAAGCCCATAAGGAATCCAGCGAAACATCGTTGGCCAGATCTGGACGGGGTTACTCGCACAAAACGGATGACACAACTCGAGATTGCCAGGCATCGATATGGCGTCCCACACTTTTTGTGCGGGCGCCGCGATCAGCCGCTCTGATGCTACCGGCCACTGGAATTGTGAATATGATTCTTGGTTAGGCATACAAGAACAGTTTTAGATCGGTAGCACAGTCGTGTGTTTGATGTCCGACAACACGATCGAAGAATTCACTTCCTGTATGCCAGGCAGTTGCGACAACTTATCAAAGAAAAACCGCTCGTACGCTTTAATGTCCTCGGTGACGATGCGCAACAGGAAATCGACGTTGCCGAGAACAACGTAACAGTCCAGTACTTCGGGATACTGGCTGACAGATTCTGAAAACTCGGCGAGATTGCTGCGTCCGTGCGACGTGAGTTTCACGTGCGCGAACACCATTGTATTGAGCCCTACCTTTTCGCGGTCGATCTTGACGGGTTGATCGACGATGACTCCCTCTTCGCGCAAGCTTTGCATGCGCCGCCAAACTGCCGACTGAGACTTGCCGATTTTCTCACCGAGCTCGGCAGCGTTAATGCCCGGCTCCTTCTGTAGCCACTCGAGAATGCGGCGGTCTGTATGATCAAGCTCCAAAAGTTGCATAATTTATGCTCAAAATACCGTTGATATGCATAAATTATGCTGTTTTTGCCTCTCAAGCAAATGAAATTGCAATATCTGTGCGGTTTTTTGGGTATATATTGTAAGCCCCGCATGAGCCTGTGGAGGCATTGTTATGCCCGTTTTCGACCACCGCGATTTCGACCAGCATGAGTCGCTGCACTTCGTGCAGGACCCTGGGACCGGGCTCAAGGCAATCATCGCAATTCACTCCACGGCACTGGGACCCGCTGCCGGTGGCTGTCGGCACTGGCAGTATGCTTCCGATGCCGATGCATTGACCGATGCGCTGCGCCTGTCGCGCGGTATGACCTACAAGAACGCTGTTGCGGGCCTCGAATTTGGCGGTGGCAAGGCCGTCATCCTCGCCAACGATGCGGTACCGAAATCACCCGAGTTGTTCCATGCTTTCGGCAGGGCGGTCGATAGTCTCGGTGGCAAATACATCACTGCCGAAGACGTCGGCTGCAGCGTCGAGGACATGCGGCATGTCAACAAGGAGACGGGCTACGTATCCGGGTTGCCGCGTAGTGGTGACAACGCGGGCGGCGACCCGTCACCACTGACCGCCCTCGGTGTATTTCTCGGTATCGAAGCGGCCGTGAAATTTCGTCTCGGTGAAAACTCGCTAAAAGGTATCCGCGTGGCGGTGCAGGGTGTCGGCCACGTCGGACTGAACCTCTGCCGCCTGTTGCACGAAGCCGGCGCGAGTCTGATTGTTGCCGATGTTAATCGCGACAATCTCAAGCTCACGCGTGATGAACTGCCGGTGACAGAGGTTGCGCCCGCCGACCTGCTGTTCGCTGAAGTCGATGTACTGGCACCGTGTGCACTCGGCAATATTCTGACAACCCACACCATTCCCAAGCTCCAGGCGACCGTCATCGCCGGGGCCGCCAATAACCAGCTGTCGACCGAAGAAGACGGTGCACGACTGGCCGAGCGCGACATCCTGTACGCACCCGATTACGTCATCAATGCCGGCGGTATTATCAACGTTGCGCGCGAATATTACGGCGGTAGCTCCGAAGAAGAAGTACGCACCGAGATTGGCCGCATACCTGGCCGGCTCGAGCAAATATTTCAGGAAGCCAGGACAAGCGCGCAACCGACCAACCTGATTGCCGATTCACTGGCACGACGCATTGTCGCCGGCAGCGGCGCGCAATCGCCCGTCGCTGCCTGAAAATAATAACCGGGAACCGCACCATGGCCAGCAAGAAGTCACGACTCCACATACCCCGCCCGACAGCACGCCCCGGGGATAAACCTGACTTCAGCTATCTCAATCTGTCGCCGGCGGGCACCGTTGATAAACCGTCGATCGATTCTCGTACGCGTGACATCCAGTACTTGAGTTCCGGGCTTGTCCGTGTGCTCGACGACAATCACGAGGCTGTCGGTCCATGGGCACCAGACCTCGATCCGGGCAAGCTGCAGATTGCTCTACGCTGGATGATGCTCAATCGCGTATTCGACAGACGCATGTGGCAGATCCAGCGCCAGGGACGCATCTCGTTTTATATGGAAGCGCTCGGTGAAGAAGCCGTTTCGATTGCGCAGGGCATGGCGTTGCGGCCCGGCGACATGTGCTTCCCGTCGTACCGCAACCAGGGCCTGTACATGTATCGCGGCATGAAACTCGTCGACATGATGTGCCAGTGCCTGTCAAACACGCGCGACATGTGCAAAGGCCGCCAGCTGCCGATCATGTACCACAGCGCCAAGGCCAACATATTCTCGATTTCGGGCAACCTCGGCACGCAATACCCGCACGCGGTTGGCTGGGCGATGGCGTCGGCGATCAAGGGCGAAGACCATATTGCCGCCAGCTGGGTCGGCGATGGCTCGACGGCGGAGGCGGATTTCCATCACGCAATTACGTTTGCTGCCGTCTACCAGGCGCCCGTCATTCTCAATATCGTCAACAACCAGTGGGCGATATCGACGTTCCAGGGAACGGCCGGCGGCGAACGCCGCCCGTTCGCAGCTCGTGGACTCGGGCTCGGCATTCCGGGTATTCGCGTCGATGGCAATGATTTCCTGGCCGTCTACGCAACGACACTTTGGGCGGCTGATCGCGCACGCCGTGGCGGAGGCCCGACGATGATTGAACTCGTCACCTATCGCGGTGGTGCGCATTCCACCAGCGATGACCCAAGCAAGTACCGGCCCAAAGACGAATGGCAGGATTTTCCGCTCGGTGATCCGGTTGAGCGGCTCAAGCAACACCTTATCTCGCTCGGCCACTGGTCCGACGAACAACACGAGAAACTCGAGGAAGAGCTCACGGCAGATGTGCTTGCCGCGTGGAAGGAAGCCCAGCAGTACGGAACGATGACAGAAGGACCTTTCCTGGATCCCTCCACGATGTTCGATGATGTGTTCGCTGAAGTCCCACGACATCTCGAGTCGCAACGCCGCCGCATGATAAAAGTCGAGGGTGTCAATGGCGAGGGGACGGAGTCATGACGCAGATGAACATGATCGAGGCCATCCGCTCGGGACTCGATGTCATGATGGACAAGGACCCGAATGTCGTCCTGATGGGCGAAGATATCGGCTACTTTGGTGGCGTGTTCCGTTGCACAGACGGCCTGCAGCGAAAGTACGGCGAACATCGGGTTATCGACGCACCGATCACCGAAGGCGGCATCATCGGCACGGCCATCGGCATGGGCGTCAATGGACTCCGACCTGTTCCCGAGATTCAGTTCGCCGACTATATCTATCCGGGCTTCGATCAGATTGTGAGCGAACTCGCGCGTCTGCGATATCGTTCCTGCGGCGAGTTCTTCTCGCCGGTCACGATTCGCACGCCTTGTGGCGGTGGCATTCGCGGTGGGCAGACGCACTCGCAGAGCCCCGAGGCAATCTTCGCTCACGTTTCCGGCATCAAGATCGTCATGCCGTCAAATCCGTATGACGCGAAGGGCCTCCTGATCAGCTCGATCGAGTTGGACGATCCGATTGTGTTCTTCGAGCCGAAACGAATCTACAACGGCCCGTTCGACGGTGACCCGGAAAAACCGGCCGTGTCCTGGGCATCCCATCCGAAGGGTGAAGTACCGGAGGGTCACTACACAGTGCCGATAGGCGAAGCCGATATCGTACGCGAAGGAAATGAGCTCACGATTATTACCTACGGAACATTGGTGCATGTAGCTGAAGCCGCGGCGGATGAAACCGGCGTTGATTGCGAAATCGTCGATATCCGTACAATTTCGCCGCTCGACACCGAAACGATTGCCGAGTCAGTCAACAAAACCGGGCGCTGTGTGATTGCGCACGAGGCTACACGTTTCGGCGGCTTTGGTGCGGAGATTGCGGCTCGTGTGCAAAAAGACTGCTTTTACAATCTTGAAGCACCGATCGGCCGCATCGCCGGCTGGGATACGCCGTATCCCCATGCATTCGAGTGGCAGTACTTCCCGGGCAAGAAGCGCCTCGCTGCAGGCATTAGAAGTATGATGGAGGTTCAATGAGCGAGTACGTTTTCAAGCTCCCGGACCTCGGCGAAGGCACGGTCGAGTCCGAGATCGGCGAGTGGTTCATCAAGGTCGGCGACCAGGTCACAGAAGAGGACCTTGTCGGCATAATGATGACCGACAAGGCTGCAATTGAATTGTCGTCGCCTATATCGGGCAAAGTGGTGAAGCTTGCCGGTGAACCGGGCGACATCATTGCCGTGGGTGCCGCGCTGGTCGTTTTTGATGTGGATAGCGACATGGGAGCGAGTGCAGTCGCGGCTCAAGCCGCTCCCACAAAAGCAGCGCCCAGGCAAAAAGGCCGTGTTCCGACCTCGCCCGCCGTACGCCGCCGCGCGAAAGAAGCCGGTATCGATTTGCATGGTGTGCCGGGAACGGGTCCGGGTGGTCGTGTTACAAGGAAGGACTTTGATGCGTTTGTTGTAGGAGCGCCGCTTGACGGCGCGACAGTCGCGGTGACAAGCACCGCTCCTACAACCCGCGCCCACCGCGAAACCAAAGAGATTAAAGTCATTGGCTTGCGGCGCATCATTGCCGAGCGCATGGCATCGGCGACGCGGGAGATCTCGCATTTCACCTACGTCGAAGAAATCGACATCACTGAACTCGAGGCGCTGCGCAAGCACCTCAATAGCAAGAGGTCTGATCCAGCCGAGCGGATGACGCTGCTGCCGTTCCTTGGACTCGCGTTGATCAGGGCACTGCGTGAGTTCCCACAGTGCAATACCACCTACGACAAAGACCGCAACGTGCTGATCCAGCACGGTCACGTACACCTCGGCATTGCCACGCAGACCAACGACGGCCTCAAGGTACCGGTTGTACACAATGCGGATGCGCAATCGATCGATGGATTGGCCAGCGAGATCCGCCGCGTTTCCGAAGCGGCCCGCAACAACACGATCACCAAGGGTGAATTGTCCGGTTCGACGATCACGATCACGAGCCTCGGCAAGCTCGGCGGCATCGTATCGACACCGGTCATCAACCAGCCTGAGGTTGGCATCATCGGCGTCAACCGCGCGGTCGAGCGCCCGGTGATTCTCAACGGTCAGGTGGAAGCGCGCCTGATGATGAACCTGTCCTCATCGTTCGACCATCGTTTTGTCGACGGCTACGACGCCGCCGCCATGATCCAGCGCATCAGGGAGATGCTGGAACATCCGGCAATGATTTTCCTGCCGGAGTAACGAACTTACTCGTATCCCCGTCGAGGAATGCCTGCACCGGGCACAATGAATCCAGCCTGAGTTCGGACGTATCCCTGAGTTCCAGGTGTGCGTACTTGGTCTTCAATACATCTTCATTGACGATCGTATAAAGGTCAGGCCGTTCCCAGTACTCCGGACACATGGCAACGAAGGTCTCGTGCATGTGTTTGTAGAGTCCGGCGTCATAGTGATTAATGTTGAGTGCCTCGTCCCAGTACTCATTGACGTGGTCAGCCCAATCGAACTGGCGCTGAATCACCCAGCCGTCATTCTCCCAGCGCAGGATCGCGAGCTTACCCGGAATGATGCCGTCCTCGAACAGGCTGCGGAAAAACCGGTGCCCCTCATAATTGGCGACGAGATCGGCGTTTGAATAGATGCCGTTCGACAGCTGCCCAAAAATCGCACGCTCGGTATAGGCCGAGCGTTCAGCCGCCAGTTCCTCTGATCCGGACGTGAGGTATCGCTTGTAGTATTTGCGGCCCTGCGAAATGAAATGGCCGATTTTATCGGAGCCGATCAGTTGCTGGTTAACGCGAATCGTTGCGCCCGTGCCAAAGAACTTGGCGACGCGTGTAGCGTACAACGGCTGATCTGCGAAGATGCTCTCGTAGCGGCCAACGTCGAGTCGGTCGACATCCGGCGACTTCATGGCCCATCGTTCCAGCCTGTCCACCCAGTGCCTGCCGCCAAGCTCACGATAAAAGGCATCAACGACGGCCATCTCATCGTGGCCCTTATCCCAGCCGGCCACGATTTCCTCGAGTGTCAGGTTGACCTTGTCGTTGAGGACGGCCGTCGAATCGGCAATGTCGACACCACGGCCCGTGTGCTGGTCCGTTTCGTAGGCGAGAGCAGCTATCGGCATCATCATCGTGGCGACCAGACCCAGAATTGTCCGCCTTCGCATACCCAAAGCCTCTCCCGGCTGCTGTTACTATCGCAGCCCGCTGATCAATATCCCTAGGATAGCAAGTGGCACAACAATTCGAAGCATCCAGATCCACGTTTTGAACAACGCCGGGTGGTAGAAACTCAGTTCACCCTCGAGCAGCTCCGGCTTCATTCGCCAGCCCACAAACAGCGATATCAGGATCGCGCCAAGCGGCATCAGTATATTGGCAGTGAAGTAGTCGATCAGGTCGTAGATCGTCTTGCCTTCAAACACATCGAACATCGCAAGCGGTGTGACGTCTTGCCACACGTTGAAAGACAATACGCTGGCGACACCAATCGCCCACCCGAGCGCGCCGAACACGATGCAACCTGCCTTGCGGCTCATATGCCATCGGTCCTCGGCATAGGCCACGATCGGCTCGATGATCGCGATAATCGAGGTGATCGCCGCAAACGCCAGCAACAGGAAGAACAGCGCACCGAATACCGCCCCACCTGGCATGCTGACAAATGCTGTCGGCAGTGTCTTGAATATCAATCCGGGACCTTCGGCGGGGTCCAGTCCATTCGCAAACACAATCGGGAAAATCATCAGCCCTGCCAGCAGGGCGATGATCGTATCCGCGCCCGCGATGATGATGGCCGAGCGCGTCAATGACACTTCCTTTGGAACATAGGCGCCGTAGATCATCATCAGGCCCATCGCGACAGAGATCGAAAAGAATGCCTGGCCAATGGCATTGAGCACGACGGCGCCCGTGATCTTGCTGAAGTCGAAACTGAACAGAAAATCGACGCCCGCCGCGAAGTCGCCGGCAACAGCCGCATAGCCGATCATGACGACAAGCATGACAAACAACGCCGGCATCAGCAGCTTGACCACGCGCTCGATACCGCCGCGCAGACCACGCCCGACAATCAACAGTGCGAGGGACATAAACACCGTGTGCCAGATTGTCATCGTGACCGGGTCTGCTTTCAGGTCATCGAACTGCTGCGCGACCTCCAGCACACCCGCACCGGAAAAACCGTTCGCCGCCTTGCCAATATAGATAAGCGTCCAGCCGGCGATCACACTGTAGTAGGTCGCAATCAGGTAGCCGACGATCATTCCCATGTAACCCACGATCGACCAGCCTCCCGTTCTGCCTGACGCCTGCGCAACCTTGCGCATTGCGACAGGTGGGCTGCCCTTGCCGCAGCGCCCGATCAGGAGCTCAGCAATAAGCACCGGAATCGCGACAACGATGACACAAGCCAAGTACACGAGCACGAACGCGCCGCCGCCGCTGACGCCGGCAACATACGGAAATTTCCAGATGTTCCCCAGCCCAACGGCTGCACCAACAGCCGCCAGGATGAAGGTCATGCCGGATGACCAGGTTCTGTTACTTGCGGACATTGGCTGGTTTCCCCTGTAGGAGCTGCGCTTGCGCTGCGACTGTCGCGCTGACAAGCAGCGCTCCTACTTTCGGTAGGCCGGGGGCTTATCCGAATCCGTCTGCAGGTAGCGATCCCGCAACAAGGTCTGCCGGCTGGACATCTCAACAGCATTGCCTTTGATGAACACCTGCTCCGGGTACGATGTCAGTTCCAGTGGATCCGCTGGCCAAATGACGGCGTCAGCTTCCTTGCCCACTTCGATACTGCCGACACGATCAGCGACACCGAATATTTGTGCAGGTGCCAGCGTGATTGCGCGCAGTGCTGCATCGCTCGACAACCCATACGCCACGGCATTGCCTGCAGATTGCGTAATGTTGCGGGCATTGTGCGTTTGACTCTGACCGTCGGCGAACGCGATGGTCACACCTGCGTCGGCCAACATCACGGCCGACTCACGGCGTGCATTAAGGCGGTCGAAGTTACCGGGCAGGATATCCTGCGGCGCCAGTACAACCGGAATGCCCGCAGCGGCGAGCTCGTCAGCAACCATCCATGCCTCGGATCCGCCGACGATGATGGCTCGAATCCCGTAGTCAGCAACGAGATCGATCAGCACCGATATGTCGCTTGCACGATTGACGCTAACGAATAGCGGTACATCGCCACTCAGCACACCCTGTAGAGCACCGAGGTCCGACAGGCTCAGCTTGTAGTCCTCCCGCTCACCCGGATCATCTCCGTAGCTCGAAGCCTCATCCAGCGCGCTGCGCAGGGCAAGTGTGGCCCCGGCGCGGGAGCCGCCTGCCAGGCCGCTACCGCTTTGACCCAGGCTGACCATCATCGCAACGGCCCGTTGCTCGAGGCTGTCATCGCCACCGCCGAGATTGACCATGGCGGCCAGACCGGCGAGGACGCTACCGTAGCTGCCAGACTCATCGGGGTACCCCGGGGACGGCGTGATGATGGCGCGAGTCACACCTTCGATACGACTCACCGCGATCAGTGTCGAGCGCGGGTTATAGGCGTCGGCAATATCAAAGCTTGCCGTGAACTCCTCACCGCGCTGCAGCGCATCGAGGGGTCCGGCCGAGAAACCAACCTCGACAAGACCGAGTGAACCAATGGGCGTGAATAGCCCGGGAGTAACGATCTTGCCACTGGCGTCAATCGTCTCTGCGCCATCCGGTGCTGCGCCGCCAGCTTCTACCGAGACAAAACGCCCATCTTCAATGACTACTGTCGCGTTCTCAACGGTACCTTGCGGGCCCATGGTGTAAACAGTGGCGCCGGTAATGGCTGTCGTCTGCGCGACAGCACTTGTGGCCAACAGCAATGCTGCACAGCTTATGAGTACTTTGGAAAAATTCATTGTGCACCCCCTGCCGTTGCGGCTGTGCCGAGCGAGAAATCGGTAACGGGATTGACAGACTCGTCAAACCGGTCGTAGGCAAGCGCGCCGTCGATGAAAACCTGGTCGGCGCGGGTGTAGACACTGAAAGGACTGCCGCTCCAGACGACCACATCTGCCATCTTGCCGGCCTCTAGTGTTCCCGTGTCAGCATCGATGCCGAGTGCTTTTGCGGGATTACTCGTGATCCACTGGATTGCTGTCTCGGGTCCGATGTCAACGCCAACCCTTGCGGCCGCACCCATGACCTTTGCCGTCTCCTGGTTCAGGCGCTGTATGCCGACAGCGGAGTCCGAGTGAATAATCGCGCAGGCGCCGGCAAGTTCGACGAGTGCGGCATTCTCACGGATGCCATCGTAGGCTTCCATCTTGAAGCCCCACCAATCGGCCCACATCGCAGCGCAGGTATCGTTCTCGGCAAGAAGATCAGCCACCTTGTAGGCTTCGACCGCGTGGTGAAATGCCGTGATCTTGTAGCCAAACTCCTTGGCGATATCGAGCATGACCGACATCTCGTCACCACGGTAGCAATGATTGTGGATCAGGATTTCGCCGCTCAGGACACCCGCCAGTGTTTCCAGTTGCAGGTCCCGTGTTGGCGCCTCTCCCTGGCCACCGGCGGATTCTTCCATCTTTTTCTTGTATTCCGCCGCCTTGATCCATGCCGTTCGGTAACCGGCAACATTGCCCATGCGGGTGCCCGGCGACTGACCGCGACTACCGTAGACACGTTTCGGATTTTCACCGCAGGCCATTTTCAGGCCGTAGGGTGCGCCCGGAAATTTCATTTCCTGCACATTGCGGCCCGGGATATTTTTTAATGTCACGCTGCGGCCACCGAACAGGTTTGCCGAGCCCGGCAATATCTGCATCGCTGTGACGCCGCCGGCCAGAGCCGTAACGAAACCGGGGTCGTGAGGCCAGACACTATGCTCCGCCCAAACCTCGGCCGTGTTCGGCGCAGTTGCCTCGTTGCCGTCAAAATGAGATTCCGTGCCGGGTGACGCGTAGACACCCAGGTGTGAGTGCACGTCGATCACGCCCGGTGTCACCCAGCGCCCGCTGGCATCAACGACAGTCGCGCCATCGGCACTCAGGCCTTCGCCTACCGCCTGGATCTTGCCGTCGCTAATCAGTACATCGGCATTTTCGAGGCGCTCGCCCGTTCCGGTCAGGACTGTCGCTCCGGTTAGCAACGTCGTTCCACCGCTCAACGGTGCGTATCGGCTGGCGTACGGCTTCGTCCCCTCATCATCGGCGCCTTGCTCACAGCCCGCCGCCAATAGCGTTAGCGTCGCGATCGCGACAATTGATTTATGCACGTTCCTCTCCCCAGTGCCCTGGCCGGGCCCAGATTGTTCTTGTCCGACCAGTGTGCCACGAGCGACGCTCGATTAGAATTGACGCGAATAGGAGAACTACTATGAGACGTCGCGTCAGCAATCACATCGAGTCCTGGGCCAGCAAGATTCCGTTCCGGATTTCCAACTTTGAATGGGACCACTACCCGACCGTTGTGTGTGAAATCGAACAGGAGGGCGTGATCGGCCAGGGCGAAGCGCTGGGCGTGTATTACCACGACGAAACCGAGAAGACGATGCTTGAGCAGCTCGAGGCCATTACGCCGCAATTGGCAGCCGGTGCCAGCCGCGAGGAACTGCTTGGGTTGCTGCCGCCAGGCGGTGCCCGCAATGCCGCCGATGCGGCCTTATGGGATCTAGAGGCCCAGCTTTCTGGCTCGTCAGTGTGGAAGATGGCCGGGGTTGAAGCGAATCCGGTGTTGACCGTGTTCACCATCGGACTCGAAGCCGAAGCCGAAGATATGGCGGCCGGCGCAGCAGCCGCATCCGACATCTCCCTTCTCAAGATCAAGCTCAACAACGACCGCCCGGTCGAACGCATCGCTGCGATTCGTGCGGCACGCCCAGATGTGCGCCTCGTCGTTGACGTAAATCAGGGTTGGACATTTGCCGAGTTGCAACGTTTCGCGCCCGAACTACACGAACTCGGTGTCGAGTTCATTGAGCAACCGTTGCCGCGTGGTGGCGACAGCGAACTCGAAGGCTATACGTCCCCTGTACCTTTGTGTGCAGACGAGTCCTGCCTGGATCTCAGTGAACTCGAACAAGCCGCCACCGGCTACCAGATCATCAACATCAAGCTCGACAAGACCGGCGGGCTTACTCACGGGCTGGAACTCGCCGCCGCCGTCAAGGTAAAAGGACTCGGTATCATGGTCGGCAACATGTGTGGTTCATCACTTGCGATGGCGCCACATCATGTCATAGCGCAACTGGCCGATTACGCCGATATTGACGGACCTCTATTGATGAAAAACGATCGCTTTGGTGGCCTGGTCTATGAAAACGGCATGGTGTCACTGCCAAAGTCGCGGTTCTGGGGAACCTCGCAGTGACTGTTTTACGAAGGGTGACCCCATGAAGGGAAGCCCGTTTGACACAATCTCAGTCGGCAGAGCGAGACCACTAACGCTTTCTGGAAAAGCAGACATTCGCTGACGGGACTTGGCTCAGAACGGGCCGCGGAGTACTCTGCTTAGACAAGAACGAACGCACGGCTGAAAATCCGATTTCAATCACGGAGAAACCGATATGGGCGATAAGGGAAAGAAAGACAAAGGCAGAAAGGAACAACAGAAAAAGGCTCAGCGTACTCCAAAGGAAAAACGACAATTGAAAAAAGAGAAGAAAAATAGAGAAAAACGCTCCTTTATGTAGCGTCAAGTTCTAATTGCAACGTAGTTTCTTGGTGGAAAAACACATCCCAATCACTGGCGGTTGCCTGTGCGGAGCTGTTCGCTATGAGTCGACCGAGCCTCCAGTCAATGGGGGTTATTGTCATTGCCGGCGGTGTCAGCAGGGCAGTGGTGGCCTGTTCAGCGCGTGGGTGGAGTTTCGCCCAGAAGGATTCCGATTTACCAAAGGGGAGCCGAAGCTCTATCGCTCATCTGAGTGGCTGCGAAGTGGGTTTTGTTCCACCTGTGGTTCCCCTGTGGTTGTCATTTACGACGAAGATCCCGCGCCTGTGATCTTCATTGGGACGCTTGACCATCCAGGCGATTGGCCATTAGCGCGGGAGGGGTGGTGGGGTCACGCGTACGTAGATAGCAAAGTATCTTGGCATGTTATTTCAGACGATATGCCTCAATTTGCGGGGAACTACCCTGACATTCCAGAGGGACAAACAGAACCTACTTGAGCCTACTCTAGGTCGTTTTGTACATCGCCCTCACTGACCGCATTTGGCCGAAAGCAGACATTTCTAAGCATCGAAGCCCAACTAGTTCTATAGTGGGTATTAATGACTAAAGAATCCTCAGAAGTACGACAATCCTACGAAATGGTATCCGTTCGGCGAGCGGAGCCTCCGCCCGGCATGGAAGGCTCCAACTGGTATCGCTATGTGATAGCGTTTGGAGGCACCAACAGCATTCAGGGCTGCCGGCAAGGGAATCTCAGCGTTGTGACCGGGGCGGTGGAGGAGATTGTTGCCCAATTGAATGAACGGCACAGAGGCAAACACGGTCGCGTCCATCTCGTGCCGACGCCGAAGAAAACACCTACAAGTAACGATCGATCAAAATCGCCGTAGGCGCAACGCCCTCGATCCTGGCCACCGGAAAGGCTGTTCATCCGCGACGGCTTTAGCCGCGAAAGCAGACATCGCGTTCCGCAATGTATGTTCGTTGAACATTTCCGCCTGGAGATAAATAGATGGACTCTGCCAAATTAAATGACTGGATGCAGGTCGTTGGAATTTTTGCAGTCGTAGTATCACTGATATTTGTCGGTTATCAATTGAAGCAATCACAAGACATCGCAATCGCCGGGCAGAATCAGGAGCGCCAATCAGTGGCACTTAACTACTATGCTTCGCTAATCGAAGTCGATGAAATAGTCGATTACTATGGAGCCCAGCATCGCAAGCACTTAGATGCCAATATCGACGTTGAAAATCATAGGTCCGACCGGATGATTGGTCTCTCCTATATAAGGTCGCGAATGCGCCTTTCGATATATGACAACAATCATTTTCAATTCCAATCAGGATTCATGACAGCTGAATCTTGGCAGCCATATCTGAATCTAGCCAGATATACGTGTTCGAAGGAGTTCGATGCTGGAAAAATCATGTTGAATCATGGTGATCAATTCCGTGAGGAATTTCGTGACTTGTGCATGAAATTCATCAATGAATCTAGACAGACTATTGAGTAACAGTTGAATGTTGTGATTGACCGCTATTGAAGAAAGCGGACTCTCGTCGTTTCGGCAGAAACGGTGGCTTCGCAGTTACCGCTTATTCAAATGTCGCGGCGTATACCGGTGAAGTTGCGCTCACCGATGAGCGCTTCATGCCATCCGAGTTATAGGCCATGGAGATACTGCCGGCGCGATTGATGACGATAACGCCGGCATCCCCGCCGAGCCGTTTGATTTCGTCGAGTACTTCCTGGATCGCCTTATCCACGCTGGCGCCCGCTGCGACCTTGTGAGCGATGGAGATGGCTCCGCCCGATCGAATGATGTGCTCGCCAGTGCCAGTAAACGATATCGCGATATCATCATCGGCCCAGGTGCCCGGGCCAATCAGTGGTGAATCGCCAACACGACCTTCAAGCTTGCCGAAGGTGCCACCGGTTGAGGTCGCAGCAGCCAGTCGTCCTGATGTATCGAGGGCAACAGCGCCGACGGTGCCATGCTTTTGTTCGTAAATCTCGTCTTCGTACACGCCTACTGGCAGAACATAGTAAGCCTCATCCTGCGGCACTTCTTCCAGATTGAGGCTGCGGGCGAATGCGAGCGCGCCTCTGCCGGTCAGCATCACGTGCGGCGTCTGTTCCATCACCAGCCGGGCTACGGCGATCGGGTTTGTGACCCCGACAATGGCTGCAACTGCACCGGCATCCCGCGTCGGCCCATCCATGATTGATGCGTCGAGTTCGACATAGCCCGCCGTATTGGGCGCCGAACCCTTGCCCGCCACATACATGCCACTGCATTCGAGCTCAGCGACTGCGAATTCGACGATGTCGAGAGCGCTGGCGCCAGATTCCAGTCGCGCCTGTCCCTCGGCAATTAGCTCACTCAGGTGGTCTTCGACAGCGGAATAGTCGCGACCCGCAACCGGGCCCGCGCCACCGTGTAGCGCAAGTGCATAGTGACTGGCGATGATCAGTTACTCCGGTTTGCGCAGCCGATAGACGAACCGGTCGGTTTCACCGCGCAGTGTCGGGTCGAACACGCCCCTGGTGTGATCATCTTCGGGATGTGCCAGCAGGTCGCTCTTCGCTTCGACGATGAAACCGGCTTCGATTGCCACCTCGTAAACGAGCGAAGGCTCGACGCGATGCAGGCTCGTATTATCAGCATCCGCATCACCCACGTGGTCGATAAGGCCCATGGTGCCACCAGGCTTCAGTACATCGAACACCGCCTCAAGAAATGCTGCCGCGCCTTCCTTGCCCTGGCGGTTGTAAACATCGTGAAAATTCAGCGCCGTGAACGCAAAGTCTACGCTGGCCGGCGTCAGCCCCGATTCCGCGACTGTTGTATTGATACGCTCAACATTGGGAAGCCGATCACCTGCAAGACGTTCACCGATCGCTTTATCGTAGTAGCCATCGCGAAAGGCGAGTACGGCCGGTGAATTCTGGGCGTAAACCTTGCCTTCCGGGCCAACTGCAATCGACAGAACTTCGCTGTACCAGCCACCTGATGCCCAGATATCGAGAACTGTATCGCCGGAACGAATTCCGAGAAATGTCAGCACCTGGTCGGGCTTGCGTTGCGCATCGCGCGCCTTGTCTTCATCGCTGCGGCCCGGCGCATTGGTCAGTTCATCCGCGAGCATTCTTCCCTCGTCGGCCAGGGAGCTGCCCAACGGTGCGACCAGAAGCCCCAAGAGGGCAATCGTTGTTGTGAGTTTCATCGGGCGGTCTCCTGGACCTCATGCGGGTGTCAGACTGCAGATGATAGCAATGATTGGCAGCTCGCTATACTATGCGGCGTTCCCATTTTCGACAGGATTACCCCATGAAATTGTTCAAACCCTCAATTTTTGCTGCACTGCTGTCAATGTCGACTTTGGCGTTGGCGCAGGACGATGCCGCCCCGATGGAACGACCCTCTATGTCCGCAAGCCAGTCGATGACGGTTTCGGCCGTTGTCGAGGCTATCGATCATGAAACACGGATTGTCACCGTGCGCAAAGCCGACGGCGAAGAACTGACATTTACGGCGAGCGACGAAGCCCGCAACCTGGATCAGGTGGCGGTTGGCGACATCCTGATCGCCGAGTATGTCGAGTCGATCGACATCCAGGTGTTCGCAAATGACGGCATGGAGCCGGAAGCGGCAGCCGCGGCGGCCATGGCTCGTACAAAAGAGGGTGAAATGCCCGGATTTGCAGCGATGGAGCAGACTGTTGTCACCGCGACCGTCGAAGACATCAACATCGAGGCAAATACCTTTAAGCTGAAGGGACCCGACGGTTCGGTTAACGAGTATGCCGCACGCAATCCGGAGAACCTGAAGCGCGCCATGGTCGGTGATCTTGTTGTGATCACCCGGACCGACGCAGTTGCTGTTGTTGTTGAAAAACAGACTGCCGAATAAGGTCAGCTAAACCGATCTCGTCGCCAGTGCCGGCGGCACCATTGTCGCGCGTCGGGCAGGTCCATACACCGCGATCTGCCCGACAAGCCACAATGTACCCATGGCCGCCGGAATCAGGTACCAGGCCACTCGCTGCAAACCAAAAGCATCAACCATCCACATGTTGATCGCGACAGCGATGATGGCGCCACCGACAACGCCGACGGTGCTGATCAGGAAATTCTCGAGCATGAAGTAACGCAGGATCGCCGGGCGCGTGGCGCCAAGGGCGCGGCGCGTGCCGATTTGCTTGGTGCGCCTTGCAACACTGAAGCTCGCCAGGCCGACGATGCCGAGACCCGTTATCGCGGTTAACACGATAACGACGAACGTCAGGATCTTGACCATCGATGAGTCGAGAAGGTAACTTTCCCGCCGCGTTGCCTCCATCGTGTCTACGCCACGAATGATGCGATTGTCGGTCATCGTTGCCAGCATCTCTTCGACTTGCGGCATGACTTCATCGAGATATCCGGACTCCGTGCGAATTACATAGCGAATATTTGACGTGCCGCGCCGCTGGGGCACAAGCATTGTTCGTTCGACGCCCGACCAGCCGTTCCAGGGTGCCTGCATGCGTTCCGTGATTCCGATGATTTGCACCGGTTTGGTCCGCTGAACGTAAATTGTCTTGCCAAGCGCGTTCTCGATCGGTTCGTCGGGCCAGAATTCCTCGACCATGGCCTTGGTCGCGATGGTCAACGGCGGCCATGCATCCGATTGGTCGTCGTGCCAGAGGACCTCGGTTGGATCGAAGTTGCGGCCGGCGATCAGATTCAGGCCAAACGTGTTGATGCCATGGTCATCAGCAAAGAAGATCCCGACGCCCGTCGAATCGAGATCGGGATCGGGCTCGAGCCGGACACCCTCTGACCAGCCACCTCCACTCATTGGCACGCTATTACTTGCCACCGCATCGACCACGCCTGGAAATTTGCGCAGCGCGTCGAGATCGGCCGCGATCTGTGCCTCGAAGTCGGCCTCCGGGTCGAAGATATTGCTACTGAGGTAGAAGATGTTGGCTTCGTCAACACCACTCGGCCGCGTCATCTGCGTGGCCCGCTCCTGGATGATATTGATGGCATTGACCATGATGGCCATCGTGACGGCGATCTGTAGTGCGATCAGGACGTAGCTTGTCTTGTTGCGCATCAGCGCGCGCCAGATTGGTCCGAATTCCATAACCGCCCCCTACAGTGCCTTGAGCTGACTTGCCGGATGTACGCGGCAAGCCCGCCATGTCGGATAAAGTGCCGCGGCCAGCGCGGAAATGATCGCAAGTCCGACAGCCATGATAATGATCGGCCAGTCCATTGCGACGAGCCGGGCGATGAAATCGAGTTCGCCGTAGAGGCCGCGAATACCCTGCAGCCCCAGCCATGTCATGCCCACGCCGAAAATGCCACCAACGGCACCAATCATGCCGGCCTCTACGATGTATTGCGCAAAGACAGCGCGACGCGAGGCACCAAGCGCTCGACGCAGGCTGATGTCACCGCTGCGGCGAGCGACCTTGGCAAGCAGCAGGCTGATCGTATTGAGCAGGCACACGACGAGGAACATGATGGCAATGCCCAAAAGCACGTTGACATCCTCGGCGACAACTTCTTGATATTCCATCCACTCCATGACGTCATTGATCCGGTTATTCATCGGCCGCCCGAAACGCCCAACGGCCTTCTGCGACTCGACATAGCCCTCGAGGAAAGCGAGATAATCCAGCTTCTCGTTCTCCCCCTGTAATTCGACCCACAGTTGCACCCAGATGCACTCTGACGCGAGGCGACCATCCCAGCCGCCTTCAGAAGGTTTCCAGCAACTCGTGTTGCCGCTGGAGTCAATTTCATTGGCAATGCTGACGCTGAACGGAATGTAGACGTCCTCGGACTCGTCGAACGGCCCGTTATTGACGTCGTAATACTTGGGCAGTGGCTCCCAGGTATCGATTACGCCGGTAACGCTGTAAGCCTTTCCATTCAGTACAAGCGACTCACCGACCGAGTCAGCGCCACCAAAGACACGGTCATTGACTTCTCGGTCGATGACGACGACGTATTCCTCGTTGAGGTCTGCCGACCTGTCCCAGCCACCACCATAGATAAACGGCGTGTCAAACATTGCGAAGAAATCACCCGTCGTGCTACGCGTGAGTGCCCGGAATGGCCGTTCTCCCTGAGTTCCCGGTTGCACGACTCGTGTCGCCTTGTAACTGAGTGTCTGACGCCGGGCCGCATTCGCCTGCCACAGTGCATTGCCGTCCTGGTAAGTCAGTTGCTCCGGCGGCAAGTCGGGCTCCTGGTAAGCGTCATTCGTGTCCCAGCTATCGACCTGCACGTGATAAAGCAAGTCCGATCGGTGCGGAATCGGGTTGCCGCTCATCACGTAATCGACATTGACGATCGTCATGCAGGCGCCAATACCGACCGCTATTGCGGCCACCATCAGGAAACTCAACATCGGGTTCTTGCGTATGCTGAACAATCCGAGTTTCAGGTAATAGCGAAACACATCACTTCTCCCGGGCTGTTCAGGCCGTCTGGCTCGCGAGATGAATATCCGAATCGCCGTTGGAAACCTGTCCATCGAGCACATGAATGTTGCGCCGCGCGCGATCGGCCAGTGCCGGTTCGTGTGTGACCATAATGATCGTTGTGCCCTGTGTATTGATCTCGGTCAGTAACTCCATAACAGAGTCCGCCATGTGCGAATCGAGATTTCCGGTTGGTTCGTCGGCGAGAAGAAACCGCGGCTCCCCGGCGAGTGCGCGCGCGATCGCGACACGCTGTTGCTGACCGCCCGACAGTTGTGAAGGCAAATGTTTGTTGCGTGACGCCAGTCCGACGATGTCGAGCACGCGGTCGATGCGTTTCTTGCGCTCGGCCGCGTCAAAACTGCGGTAGCGCAGCGGCACGTCGACATTGTCAAAGACATCGAGCTCCGGGATCAGGTTGAAGCTCTGGAAGATGAAACCAATCTTCTCATTTCGTAGCCGTGAACGCTCGGCATCATTGAGCCCGGAAACATCGCGCCCATCGAGTTCATAGATGCCACTCGTCGACTCTTCGAGCAAGCCCGCGATATTGAGAAATGTGGTCTTGCCCGAACCGGAAGGCCCGGTTACCGATACGAACTCCCCCTCGTCGACGCTGAGTGAGAATTTTCGCAACGCGTGCGTCTCGATCGTGTCGGTCCGATAGATTTTGGAAACGTCCCTCATGCTCAGCATGTGTCTCTCCTGATTTTAATCTGTAATCAACACAGTGTCCGCGCTGCGGAACTGATCAATACTGGAAATAATGACGCGGTCGCCTTCTTCGAGGCCACTGATGATCTCGACCGCCGACAAGCTGCGGCCACCAATCGCGATCTGGCGCCGTTCGGCGATGTCGTCCTCCCGCAAGACGTAGGCGATGCGCCCGCCGCCGGTTTCGAGGAACTGGCCACGTTGCAGCGTGAGCACAGAGGGGTGCTCCTCGAGCAGCACTCGGGTAGTGAGGCGCTGGTTCTGGCGAATATTGGCAGGCATGTCACCGCTGAAACGAATGCGGCTGCGCACTTGTCCGGCAACAATTTCGGGTGACACAGCGACGAGTTGGCCCGAGTAT
>Ga0255052_10000803_pt1 | contig 24779 bp, 23 predicted proteins | sample JV7_2_21_MG_FD_188632 | JGI IMG/M metagenome (GOLD analysis project Ga0255052, IMG submission 188632) | Seawater microbial communities from Jervis Inlet, British Columbia, Canada - JV7_2_21 | ecosystem: Environmental > Aquatic > Marine > Inlet | place: Canada: British Columbia | collected...
ATTAGCAGGATCTTGTATGATGACCCACCAGGGTAAAGTCCCATCATCCTCTACCTCAAACTTGACTCCAAACGTCCATTCATGCTCTAGTTCTTCATCAGGGACTGCTACCTCTTTATGTTGAAGGGTTGTTGGAACCACTTGTTTGGGTCGTGTTCTCAACCTGTTTGGAGAACGATAGAGTCGTTGGGAGTTAATCTTTCCAACAGTCATCGCTACATACGATTGAGCATCAAACGTTTCAGGAAGTCGGAACCTGAGAAGGTCAAGAATACTAGGGACGGAATCGGGAGGTCCATCAAGAGATACCTTCGTGAAGGTCAGTTTATCTGGACCCCCTCTAAATTCACTGCCTAGTCCGATGAACTGTTCTTCAAGAGTTTTCATCGATTCATCCTCAATAAGACGCTCTTCAGACCAGAGTCGCACAAGCCAAGGGAGCAGGGTCAGTGAGAGTAGTCTCATCCGATTCCGTAGTGCCTTCTCTGGCACTACATCATCCAACTCTCTTTCTTGCATGACCAGACCTCTCCCCTTGTTCCTGAATCTCTCAAACTTGCCATGTCTGTGGAGAACGAGGTAAACGAGTGAAGCAAGAAGGACATGAGGAAGAAGTCAAGGGAGGTGAGTTTTTCTACTGTCCAGCTTGTCTTCTATCAATTCACGCAGATGTGAATGCAGCACGAAACATTATGCATGTTGAACATATCAAGCCCAGTGCCGTTCCTGGGCGGACATATTGATGTCTATCTAACAATGACCGGTAGCCTAGCCTGGCAATTTCGTTCGAGAAAAAGTGGCGCTGGGGGCGAGATTTGAACTCGCGCGTGCAGAACACACTGGATATTTGCAGGATTGTTAATAGCTACCTATAGCAATCCAGCTCCATGCCAGGCTTGGATACCCCAGCTTGAGTAATCGGTTCGGAATCGCAATTCTCTCATAAACATTGTGACAGGTTCTCTATGATTTGAGCTAGAGATATAAGCATCACTAGATTCTATAATTAATTAAACGGGGGAATCAGTTTGACAAAAGCCTACCCTTATACATTTAGTAAAGGATTGAAGAAATTCATTCAGTCAATTCCGGAACGTGGAACACCAATCAAGGTGATTCAATCACACATGGAATCGGCTGGATACAAAACCAAGCCTGATCGACAAATTATTGGAATTTTGAAAGCTCTTGAATTCATTGATAGTAGTGGTGTTCCAACTAATTCTTACAAAGAATATCGAGTCAAGAGCAAACAGAAGTCTATAATGAGCAGGGCTGTAAGAAAGGCATATTCTGAATTATTCTCTTTCTATTCTGATGCACACAATCAATCTAGAGAAGTCCTCACTGATTACGTTGCAGGAAAAACCAACTATAGCAAGAGAGTGCAGCAAGCCATTGTAACCACATTTCAAACTCTGTGTTCCCTTGCTGATTTCGATTCTCAAACAACAGTCACTACCCCAACTCCAAAAGCTAAGGCAGTTCAACCTACTCCTATAGTTCAACAGAAAACGTCTGGTGTTGTTCCTACAATTAACATCAATATCCAATTAGTACTTCCTGATACAAAAGACACAAAGACGTATGACAAAATCTTTGAGGAAACATCTTCTTGAGTGACTGCTTTGACTGATATTAATGAAATAATTCAAAGGGCTAAATCATTTGAAGAAGAAGCCCAAAGAATATTTTCTAAACACGAAACTTCACCTTTTCAAGTGACAAAGATTGAGAAGACCTTAGATTTGCTTCAGGGACTTACAATACGACAAAAGCACCTGTTTCTAGAAGCTTTAAACTGTTTGAAAATTACAGATTTCAAATTGTTTAGAGCATGTCATGTTCTAGCTTGGGCGGGAATGATTGATTATCTGATTGACTGGGTGGATCAATATAGTTTCAGTTTGGTTGCAATTTCAAAGGGGGATATTGCTAGTAAAAAGATGACAAAGTCTTTGCAAAAAAACCAAAGACTGTCGGTACAAGATAAACAGAAAAAAACACATGAGGCTCGCGAAAAAGCGGAGAACGAATGGGCTTTTGCTAGCAGAGATGATCTTGTGGATAAAAAACCGAATATGCTATAGTTGAAGTAATGCGAGATTGTCGATTCTATAATAAAACGGAAATGAAATCACTTCATGGATTGTTATCCAAACGTAATGAATGTGCACATCCATCAGACTATGAACCAGAGTTTAGTGAAACTATTGGGTATGTAAGCGAATTACTAAATCGAATAAAGAAATACGAGATGAAAAGGGAATAGAAAACAAGAGTTCAAATCTCTCCCTCAGCGCCATTTCTTTTAATCGAACTATCATGTTAGATGTAAACGTGTATCGCAGAACGGACAGCGAACAACGTCAGTGTCAACTGGGATAGCATTCACAAAATCAAAGACATTGTTACAGTTTCCACAACGAAATGTGTCCGTATCAGGAATTCTCTGGGTTGGTAGTGCATGCTTCCTCATTGAGTCGAGTATTCTATCATCTTCTGAAATGTCTGTAGGAGCAATCTCTCTGCCCTGTGCCCATCGATAGGACGCATAGAGTCCGAAGATGACCATTGGGATATAGAAAATCATGTAGAGCCAGATCAAATCGACTGGTGCGAGCATAGCAATACCTATTGTGCCAATCGGTCCCAAAATCAGGAAAAGTACGAAGAGCAACCATCTCGCGGGAGACGGACCGGATTTCTGTTGATATGGATCATAATAATCATCTTCCATCATTTGCTTGGCACTCCAGAACTGATTGACACCTGAACCCTTCTAATCTCTTCTGTCTGTATTTTGATTTCCAAAAATAGAAGAAAGAACACGGGCCTTGCGGGCCCGGTTCTATGAAATTGAACTATTCCTTGTCTTTCTTTCCAGGTTTCCTCTTAGTGACTTTCTGGACAATGCCAACAGCCACGGTCATACCCATGTCTCGCACGGCAAACCTGCCGAGCTGTGGGAAGTTCTTGTAGGACTCAATGACCATAGGTTTCAGAGGAACCAACTTAGCAATCATGGACTCGCCTTTCTTGACAAAGTCTGGCTTTTCTTCGATGACCTGACCACTGCGCTGGTCCAGCTTCTGAAGGATTTCATCGAACCTGCAGGCGACCTGAGCAGTATGGGTGTGAATGACTGGTGTGTAACCAACTGTGATAGCACTAGGATGCTGAATGACCATCACCTGACCGGTGTAGTCAGCAGCGACTGTGGGTGGTTTGTCAGTTGGACCAGCAACGTCACCACGACCAAGGTCTTTCCTCTCTACACCTCGAACGTTAAAGCCGATGTTATCACCAGGAACTGCCTGGTCCAAGATCTCATGATGCATCTCGATGGTCTTGACCTCTCCAGTCTTGTCCGGTGGCATGAAGGTTACTTCCATTCCTGTCTTCATGATTCCAGTTTCAACACGGCCAACTGGTACTGTTCCAACACCCTTAATCGAGTAAACATCGTTGATGGGTACTCGCAATGGTTTGTCGGTTGGCTTCTTTGGAAGCTCAATTGCATCAAGAGCCTCTAGAAGACAAGGTCCCTTGTACCATGGTGTGAAGTCGGGAGTCTTCTCCTTCAAGTTAGCAGCATCAAGTGCAGAGGTTGGAATGAATGGAACATCGTCCTTCTTGTAACCAATACTTGCTAAGAAGTCGCTGACCTCTTCCACGACTTCATTATACCTGTCTTCACTGTATTTGACACTCTCATCATCCATCTTATTCACACAGACTATGAGTGAGGGCACACCAAGAGTCATTGCAAGGTATGCATGCTCCTTGGTCTGACCACCAGGGCCAACACCAGCCTCAAACTCTCCTCGCTTTCCAGATACAACAAGTAGACCAACATCAGCCTGAGAGGCGCCAGTGATCATGTTCTTAATGAAGTCCTTATGGCCAGGAGCGTCAATGATCGTGTAATAGTACTTATCCGTGAGGAACTTGAAGAAAGCAATATCAATTGTAAGACCTCTCTCACGCTCCTCTTTCAATCTATCAAGAGCGAATGCCCAAGCCCATGAGGGCCTTCCGAGTTTCTCGGCCTCTTCCTTATGTTGCTGGAATGTTCGCTCATCTACTGCACCTGTCTCGTATAGCAATCTGCCCGTCATAGTGCTTTTACCGTGGTCTACGTGCCCTATGACGACGAGATTGAGGTGCTCTTTTCCTTTTTTGCTCAATCTTATTCACCACGTTATTTTGGTCTATCCTCTGAGCAGGACAGACTTTTGATGCCACTTAGTGCGATGCTTTTAACGGTTTCGACAAGACCCATTAACTAGAAGGGTGGACAACATTTTGCATCATTTCTCTACTTAGCCAAAGAGTTCACAGAGCTGTCCGACCTATTTGTGATGTGGATTGTTCTAGAAATTCAAATCAGGTCAGGTATTGATTTCGGTTTGTCTTTCAAATCCTGAAGATTCTCCATAGGAATCCAACCTTCCTCTCCTAGAGTTGTTCGTGCCCAGACCCATCCGCTCTCTTCATTTAATGCGATTACTTCTTGCCCTTTACTGACTGTCAATTCTCGTGCAGTATAATCATTAAGAAATTGAAATTGTCCTGACTCTGACATCGACTCAAGATGTGTTTTTGGAACCCATCCATGAACTCCAGAGCTATTACGACACCAGAGCCATCCTTCCCACTCGGTTTCTCGTTCCTGTCCTTCGACAATCTCACCCTTCTCAGCTATCAACGGGAGGTGGAACTCGCTCTTGTGATTCTTAATCACTTTCACTATTTTCAACCGTTTCACCAGATTACTTGTCTTGTGTGAAGACGTATGCAATATTCGCACCAGTCTGAACAGCCTGAAGACTGCCTGAAGTACCAAGAATATCGCCACATGGGTATGCCCAGATATATCCATCAACTGGGCACTCAACTCGTTCCAAGATGTCACCATAGAGGTCATAGATCTCTGCAAACACTTCTCCTTTCTTCATGAAGTCACCTGGTGTCTTCAGAAAGCGAATGAGGCCTCCTCTGTTTGCATGAACTATACCATGAAATGTACAAATACCAGGAATGATTGGAAATCCCTTTTGAGGTTCAATATCACCATCCACCATGTCAAAGGCTTTCATAATATTGAGAATCCCTCGGACACCAGCTGTGGTTGAGGGTTCTGATATCCACCTACCATCAATGAGCTCTATGAGAATGTCTGGAACTCCGTTCTTAACAGCTAAATTCGCTAAGGTGTCTGGTGCATCATCTGCAATAGGGACGCTCTCAACTACATTTGTCACACCAAAAACTTCAGCCATCTTTTCCAGTTTATCCTTTGTCTTCGGATTACCTATATTGATCTCAGTGAAAAAAAGCGAGTCTGGTCTAACGTTGCAATGGATATTGAGAACCATATCAGCCTTGCTCCATGCCTCCTGCCAGAGCACATGTGCAAGTCTCTCGGTTGCGTTGCCGTTGGGTTTGTCAGCAGTCAAAGGGCTAGCGCTTCCTCCACCACCGAGATCAAGATTGTCAATCCATGACAGATACTGATGATGCATGAAGGCCAAGGGGTTCTCTACAGGAATTCCGATAATAGCTCCCCTGAGATTCTTGGGATCCACTTTTTCTCTCATTATCTTTAGAATTACCTCGATACCCTGAATCTCTATGCCATGTTGCGTAGAAACAATGAGTGCAGTGGGTCCATCTTTAGCACCATTCATTACTAGAACCGGAATGTCGATGCTTGTCGTTGTGTTCAGTTCAATTCCTTTGATTACTCCCTTCTGGAGTTCACCTCTTTTTGCAGTCGCCGTACCGACTTTGAGTTCATCAGGCATAATGTCGACCTCTTCAAATATTGATAACTTGGTGGAACATATCCTTTTTGGGAGTCTTAAGATTCTGACCGCATCCGAACTTCGATGTATATTACCAGTAGGAGTAGAAACAGAAAAATCAAAAATAGATAGAATATTTGGATCCAATAGGCGAGGACAGGGTCAAGAGATATCGAGTATATACGAACTAGATATTCTACTGCAGTAAGTATTAGCAAAATGGTACCAAAGACAATCATGAGATTTTTTAGAATATTTCTTCGATTCATATTGACCACATAGGAGAAACCTGGAAGGTTCCTTATAGATGGTCTTTATTGGATTCACGGCGTGCGTGTGTCATCTGGGCTATAATCACACCAATCACTGTGATAATGCCTCCAATAATCTGTAGATAAGTTACTGTTTCATGAAGAACAAAGATTGACAACAAGACGCCCCAAACTGCAATCAAATTCAGCGTAATTTGGATTAGAGAAGCTTCAATATGCTTCATAGATTCGTAATAGAGAATGAACGCTATCACAGTGTTTACAATTGCCACCCATAATACGATTAGCCAAGATTGCATGCTCATGGTGAGTAAAACTGTCACATCATCAAGGAGCGTGGCAGATATCCAAATGAATGGTACTGCAATTAGTGTACTGTAGAAAGTGATTGAAATAGCATCAATAGACTTGATAGCTATCTTACCTGCTATTCCGTTGATTGCAAAGAAGAACGTAGACACAATCACAATTAGGGCTCCAAGAAAGCGCAAGATATCAAATGTGATGTAATCTGGAGCAGTGTTCATGACTATGAGAAGGGCACCAATAGTAGCCAGGCCAAGACCAACTACCTTCTCATAGGAAATTTTCTCGTTTAGCACAGGTGCAGCAAGTATGACGGCAAAGATGGGTGTCAGGTTCAATAGGAGAAGAGCATCACTCGCTGTCGTTAGCTCAAGACCGATATATTGGAGAATCTGGGAAATGAAAGGTCCACTCAGTCCAGCCACCAGGAGAATTTTCCAGTTTCTTTTCACATCTTCAACGGTCTGTCTCTTCTTGTGTTGAAGAGTTACTACAAGGAGAAATGGACAAGCAAGTGTGTATCTCAGAGCTACAAAAACAATAGGACCTACTTCTGCAAAGATGAGCTTGGCAAAGATCAAAGATGAAGCCCACAGGACTGTTGTCAGAATGATTGCTAGATATGCCAAAGAAGTCTTGTTCATATCTTGCTCCTCATATTGATTGTTTAATCACGATCTCTCAGATAAGCTGAACTGATAGTACTGCACGGAAAACCCTGTGCAGACTGATAATGAATTATCTTGCGGAACGAGCCACTCGCTCTCGCTCTTCTTTTCTTGAAATTGCAAAGCTGCCAGTGTCTTTCTTGTAAGCGAGAAGTAATTCATCGACCAAGCATTCTTCGAATGACTTGGCGTTCTTGTATGCTGAACGAACTGCACCAACTGAGAGATATCTCAGGGCCAGATCAATTCTTCTTTGTGGTGAAACATCAACAGAGCGAGGGTAAGCCATACCACCGTAGGAGATTCTTGTGGTTTCCTCTGCAGGGGCTGTATTCTCAATCGCTGTGACAAGAACTTGAACTGGATTCAGTCCGGTTCTGTAATTGATGATTTCAAAGGCACGCCTGAGTTTGGAGATTGCTCGTAGTTTCTTTCCAGCGCCTCTCCCAGTTCGTGTCTTCTTGTCCTTTCTACGACCTGCGTTGAGCAGTTTATTCACAAATCGTTCAACAATAGGAACGCTGGATTTGTGGAATCTCTTGTGAGCATGACGACCAGATGTGTGAGGAATCAAGACGGGTTTCAATGAGATATACCGTGCCAGACCAACATCGTTAATCTGCACATTTATTGAGTCCCACTTGCCAAACAAGAGAAGTTCGGGTGAATCATAAGAGGGGGCGTCTTCAACAATTGGTTCAACTGTTTCTTCTTCGGACATTTTAACCACCTAACGAATTGGTTTCTCCTTCCTGCCATAGATAAGAGACTCTAAACCGACACCATTTACTTTTATGACCTTCCAGGAAACTCCGGGGAGATCCCCGACCGGACCTCCTTGAGCACCACCAATTCCCTCTACAATAACAGAATCGTGTTCATCTATGTATTTCAGGCCACCATCCCCTGGTATGAACGCTGTAATCTGTTTTCCATTCTTTGAGAGTTGAATCCGTACAGCCTTTCGAATAGCTGAGTTAGGCTGTTTTGATTCGATGCCTACTTTTTCGAGTACAATTCCTCTTGCCTGAGGAGCACCCTCTAGGGGGTCAGTTTTCCTCTTCAGCTTCAGAATTCGCCTCTTGTAAGCGGGCTTCTTCCAGCGGAACTTTTTCCTCTTTCGTAAAAGAGGTCGGGCTGCAAATTCGCCCAATGGGGATTTTGAACCTGTCAAGATAATTTACCTCTTAGCAGTCAACGTACCGTTCAAGGAACGCTCTGCATGGTGGTTATCGGCTCCGGCCTGTGTAACCTTAAAAGGCTTATGAAAAGTAAGCTTTCGGAAATGCCTTAGGCAATCACAACGTTGTTCAAATCGAAGTGACGACGCACTAAAATTCGTGCTCGAGCAACGTTTCTTCCATCACGACCTATTGCAATTCCACGGTCTTCTGTGTTTACAGTAACTGATGCCACCTTAGTGCCATCTCGATGTTCTATGATTTTCACCTGCTCAACCCTGGCTGGTGCAAGAGCACTTTTGACAAATGCTTCAGCAGATTCTGCCATCTCAACAACATCAACAATTCGTCCGAATGCCTCTGATGCAGCTTTTACATTTACTCCACCACGACCAATGGCCTTACCTAGCTGCTTAGGTCGGACTACAATAATGATTCTCTCTCCCTCATCATCACGGATTACATCAATCGCTGCAGCGCCTGTAATCTGTTCAAACTTGGCTATGAGTGCCATGTCCTCCATGGAGAGTTTTACTCGACCCAAAAAAAACGCCTCATACCATCTTTAGAATTTTTGAGTCACCGGGCTTGATTATCGCTATTGCAGAAACCATGAACGGTTTACCTACAATCTCACCTAAATCCCAAGATGTGCCTTCGAACATTTGGACCTTGATTTCTGATAGTTTTGCAAATCTTGTGATGTCATCGGATTCATTTTTTGGGCAGTTTGCAGCCATTACAACGAGTTTCGCTGCACCGCTCTTGATTGCATCGATTGAAGATTTCGCACCTATTTTGCATTCACCGGTGTTTACTGCACTTGCTATTGGTTGATTCAGGCTCATTGTATGACCTCATGTGTGGTTTGTGGACAGAACCGAACAGGTTGCGTCAAATGACTTTCAGTTTTAATGTTTCCGTCATGGTCTTATCGCTTCTTCTTGGTAGAAGTGAATTGTGGGTTCATGAGGAGGTCTATGGCCCCTGTTCCTAATGGGATGAGCTGGCCTAGAATTACATTCTCTGTTATTCCTCTGAGAGGGTCTATTGTTCCAGCGATTCCTGCACCAAGCAGGTGTTTGATTGTAACTTCAAAGGCTGCTCTTGCTAGAGCACTGTTCTTTGAACCGGAGATACCATGTCGACCAATCTGACGGATTGTGCCATCAGCAGTCATCATGTCTGCAACGAGAATAATATGTCTCACATCAACATCCATTCCCTGTTCATTGAGCACACTCATAGCTTCTTGGATAATGGCGTTTCTCGTAGCCTCGACTCCGAGAACGTGAAAGATCTCTCGAAGGTTATTCGTGTAGACCCTATGAGAATTAACACCCTCAATTTCTAGGGCGTCTTCCAAGTTTGAGCCCTCAGTATAGAGCACATACCCATCAGATTCTTTTCGAATGACAACATGTGTGACATTGTTGATTCCTTTGACACGTACTTCGCGGATTTTTTCGCTCAGTCGTTGAAGATCTGCAAGAGTTTCATTTGCAGGGTATACGAATATTGTATTCTCGGATGCCTCCACCTCTCCCTTGGCTTTAATTTTGGCCTGTATTGCATCAGCAACAACCTCAACTGTAAGTCCCTTGTCCTCCATTAATTCAGGATCAAATCGGATGTCAATAGCCTGTCGAAGAAGGTCGATTGAAACATTACTTGCAACACTCTCGACTAGTACCATCTCTATGTTTCTGGCAATAGCCTTAGCCTCATTACGTTGATTAGTAATATCATCATTTAGATAGATTTTCATGGTAGGAGTGCTTGGATTATTCCTAGCATCGACAATCTCGATAAGCCTAGGAAGACCTTGTGTAACACTTAGTTCTGCAACACCCGCATAGTGAAAAGTTCGAAGGGTCATTTGTGTTCCTGGTTCTCCAATGCTCTGGGCTGCAACAGTGCCCACTGCCTCACCAGGCTCCACAAGGGACCTTTCGAAAGACTCTACCACGTTGTCACAGATTGTGTTGAAATCCTTCTTTGTGATGTCCAGACTAATCAACTTTGTTTCCAGCTCTTCCATTACGCTTGGAGGAAGTCTACGCTCTTCTCGCATTTTCTCAAACCGTTTCTCCATATGTTTGGCAATGGGAGAAATGAGGATAGGTTCCTTTGCCGCCGGTTTCTTCTTAGCTGCTGGTTTCTTAGCGGCAATTGTCTTCTTCGTCGGGGGTTTTTTAGCAGTTGTTTTCTTAGCTGCGGGTTTCTTTTTAGCTGCGGGTTTCTTAGCGGCAATTGTCTTCTTTGCTGCGGGTTTCTTTTTAGCTGCTGGTTTCTTAGAAGCAGTTGTCTTCTGGGTTGCTTTGCTTTTCTTGGTTGTCTTTTTTGACACTGTCTAAACCTCCCCTAATCCATCTTTCCTATGCCTAGGACTTTCTCAATTGCTATGTCTATGTTGACAGAGCGTCCGTGGTCAGATTTGCTTGGGTCTACACCATCATCACCAAAACGAAATTGGACTATTCTTCCCGGTGCAGTTCTGACTGTTCCATCGCTCTCTACTTTGAGATCCTGTAGAGCAGTCATGAGACGTCTCTGCATGTATCCTGATGTTGAAGTTCGCACAGCAGTGTCTACAAGACCTTCACGGCCTCCTGCTGCGTGGAACCAGTATTCTATTGGATCAAGTCCACTCTTATAGCTAGATGTAACAAAACCTCGTGCTCGTGCACCAAGATCACCCCTCTCGAAATGTGGGAGGGTACGCCCAACATAACCTCTGCTGATACGTTCTCCTCTAACTGCCTGTTGTCCTACTACAGCAGCCATTTGTGAGAGGTTCAATCTTGAACCACGGGCTCCGGTCTGAGCCATGATAACAGCTGAGTTTTCAAGACCAAGGTGTTCACCTGCTACCTCACCCGCAGAGTCTCGTGCTTCTGCTAAAGTGGCCATAATTCTCTGCTCGAGAGTTTCCAATAGAGTTTGACCTGGATTCGGATCCAATTCACCTCGTTTGTATGTTTCAATGAGTTGGTTCACCTTAGCGTCTGCATCACTAAGAATCCGTTTGATTCGTTGAGAAGCCGCACGAGGCAAGGTGACATCATTAAGACCCATGGAGAATCCTCTGTCAGTGATAAGTCGGACAAGGAGTCTTCCAACCGAATCTAAAAAGATTCTAGCAGTAGTAGGACCCTTCTCCTTGATTATTCGGTGGAAGAGAGAGTCTGGTTCACCCGCACCAAATGCTTTCTCATCAACTACACCAAACTCTAGGTTACCATCACGAACCACTACATAGGAGTCGTACTCACAGTCTTCTCTCTTACAGGTTTCACATTTTCGACAGATGTTCGCTTTGAAGGAGATATTAATTCCCTCGGGTACGAACATGCTGAAAATCTGTTTACCAGTCCATAATTGAACTGGGGAAATGATTGCAGGTTCTGGGAGTGTACCCTCAAAATTTGCAGTTGCCAAAAGCTGGTTCACTTGGTTCAATGTATAAAGGCTGGATTTCCTTGTCAATAGGAAAGCAGCTGAGATATAATCTTGAAGTGCTCCAATGATGGGACCTCCATATCGTGGGGACAAGATTTGTTCCTGTACTCTCATCAGAACTCTAGCCTCAGCACGTGATTCCTCGGACTGTGGTACATGGAGGTTCATCTCATCACCGTCAAAGTCTGCGTTATATGGTGGACAGACGTACAGTGAGAGCCTGAATGTCCTATAGGGCATCACCCGCACTTCATGTGCCATAATGGACATTCTGTGTAGTGAAGGTTGCCTGTTGAATAGAACTATGTCTCCAGAGTTCAGATGCCGTTCAACAATGAAACCAGGTTCAATGGTATCTGCAATAACTGATCGCTCTTTCACGAAACGTAAATCAACACGACGTCCATCCGTGCGAATAAGGTAGTTACAACCAGGATGTCTATCAGGACCACGAATGACAAGTTCCTTCATCTCTTGAAGGTTCCATTCTGTCACTCGTTGTGGAATGGTAAGAATTCTAGCAATCTGTTCTGGTACACCGACCTCGTTCATGCTGAGATTCGGATCTGGAGATATTACTGTACGTGCTGAGAAATCAACTCGTTTTCCTGATAGATTGGAGCGGAAACGACCCTCCTTGCCTTTTAGTCGCTGAGCTAATGTTCTAAGTGCACGACCTGACCTATGTCTTGCAGGCGGAATTCCACTTACTCCATTATCGAAGTAAGTTGTACAATGATATTGTAACAATTCCCATAGATCTTCTACAATAAGTTGAGGTGCTCCAGCGTCCAAGTTCTCCCGAAGTCTCTGGTTAATACGAATGATATCAATGAGCTTGTGGCTAAGGTCATCCTCGCTCCTCACACCTGATTCAAGAGTGATTGAGGGGCGAACAGTTACTGGCGGAACTGCGAGTACAACGAGAATAGACCATTCAAGTCGCGCAGCCTCTGGATTGATACCCAAGAGACGATAGTCATCATCAGTGATGTTCTCTAACCGAGCTCTGATGTCAATCGGAGTGAGCCGCACTGAACCTGCTTCACCCACTTCATAGATTGAGGTGGGTTTCTCTAGTTTCAGCTTGAGTTGTGGCTCTTCACAATGAGGACATGCTTTGACTTTTGCTGCTCTCTTCAGAATTTCATTGGATAGATTAGCAGTTTTTTGTCCAATCTCAGGGTATCTCTTGAAGAGTTTTTGATAGTGCTCAATCTCCTCATCTGAGAGTAGTATCCTATTACACTGCCTACAAATAGACCGAAGAACCTTATGAATGACTTTCGCATAGCCTTCATGCATGATTGGGCGTGCAAGTTCGATATGACCAAAGTGTCCTGGACAATTGCCGACCCTGTTACCACAAGTTCTGCAGCGTTGACCAGGGTCAATCACACCAAGCTTTGGATCCATAATACCGCTATCAATTGGATAGCCGTCTTCGTCATATGTATCAGCCACGACAATTTGAGCGATAGACATTTTACGTATGTCTTCAGGGGACAGTAATCCAAACTCTATCGCATCAATTTTCTTGGTTGTTAATCCTGTGATCATTTAGATCATCTCCTTCAAGCGTAGCCTAGTGGCTAGGCCAAGTGACATCATTTCTTGTATTAGCAGTTTGAAAGCATAAGATACAACAACACTACTGATTTTGGCGTTGGTTCCACAAATCGGACAATAGTACTGATCTTTGTTCCGATCATAAACACCAATGAGACCACATTCTTCACAGACAAGCATGTTGCTTTTGTCTGACTCATCGAGAAGTCGACCTTTGAGTAGAATGGCTGCTCCATGACCAATGAGTACGTCACGCTCCATTTCTCCAAACCGTAGACCACCTTCTCTGGCACGTCCCTCAGTGGGTTGACGTGTCAGAATCTGGACTGGACCTCTAGCTCGAGCATGTATCTTGTCAGCGACCATGTGGTGGAGTTTCTGATAGAAGATGACTCCCATGAATATGTCAGCCTTGAGCTTCTCACCAGTGATTCCGGAGTACATGGTTTCTCGACCATTGTGCTTCAGACCATGCTTTTTGAGATTGTCAAAGAGTTCTTGTTCTGTAACACCACAGAATGGTGTGGCATCTTGTTGTTTTCCAACCATGCATGATGCCTTACCTGCAACCATCTCCAAAATCTGGCCAATGGTCATTCTGCTTGGAATAGCATGTGGGTTGACGAGTAAATCAGGCACAACTCCATCCTCTGTGAATGGAAGATCTTGCTGAGGTACTATATATCCGATGACTCCTTTCTGTCCGTGACGGGATGCGTATTTATCACCTAACTCAGGTATTCTGAGGTCTCGAACCTTTACCTTTACCAAACGATTACCATCGATGGTTTCAGTGAGGATGACACTATCAACGACACCAGCTTCCCCATGACGCACAGCTATTGAGGTTTCACGGCGGTTCGGGGAGGCAATCTCGAACTCTGAATATTCTTCCAAGAATCTCGGTGGGGAAGTTCTGCCAATGAGTACGTCACCGCCCAGCACCTCCACCTCGGTTTCGATGATACCATCTTCACCAAGGTTTCTGTAGGATTCTGATGCTCTGTATCCTCTCACGCTGCGGTCAGGAACCTCAAACCGATCTTCCTGTCCACCAGGATACTTTCGTTCTTCACTCTCATACACTCTTGCGAAAGTACTTCTTCCTAAGCCTCTCTCAATAGAGGCCTTGTTCATAATGAGCGCATCTTCAATGTTGTAGCCTTCAAATGAAAGAATGGCCACGATAAAGTTCTGTCCTGCAGGGCGATCCTCGTAACCAATGGAGTCCATTGCACGAGTCTTGACTAATGGAACCTGAGGATAATGGAAAAAGTGTGAACGTGTATCAGCACGATATCTGAAATTGGAGGCTGGTACACCTACTGATTGTTTTGCCATTCCAGCCATGTATACATTACGAGGTGACTGGTTTCGTTCAGGAAATGGAATAAGTGCAGCTGAGATTCCCAATACTGTTGAGGGAACAATCTCCATGTGAGTGGTATTGGGAACAATCTCATCCGGGTACATTGCAATTAGCGTATTCTCCTCTTCCTCTGCGTCAATGAACTCTACAGTTCCATTCCGAAGAAGGTCAAGGAATCCCCATTCAGTATCTTGCACCATTCTCAGATGCTCATCGGTGAGGCGACTCTTTCCGTTCTCGACAACAATGACAGGTCTTCTCACGCGCCCAGCATCGCAGTTGACCTGCACTTCATGTGTATCCTCATAGTACGCAATGTTTGACTGATGATCTATCTCTCCAGCACGACGTTTCTGTCGCAATGTCTTTACCAATACCTGCGGAGCAGGGTGAATTCCAACGAGTCGACCATTCAGAAAGACATCAGCCCATTTAGCTCCTCGTTTTCCTAGTAGTTTCTCGATTGGTTCAACTTCTGCCTTGAGCAAGGCACGTTCTATGGCATCTTCTTCCGCACCAACGGAGATGTAGGCCATCATTGCTAAGTTCTTCACAAGACCACAGTTGGGCCCCTCAGGAGTTTCATTAGGACATATCTTACCCCAGTGAGTCGAGTGAAGGTCTCGTGCCTCAAAGTGTGGTTGTGAACGTGAAAGTGGTGAAACAACTCTTCTTAGATGTGATAATGAAGAAATGTAGTTCGTCCGATCAAGTAGTTGTGATACACCTGCCTTGCCACCAACCCAGTTGCCTGTAGCCAAAGCATGCTTTAGTCTCTGTGTGATTACATCTGCTCTAACTGCAGTTCTGATGTTGGGCTTGCGGCCACGAACTGCTGTACGCTCTAATTGGTATTTGATATCACGAGTCAATGAATAGAGAGCCACTCGGAACAGTGACATCAGAAGGTCTCCAGAGAGCTTCAGACGTTTGTTGGCATAATGGTCCTTATCATCAGGTGATCGTTTGTTTAGAACCAATTCAAGAAGACGTTCTACCATCTGACCGAGATAGTAAGACTTCTGGAGGCGGCTGTCATCTTCAGTTCCAATATGTGGCAGAAGATAACGGTCAAGAACTTTTTCTGCACGAGCAAGCCTATACTCCTTCGTCTGGCCAACGGCTACACGTTTACCAATAAAGTCCAACGCGTTGGTGCGAGTAGAACCATCTTCTTCATCACGTTCTGCGTTGATTGGAGCGGACTGTTCAATTGTGACAATTAGTTCATTACGGAGTTCATCATCATCTGAGATAACATCAACAATTTCCCTGTCAGATTCGAGTCCTAGTGCTTTCAAAAGAATTGCGAGTGGAATCTTGCCGGGCACAGACGGAAACGAAACTCTTAGCTCACCTGTTCGCTTTCGTTCTATTGTCACTGGTGCTCTGAATCCTCGAGAGGTTGAGAAGACCTTAGCAACATGTGTGAAGCTAGAGCTCTTACTTGCCTGTTCAATCAGAATCCGATTCGGCGCTAAATCCTCTTGCGTAACAAGTACACGCTCTGACCCATTGATTATGAAATATCCACCGGGATCCTTTGGGTCCTCACCATGTTGAATAAGCTCATCATCTGGCAAATCATAGAGATGGCATTTCTCGCTTCGAAGCATGATAGGTAAATTACCAATGTATATCCTCATGGTTTCAAGCCGTGTGGAAACTGACCCTTCCTTTCGGACCGGGGTCATGTCAAGGTGTATCTTGCTTGCATAAGTGAGGTTTCTAATTCTAGCTTCATTAGGGTAGAGTTTGTGTTCACTGCCATCAGCCTCGCGAATAGATGGCTCATCTATGTGGATATCTCCTAGTTCCACGATATAGCCTTCTATCTTTGGCGTCAGCTTGCCAACACTGTCTACTACAAATTGGAGCTCTTCTCTGATGAACCGGTTAAACGAGTCAAGATGCTGACCTACTAATCCATATTGATCAAAAAATGACTCTATCACTGGCCAATACTTGTCCCGTTCTTGTGTGCCCTTTGCCATGTAATCACATCGTGATTGTGAAGGACGGGGATACTACTGCTATGCATTCACGCTTCCCAACGCATGGAACCCAGAAAATCCGAGCTCACCAACTGCCTGCAATAGCCGCCCCGCTTGTTGTTTTACTCTAACAGTTCTGCTCCGAGCCGCATGCAATGGCGGGCTCGGCGGGATTCGAACCCGCGGCCATCAGGTTAAAAGCCTGCTGCGCTACCTGTCTGCGCCACGAGCCCTAGAGTCAAGTTTGACCATAGTTGCCCCACCATCTATGACATCATCGTGCATTACAACTAGTCCAATGGACGCAACATACGACCATGCATGAGTGGGAAGCAGTTCTGTCTGAGCAAAGGACGGGGAATTCTGTGGGCATAAAAGGCTTGCGATAAAACGACAAATGGCATGACATCTAGGGACGGCTTGGCTATGTGAGCCAAGTTAGTATAGGCTTCGGTCAGTAATAAACTTACTCTGTCAAGTATTCGCATTGTTTTTACTAATGAGAAATACTGAAAGTAGTCGGAAAGATTATTCCCGAATATATCCTCAAACAGAGTAGTAGTTGGTACCATGAGTATTCGGCTTAATAAAAAAAAGCACAAACTAGGTACTCTCTTGACAATTGTCTTGATACTTTCATTAGCATCTCTTCCGTTTCTCGTATTAGCGATTGATGATCCAGAAACTACGACATGGTTTTCTCTCAGTCAAGGGTATTCAGATGCAGTGTTTAATGATGTCGCGTTTCTTAACGCCACTCATGGTTGGGTTGTTGGACAATGGACAGAAGGTATGTCTGGGAACGGTGTGGTCTTACATACTGTCGATGGTGGTGACACATGGGAAACTCAACTACAGAGTGGTAGAGAACAGGTGTACAGACAGATTGACATCCTCCACTCAGATTCGGTATGGATAACAAGCTGGGGTGGACTTTATCATACCTCAGATGATGGCCAGACTTGGGATGATTATCCCGTTGTGGATGAAAACTCACTGATGTCAACTGTTGAATTCCTCAATGATACTCACGGATGGACAGCGACAATGAACACACTCTACAATACCAGTGACGGAGGAGATACATGGAGCACTGTCCCAGGATGGACATTTGATGATTCTCTAAGAGATATTCAGTTTGTTACTGAAACAGAAGTTTGGGGTATCGGTTTTTTCGGAATCTATCATAGTGAGGACTGTGCAGAAACATGGACTGAAGTTCATAGCTCGGGAGGTTGGTCTATTTCTATGCAAGTCAATGGCGAGGGATGGGCTGTTGCTGATAGCAATCTAATGCATTCATCGGATGGCATTACGTGGGATGATTTGACTGTACCTGGACCAGCACCATCTTTTCGGTCTAGAGCACCCTATCTTGGGGATTTATTCTTCACAGAAGAAGAGGGGTGGATTGTTGGTGAAGAAACTCCCGTAATGCACACTGTAGACAATGGATTGACGTGGTATGAACAGAGTGTTCCAGAAAGCATCAATCGACGGTTATTGGCAGTAGATTTTCTGAATCAAACACACGGGTGGGCTGCAGGTGGTGGTGGTGCAATAATAAAAACCACGAATGGAAACAGCTTAGGGAGTCCATTTAATGACGTCTTTCTGCCAATCCTCACCATAGCTGCTGGATCTATCTTAGTAATTTGCAGCATACTATATGTTGTCTATAGGATGCGAAAGACGAACCCTGTCCCACTTGATAATGGTATCCAGTAGTTGAGCCTATATCAATTCACAACGACAAAGATGTGGCGCCCCCGCCGGGATTTGAACCCGGATCTCAAGAGATCGGCTCCAAGGTGTCAACCACATTGGATTGACAGTCTTGAATGCTGACCGGATACTGCAGACTATCTGCAGTATTAACCGGACTACACTACAGGGGCCGGTTTGAGTTGAGCAAACTCGATTTTCTATTAAACTAATCGGTCGAGAACATACCATCTTTGGACAAAATCTGTTTTACCCTGACTGCTCCTTTCTATACTCAATGAGCTTCTCACTGTTACATTTTCGACAAATCATGCGTCCGTCAATCGATGCAATTCCTCGAATCCTACCCACCGATACTTGAGGTACAGGGAGTAGGCTCATGGTGCCATCGATAAGTCCGCAGTCTTGGCATATTACGTTCATGAATCTTACTTCCAAGATTTAGTATTAAAGACCTGCTCTCGTCATACTCGAGTTACGATATCAGACCCGGGTTCAAATCCCGGCGGGGGCGCCACTCTTTCTATTAAGAATCAGGAAAACTATCATTGACAAGTTGTGCCTAATTACCATGACTTCCCTTTTTTATTTCTCAGGCAACTGAGAAATAGAGCGTTTGAAGAAGAGGCAATGATTCAAGCCTCAGATGAAGCCATCTCAATCCGAAGTCGAAGCCGTTTCCTAGAAGCTATGCGCCCCTCAATGAATACACCACAAACTGACACTAAGGTGAGTCCGATGAGGATCATGATTACGCCGCTGTAGATGGTGAAGTCCGAGATGATTCCAACTCCAACGCACCATGAGATGAAAAGAATAGCAGCATAACAGAAAACCATCAATAAGAGTGAATACTTGAAATCCCAGAGTGGATTGGGAATGGTCTTGTCTTCAAATCTATCAATTGGTCCCTTAGGACTAGCCATGATCTTACGGACTGCATCCCCCGTTATGTCCTCTTGAACCATCAGTTTCTCAAACACCTGCCGAGCGACCTCGGCCCGGAAATTATCAGAACCCTCCTTCTCTCTAATCAGTTCTACCAAGCGTTTCTGAATCACCCATTCTTGATGATTGTAGTGCTGATGGTCTCTGATTATCCTTCCGAACCACCATGTTGCTCGACCTCTGACAGTGACCATATAGAATAGACTCATCACTACAGTCAGTCCCAGAGCTGTGACTCCCAACGGCAGCACCATGTCCTCGAATCCAAGCTGTTGAAAGATGGACAGCAGCACATAGATGGTGCCTACCGAGCCCGTGACAAGCATGAAAATGTTGAATGAAGGAAAGGGTGTATTCGCAAGGTTCTTTCCCAACTTGCCGAGAGCAGTGGTTTCGCCTGCGGTCAAGCGTTCAGCATGATATCTTTTCACTGCAATGACTCTCAGAGCAATGAGAAGAATACCAATAATCAGTAGGGGCAGGCCAATCTGAAAATACATGAGAAAGGGATTTAATTGCATGATATTGATTCCCCCGCGTATTTCTTCACCTGCTAGGGATATAACCATTGGCACAAGTTGCAATATCACCAGCCGAAATACAATGAGTACTAAAAACCTAGTGTCATTTTAGTCTTCAAAGGTAAGATTCCATGCTTGAAGACGAAAAAGAGAAGGGCTTTAGCTCACCTGTCCATCTTATTGTCTTTCAAGGTCGAGGTCATTGGTAGTATCAGTAGTCTACGATTTGATCTTTTCCAAGGTTGAGGGCAGACTCTGTCGTGAGTGTATCTTCAGTATCTCATGGTACAGATACTCGAACCATTCATAGCCCGACCCGGGTTCAAATCCCGGCGGGGGCGCCACTTCCTTTTTCACAATCTGCTTTCTCTTCTAGGTTATTAAGATGAGATAAGGTGAAGTCAATTATTGATTTGATAGGATATCAATACGTGATAATTCGGAGTGAAACATGATGACAGAGTTCCTTGACACTTGCTATGATGCGATAAAGATGCAGGAAGATTCGATACCTCGGACCATTGCTACAGTAGATGATGCATCTATTTCTGTGCTTGAAAACAAAAAACAGATTGTATTGATTGGATGTGGAGATTCGTATGCAGCAGCAGCTTATGGTAGGTGGGCATTCCTCAGAGTGGGACTGAATGCTCAAGTTGTATCTCCGGACGAAATCAAACACCTCCGTTTAGACAAAGAATCAGTTGTAATTGGAATAACAGCTTCAGGAAGGAGTCTTTCAACAATAGATGCACTTCAAAAGTCAAGGGCTCAGGGTGCAACAAATATTGTATTGACAGATAACAAGAATGGAGATGCTTCACAAGAAGCAAATTGTGTTTGGGTCACCAAGTCGGGAGTTAAAACATACAATACAAGCCCATCAGCTCCAACTACCGCAGCAATGGCATATCTTCTTGGAATTTCCTCCAAACTTGGCGAAGCTGATAGACTAAGTCATGATATTCAGCAGCTAAAGAGTGTTGGAAAAGAGATGATGACATGGGCTGAAAAGAAAGGAAAGATCATATCTCAGCTTACAAGCCCCGACGTTCCAATCTACCTCATCTCTGAAGGACCAAATAATGTTGCAGCTCAGATTGGAATGATGAAGTTCAATGAGTTCTCCATCTTGAAAGGTATAGCCGCTATAAGAGAAGATTTCCGCCATCATTACAATCTCTCAATCAACAACAATGATAGTGCGGTATTGATTTCCAATAGTCCTACAGAATCAACAGATGATACTTACATGAAGGCGCTGACTGACTCGCTCAAAATGAAAGCATACCACCTCTATACAAATGAGGATTTCAAAGTCGAGCTTCCAATTGTGCAGGCGATTCCAAATACTATTGCACTCCAGATGGCCTCATACTATACAGTTCTCAGGTTTGATCCGGATAAGGAATGGTTCAAGCTACCGCATGTAGATGCGTTCAAGATTTACTGATGGCGCAATGGCAAAAAGTACTAAGGGGATATTCATAGGTCAGACTGTGACAAATGTGCTCGAGCTCTTGGCTGATATCAAATCAGCAAGCAAACGCAAAGAAACGGCAGAATACATCAATACTCATCCAGACGAGTTTGTTTCTGTTCTTGATTCTGTGTTCAAAGAGGACTCGGTTGAACTTACTAATTACAAACAGTACATACTTGATCTAATCGACCTTCTTAGTGCGAAACTAGTCGTGTTAACCATAGAACGAGTAATCATGGATACTGATTCACGTATTCGGTTGAGGGGATTACAAGCAGCCTATCGAACAAGAATCGACTCTCTCAATCCTCATCTTGTTGATATTCTTTCAGATACAGAAGAGAAGTTCGAAGTGAGGAAATGGGCGATTCACATACTTGGAAGTACAGATCCTGTAAGCTACGGCAGGATTCTAAGAAAAACAGCGCGAGATAACCATGAAAATGTGAATCTCAGAAAGGAAGCGGTTTTTGCTCTTACCAAAGTGACTGATGATGAAACAGTTGGAACACTTTGTGCCCTGTTAGGAGACCCTAGTGCGGAGATAAGGGAGTCTGGTGCATGGGCTCTAAGCAATATGAGCGCTCCTGAATCAATCAATTGTCTTCTTGCAGCGCTTGAAGATGAATCTGAAAAAGTAAGAGACTGGGCAATTCGAGGACTCAGAGATATGGATGACGCAAAGGCGTTACAAGGATTAGCAGATGTTATGGCAAGAGTGTCTTCAGATGAACAAGTTCGAATGATCCGTCTAGTAGTAGAAAGAAAATCTGAGATCATTCTCAGAGCGATAACTGAACTACTGAGCTCAGAGAATGTTGCGGTTCTCCGCGTCGCAGCTTGGGCTATTGGAGTTTCACCCTATCCACCTGCTGTTGCTGCACTAAGAAACCTTCTAGAGTATGATGATGAACAAGTTCGTCATTATGCTAAAATTGCACTAGTTGGAAGTGGAGGAATAGACACTACAGACCTTCAACTTTGATTCCGTACTACATCATTCCTTGGTATAGACCTCCATCTACAAGCAATAATGCTCCGTGTATGTAGCTTGCAGTTGGACTAAGTAGAAATGCACACACAGGTCCAAATTCTTCTGGTTTACCCATCCGTCCCAATGGTATCCTTGTATTGATAGTTTCTACTGCGGATTCAGATGCGGCCATTAATTCTTCTACTCGTTCAGTGTGGATGTATCCAGGACATATTGCATTCACACGGATATAGTCAGGAGCTAGTTCTCTTGCAAGTGTACGCATCATGCCAATTACTGCGGGACGAAGAGCATTTGATAGAAGAAGATTGTCGATTGGTTGTTTTACTGAGATTGACGTGCTGTACAAAATAGATGGAGAGTCAGACTTCTTCAGAAGGTGCAGTGTTTCTCGTGTCAACCACACAGCACTCATCAATGTGAGATCAAAAGCTTTCTTCCAGTCGTAATCTGTTAATTTTGCAAATGTGCCTGGAGGTGGTCCACCGGCGTTTACAAAAAGTCCGTCTATATGAAGAATCTGTGAACCAATATTCTTCACAAGAGCTTTGATATCGTCCTTTTTTGATAAATCCGCTACAAAATACTGAGCGAGCTCACCTAGTGAGGTAGTCGCTTTCTTCAATGAGTCTTTATTTCGACCACAGATTATCACTTCAGCACCTTCATCAACAAGAGCTCGTGCTACACTGAAACCGAGTCCTCGAGAAGCCGCTGTCACAAGATAAGTTCGGTCTTTGAGATTGAGATCCATATCTATGTCTATGTCAAAGTCTCAGATAAGAAGCGCGTTGTGATTCGGTCACATTGCCCCGGGAGTGATTGGCTTCTCTGTCCTAGATCCAAACGTCACTTCAAGATGCAGAAAAGCAGAACTTAGACGTTGGAATTCTCGGGGTATCTTGAAATCTCCGCCATTAAGGTTTGTCAGAGCGTTCTTGATTTTCCTTATTGTGAGTCTTCTATTGTCTTTGGAATTAAATGCAAGAAGCACTCGCGTGTCATCAAGATCAGGCATCTTGTAGACTGATTGGCATTTGATACCTTTGTTAGAGAGAGCGTGTTTAATCTTGGCTTCTATTGCTTTCATTGCTCGAATACACCAAGCATTTGTATTGGTCAGGATAGTTAAGCACCTGTATTCTTGGAGTAATACTTGCAGAATTGATTAAACCAGCCCCCCAAGAGTTCTCGTGATTTCCGAGTGAACTTCTTAATTCTTACCTTCATCATTTATCATCCTGAAGGTGTCGAATAATATGATGAGTGTTGATGAGGCCATCAAAGGGCGTCGAAGTGTAAGAACTTACAAAAGTGACGCAGTTGAAGAAGACTTGATTAGAGAAATCATTGAGGCGTCAACATTCGCGCCAAGTGCAAAGAACGGTCAACAATGGAGATTCACTGTGCTTACTGGTGAATCAAAGGACAAGTTTATGGACATGTACAGAAGTGAACTCGACAAACTAACCTTTGATGTGGGTTCCTCATATGGTTCATGTACAATGATGGAAGAAGCTCCTGTAGTCATAGTGGTTTGGAATACGAACGAGCGCGGGTGGACTACTGAGGTTCATAGTGTATCTGCAGCGATTCAAAATCTATTATTGAAAGCCCATTCACTTGGTCTTGGAACTTGTTGGATAGGGGATATTTTCTATACATACAAAGCTATCATGAACTACTTCAAGAAACCTTGGAAATTACTTGCTGCGATTACATTAGGATGGACTAATGTAAAGCCAGGACCACGACCAAGACTATCAGTTGATGAAGTGACTGAATTTCTAACCTAATAATCAAAAAGAATGCAAAGGCGTATCAAGAAGTTGCAATTAGAATGCAACCACTATTTCCCGATTCTCCTAATCTTGTGATTTCATTGATCGGAGTGTCAGTATCGGGATTAGTGCCTAATTCCATTATCACTCATGTTGGTCCTGAGTAACCCCTTAACAATAGGATTGTTTCTCAGATGTTGTGCATCCTAAACTCCCTTTCTTACTCGCGTATATCTGTCACAGGTTCAATGAGTGAGCCTGTTATAATCGACAATATCTAATTACTTCAATTATGTAATATGTATTAAATCTGGAATAGAAAAGTATATAATATGTAACACGTAATACTATTTCGAGATTAATGAAAGATTTCAGGAATATTCAACGATTCACCCGTGTCCACTACAAGCGACACAGGAAACTGGGAAGCAAGAATAACCGAATTCGAGAATCTCATGATTGCAAATCTACTTAGAGGAGATATAGATGGAAACAAATAGAATACCAATCAAGAAAATAGCTCTTGGAGTTGGCACCGCTCTAGCAGTGTCAATTGTGATCATGTTAACTTTTAGTGTTGCAGTAACAAATGACACAAGTATCCAAGCAAATCTGAGAGACGGAACAATTTGTCTTGCAGATATGAATACTGATTTCATGCAAAGTGGAAATCAAGCACCTATTGAGGATGAAGTT
>Ga0255052_10000804_pt1 | contig 24760 bp, 22 predicted proteins | sample JV7_2_21_MG_FD_188632 | JGI IMG/M metagenome (GOLD analysis project Ga0255052, IMG submission 188632) | Seawater microbial communities from Jervis Inlet, British Columbia, Canada - JV7_2_21 | ecosystem: Environmental > Aquatic > Marine > Inlet | place: Canada: British Columbia | collected...
TCAGTAATAAGTAATATCTTCTCTCTTCACAAAAAATCATATTTATTATCCTAAATCCGGCAGTTGAAGACGTTATCCTAATCACTTCTCATTTTTTATTATTAACAGTTTACACCTGTTCACCGCTGTTCATATTTGAAACATTTTTTTACAGGCCCACCGTTTTATTTCCTTTAATTTCAATCAGTTGAGAACTGGCGCGCTTTTTGATATTACTATCCACAAAAGTCAAAAAAGGAGGGCGCAAACATGAGAGAAAAACTTTTATTTTTAACAAGAGGATGTGAGAATTTTGATAGCGGCTTCTCTTATGTTGCTGAACTTGCAAGAACCCTCAAAGCGGATGTATCGATGCTCATAATTTATAACAAACGGGTAATTGATGCCTATGAAGACATTATGACCGCCGCGGTCTTCGCCCAGGCTGGCGAGTTTAAAACAGCAAAAGAGATTTTGCATGAGAAAGAGAACGAATTAAAAGCCGCTGTGGAGAAAAAGCTCAGAGAATTGTCGGACACATATGACATTTCCTCTAATATCAACTATCACATTCGCATAGGCGACGTACTGTCTAATTTAAACAAGTTTTTGAAAAACACGCCGAGTATAAACATGATTCTTATCAGCCCGAGTCTCTCAAAGAGTAAAAAAGAAATCAATCTGAACAAGTTAATCAAAAAAATATCAAAACCCATCGTCACTATTTCACAGCCCGCACAGGCCGGTGCGTAGGGCTGGGTATAAAAAGGAAGACCTTACAGCCCGTAACTGCGCGGTAAGTAAAATCATCATTCGTAACAGATAAAAACATTTAAAAGCGACAGGAGGACACAATGAAAAGAATAATAAAGAAATTTGAAAATGTCATGTCAGCGGTTGCCTTTGCCGAAGCAGGAGAGGATAAAATTGCCCGCGAATTTTTAAATGAACCAATCCCGCCAGAAAATGTCTCAAAAGTCAAAAAGGAAAGCTTCGCCGAAAAAACCATGGAGGCGATAACATTTGCCGAAGCAGGTGAATATGAGCACGCAAAGGCGCTCATGAAGGGCAGCAAAGGCGAGTCCGCCCATAAAGAAAAACTGCTTGTTGTCGGCAGCGAGGAAGGCTTTTCAGAAAGACTGGTGCATCATGCCATAAACATGGCTCATAGAATGGGATACGAAATCGCTGCATTGAATGTCATTCCCGTTGGTATGCGGATATTCTCAGCCCTGCAGGACAAGGTCAAGGATGAACTGAAAGGGAAAACAGAAAAGTCAGCGGAAGCCTTCAGCACAAAGGCTTCAGAAAAAAGCATTCCCTTCACACACTCGGTGAAATTCGGCAATCTCGACAAGATCATCAGGGAAGTAAACAGTGAGAGCGAGGAAACCCTCTTCATCGTTTCAGAACCGGAACATTTTTCTGATGACTCAAATGCGGCAATTCCGGTCTACTGCATTGCATAAACTTCATAATCGTATCGAAAAAAAATATCAGGAGGATAAAGACTAATGCTCACAGCTGACATGATGATAGTAATGGCTGTGATTGCAGCCGCAGTCTTTCTTTTTATAGTTGAGTGGGTCAGAGTTGATGTGGTTGCGATAATTGTAATGATTTCCCTGCCTCTGCTCGGACTGGTCAGCGGACAGGAAGCATTCGTAGGATTCAGCAGTAACGCCGTCATATCCATAATGGCTGTAATAATAATAGGCGCGGGACTTGACAGGACAGGTATCATGAACAAAGTTGCCAAGCCTATAACAAGGCTTGCAGGCAACAGCGAATCCCGCTTAATAACGCTTGTGTCTGCAACAGTTGCGTTTATTTCTTCTTTTATGCAGAACATAGGGGCCGTTGCCCTTTTCCTTCCGGCAACTCAGAGGGTCTGCAAAAAGATGAATATAGCGCCGTCCAGAATACTCATGCCGATGGGATTCCTTGGAATAATAGGAGGCTGTCTCACACTTGTAGGATCGAGCCCTCTGATCCTTTTAAATGACCTGATGGCCGCCAGCAATCTGGAACCCTTCGGACTCTTCGATGTAACACCGATAGGGATAGCGCTTGTCATTGCAGCGCTGATCTATTTTGTGGTTTTCGGCAAGTTTGTCCTGCCTAACAGAGGCTCAACGGAAAAGGCAGTCGGCATAGATCTTGGCAAGATATATTACTCTGCCAGCGGACTAAGCGAACTTGAGATTCCTTCGGATTACAAGCTGGACCAAACCCTGGAACAGATGGCTCTCAGACCTAATTACCTTGTATCTGTAGTGGCCGTTGCAAAAGGGGAAAAAGGACAAAAGATCTTTGCACCTAACAGGGACCTGCCCCTCTATCCAAATGACTACATTGCAGTTGTTGGAGTAAGAAAGAACGTAGAAAAGTTTGCCAGTGACTATGGGTTCCGGCTTCAGGATAAACTTGAAGTATTTGAAGATGATTTTTCGGACAGTAATGCAGGCCAGATAGAATCGATAATAACACCGCGTTCCGAACTCGTGAACACGACGCTGAAGAAAGTGCATTTTACTGAAAAGTATCAGGTCAATGCACTCGCGATCAGAAGACGGGAAAAAGTATATTACGGCGGACTGTCGGACATTACTTTACAATCAGGTGACGTGCTTTTATTGCAGGGACTCTGGGAGAAATTCTCGATCCTTAAAGATACAAAGGACCTTTCTTTTATCACGCCCTTTGAGGCGGAAGTAATGAAAACACATAAGGCGAAATGGGCTATCATCTCTTTTGCCATAGCACTTGTGCTGATATTTTCGGGCCAGGTCAAGCTTTCCGTTGCCCTTATGACAGGGGCGCTGGGAATGATTCTTACCGGAGTCCTCAATATTGATGAAGCATACCATGCTATTGACTGGAGGACAGTATTCCTCCTCGCCGGCCTGATCCCCCTTGGCATCGCTACGGAGCAAACAGGTACCGCTGCATTTTTAGCCAATCAGTTACTTACGTTCATCGGTGATGTTTCGCCCATCGTACTGCTTACTGTTATCGGCATACTCACATCACTATTCACTCTGGTTGTCTCAAATGTTGGAGCAACGGTCCTGCTTGTGCCATTGGCTATAAACATGGCAATGGGCGCCGGCGCGGACCCGAGGATGGCAGCGCTGACCGTAGCCGTAGCCGCATCAAATACATTCATTCTACCCACCCACCAGGTAAATGCATATATTATGGGGCCGGGCGGTTACCGGACAGTCGATTACCTCAAGGCGGGCTCATTAATGACGTTCCTTTACCTTGGGGTCATGATCGGAGCTATCTATATCTTTTATGGAATATCAGGATAAAGAAGGAGAATTAATGCAGCCATAGAATAGTCAATGCATTTGTTAGGAGAAAACACAGGACGCTGCAACTCAAATAGTTGCAGCGTCTTTTTTATTAGACGTCCGAAGAGGCTTTATACACACACTCTAATTATGTTATTGTCAGCGATATAATATTTAACAGAAAGCAGAATCTTGGAAGAACTCTCTATATCTTTATATATACTTGCCGGGCTATTTTTTGTAGTTGCGTTTGCCTATTCATCGGTTGGATTGGGCGGCGGCTCCTCATATACCGCATTAATGGCAATTTTTGGTGTTGGCTTTATAGCAATACCTACAATCTCACTCACTCTTAACCTGTTCGTCACCTCAATTGGAAGTTTTAATTTTATACGGAAGAAACATGCCCGTGTTCGGCTTATCCTGCCTTTTTTTATTTCTTCTATCCCCATGTCATATATCGGTGGTTCCCTGAAGCTGCCAAAAGATATTTTTTATTGGATTCTCTTATTGACTCTGATTATCGTGGCATTACGTATATATGTATGGGAAAAAACATCTCTGAAGTTAAATATAGGAAATATTCAGCAGATCATTCTTTCATTACTAACCGGGGCAGTTCTCGGTCTCATAGCAGGAATTGTTGGGATCGGTGGAGGTATTTATCTTGTACCGTTAATCATTATTTTGGGACTGGGTACAGAGAAAGAAGCTGCTGCCTGCGGAGCAATCTTCATCTGGGTGAATTCCATGTCTGGCTTAATAGCACGATTACAGTATAATCCAGTAAATATTAAAGATTTTATTCCTCTCATAATCGCTGTTTTAATAGGTGGAACTCTTGGATCGCACATGGGTTCATCAAAATTTACGCCTAAAACAATGCAGAAATTGTTAGGCGGAATTATCATTGTTGCAATTGTATTTCTTGTAAAGAAGATGTTATCTGCATAATTGAAGTAAAGGGTCTTGAATCAGTTATTCCTTTATCCCTGATTGAATCCTGTTGACGAAAGGTTTCAGGGTCAGTCCCTGAACGATAATGGAAAAGAGCACTACTATGTAGGTGCATGTGAGGAGAAGGTCCCTTCCCTCAAAAGGTGGGAGAGACAGGACGAGTGCAACCGAGATTCCTCCCCTTAGTCCGCTCCATGTCAGTATCCTGATAACTCCCTGTGAGAATTCTCTCTTAAATCGCAGAAGACTTATTGGTATTGAAACGCTGATAAAACGAACTGCAAGTAGAGTCGGAATTACCAGTAAGCCGCTTATCAGATATGTAAAATTGAACTGAATCGCGAAGACTTCGAGCCCGATAAGAAGAAAGAGAACGGCATTAAGTATCCCGTCGAGTAAAGACCAGAATTTTTCAACATGATCGATTGTTGTCGAACTCATGGCAAAACGCTTGCCATGGTTGCCAACAAGGAGTCCGGCCACGACCTCAGCAATAGGACCGGACATGTGAAGCAGTGAGGCAGCTGTGTAGGTAGACATCACAAGAGCCAGTGTTATAAGCACTTCTGTTTGATAGTTATCAATACTTTTCAGCGCTGTGTACGCAACATATCCGAAAACAAAACCGAGCAGTGCACCGCCGAAAGCCTCCCGGATAAATAGGACCGTTACGTCCTGAATGCTGAATCCGGCTTCAGGCCCGGCCGAAGCAAACGCAACAAGTATGATGAAAATTACAATACCTACGCCGTCATTAAAGAGTGATTCACCGGTTATCTTTGCTTCAAGAGATTTTGATGTCCTGGTGGTCTTTAATATACTGATCACTGCCACAGGGTCTGTAGGTGAGATGAGCGCACCGAAAACAAGAGTGTATATCAGGGGAATCTCAAGGCCGACTAATTTAAAAATATAGTACGCCGCATATCCTGTAAGGACGGTTGATATGATCACCCCTACTGTGGCAAGGCCCGCTATGGTAAATTTGCGTTCATACAGATCTTCAAAATTTACATGCAGGGCCCCGGCAAAAAGAAGAAAAGCAAGCATACCCTTCATAAGAGCTTCGTTAAGATCTACCTGCCCGACAAATTCACTGATAATATCCCGCATGTGATAAGAGGGGGAGATCTGGTCCAAGAGGATTATAGACAGAGAGCTCACAAGAGCGATGATCATGAGACCTATGGTCGGCGGTAATTTTAGAAATTTCAGATTCAGATATCCAAACAGGGCGGCGAGGAGGACCAGTGCTGAGGCGATGTCAAATATGCTCATATATTCTTCTCTTCAAATAACACCCGGTATTTTAGGTGTATTGAAAGGCGGTGATTAAAGTAGCCTGTCCCCTTTTTATCTACCTTTCCTTATTCATAAAAGGAATTATAAGCATCCACGGCAGGGTATTTTTCTTTGGTTCCCTGAAATTGGCCAGACCTATTTTCATCTCTAAATGTCCCTTAACCGGCTGAGCACGGTAAGTTCCAAACAAGCGGTCCCACCAGGGAAGATTGAACCCATAATTACTGTTAGTTTCTTTAATAATTACAGAATGGTGTACCCTGTGCATATCAGGAGTCACAACTATTAATCGTATTATGCGGTCAAGACTGAGTGGTATGTATGCGTTTGCATGATTAAACATGGCTGTCCCATTCAAAAGAACTTCAAAGGCAACTACTGACCATGGAGGGGCGCCTAGCGCCGCTATTGATATCATTTTGATCCCTACTGAAATCAGTATCTCGATAGGATGAAAGCGTGCACCTGTTGTCACATCTATATCAATGTCTGCATGGTGCATCTTGTGAAGTCTCCAAAGCAGCGGCAGCATATGAAATAACACATGCTGCAGATAAATGATAAAATCAAGTGCAATTATTGCTATAACTCCCTTTAGAGGATCAGATATGTTGAATAAGCTCAGGATTCCCCAGTTATGTTCTGCCGCTATAAAAGCCAGCTTAATGCCCATAAGCCCGATGACCAGGCGGACGAGTCCGGTATTAATAAAAGTAATAGAAAGGTTACTCAACCATCGGAGAGATTTTGACATGGTCAATTCTCTTCTCGGAGCAACCAGCTCCCACAAGGCCATTACTGTTAATATGCCAAAGAAAAAACCAAGTCTTATATACGATTCATTTTGCATTTAAGATATTGAAGACACAGTCGATTATTATCTCTTTCAATTGGAGATATCTTAACAAATCAGTTTGATGTTGACAATTGAGCAATATGCTCATTAAAATCCATTAGTTATTTCGTGAAAAACAACTTATGAAAAGATCCATAATTATCTGCCTGATTTACTGCTTTATCATTATTACGGCTTCGAGTTCAATAGCCGAAAAAACCGTTATGTCTGCTATCAGTCATGTTGAAAAAGGTAATACTCATTTAATTGCAGACAGGCCGTTTGCCGCAATTGAAGAGTTCAGGACGGCGATACAAAAAGGCGCAAATGATCCGGTGCTGTTCAGGAATCTGGCAATTGTTCTTTATGATCTCGGCTTTATGGATGAAGCCATAGTTGAAATGAAAAAGGCTCTCGATTTATCTCCTTATGCTATTTCATTTCAGATGGAACTCGGGATAATCTTCCTGGCACAGGGCAACCTTGACGAAGCAAAAAACCAGTTTCTTGCTGTGCTCAAACGCAATCCGGGATTTACTGACGCCTACTATTATCTCGGGGAAATTTTTCTTAGAAAAAAAGATTACGATAATGCCTGGATGTTTGCCCGGATGGCCCAGCGTCTTAATCATAAAGGAACTAATCTCATTAAAAAACTGGATACTGCCTCTGATGCCCCGAAGATAGATCCATGGGCTTATACCGGAGATAAACTTTTTATCAGGCAGATTCTTGTAGACACAAAAGAAAGGGCTGAAGAAACAGTAGCGCGTATAAAAAGAGGAGAACTGTTTGAGGATGTTGCAACTGAAATCGATAAAACATTAAGTTCTGTTGGTGGCTTTCTTGGTCATTTCAGTCAATCAGAACTTCACCCGAAAATATCAAAAGCAATAAGTAACAGTAAAATATTTTCAGACCCGGTCATTGTTCAGACTGAATTAGGCTTTCATATAGTCCAGCGTATTGTTCCCTTTGATTTCAATAAATGGCAACAGATGATTGCAGACTACAGGAAGGCTGATAAACCGGTTCTCGCTACAGTTAAGAAAGCTGAACCAGTTAAGATAAAAGTACTTACTCCTTCCGGAAAGGTCACTGTATCGAAAACTACCGAGAATATATCTTTAATGAACGAAGAGAAGATTATCCCCCCTGGAGTCACTAAAACCGAAAAACCGCTAGTTAGAACTCAAAGCCTTACCAGCAATGACAGTCCCGCCAAGTTTCTTATCTTTGTTGGAGCTTTTAAAGAAGAACCCCTTGCAAAAATGAGAGTTGAAAAACTACGCAAACTCGGTCACCCAAGCTATCATTTCTCACAGCAGTCCAGAAAAGGTCCCCTGTTCATGGTAATTGCAGGCAAATACAAAAATCAACGACAAGCACAAAATGCCGGAAAAGGTCTGGCTGAGCAAGGGTTTGAATATTTCATCTCGCAACAATAAGTTATTCTATTATTCAGCCGGTTAGCATTGTTTTGTTAATGTATTAGATCCGGCTATAGATTGCATTTATTACTGCGAGGCTGACTTAATAATCTTCACTACCTTACCTTCTATTTGACTCATTGAGATCAGCCCTAACCGTCTGCTGTCCCTGCTGTTCTTCGGATTATCACCGAGAATGAAGAGGTTGTTCTTAGGCACGATCCAGTTATATCTCTTTAACTGATTGACTGTTGACTGCCATCTCTTTTCATCTATATGTCTGAATGATTTCTCATTAACAAAAATGGTATTACTCTTAATCTCTACCCTGTCTCCTTCTACTGCGACAACCCTTTTTACTATTGGTATAGCCGAGTGCTTGAACCCTATCGCAACAAGATCATCTCTTTCCATGGGTTTATTCATTTCAGTACTTACTACCACTTTATCTCCGGAAACAAGTACGGGAGACATCGAATTTCCAGCTACAGTGTACGTCTTTAGAGAGTTTCCATACGCAAGGCAGGGTACAAGGAGCACTGCAAAAAATATTAATCTCTTCATTAATTTTTCCTTCTACACCTCATCAAAACTCCACATTCCCACCACCATCACCGGGGCCGGTTGGCAATGTTCCAGCATAGTTCGTCGTGTTGTCCGATGCTCGGTTGTTGGCATAAAAGTTCCCTGCAACTCCAAAGTAAATACCGTTTATCGAGTTTGTTACAAGGTTCTCCTCTATAATATTGTTTACGCCAGTAACATAAATGTTATTCTGTAAGTTGTTAGAAAGAGCATTGTCCTTTACATAACTGTTAGCACCTACATACAGCCCGCCACGACCAGCAAGGTTATCCCGGTTGTTGCTAGCAATAGTATTTCCAATAATTTGCCCACTTAAAACATAGATACCCCAACGCTGGTTATAGTATGCTGTGTTGTTAGTCACTGTAGAGCCCTGATTGGTATAAATGCCATAGCCTCGGTTATAAGATGCTGTGTTATTAGTCAGGGTAGAGCCCTGATAAGTATATATGCCAGTGTCGTTATTGTATGCTGTGTTGTTCGTCACTGTAGAACCAAAACCGGCATTTATGCCGTTATTGTTATTGTGTACCTTGTTGTTAGTCACTATAGAGCCAACACCAACATTTATGCCCATACTGGTGTTCTCAGCTGCTGTGCAATGATCAACAATGCTGAGCATCGAAAGTTGTATCCCATGTAAAGTGTTAGCCACTGCCTGTATATTTTTTATACGGCTAGAATTTGCAGTACTGCCGAACGAATAAATACCTCTACTAAAATTCGTAACAGTACCATTTTTTACTTCAACATTTGAGACATTGTTTATGTAAATGCCAATATTACTTCCACTACCATCACCAGCAAGGGTAAACCCCATTAGGTCTATTGTCACATTGCTAGCTGTAACTTCTATACAAAGCCCCGTACCAGACAGATTGCCAGTTACATAGAATGATCCTGATGTGCTGATAATTGTTCCACATGCTGATATTGCTGACCTTACTTCATCAGCTGCTGCCGCTATAATGTCGCTTGAGTGCTGGCCGTTAAGAAGGTCAGCATTTAGATTCGTAAGACTTGCACCATCACCGCTGAAACTGCTGGCAGTTAATACTCCTGTGCTTGCAACCGGTCCATCAAAATATCCCGCATATCCGCCAGCATCGTTCATACCATGGACTCCATGACCATCAGGACTTCGGCTGTAACCAAACACCCCGTAATTGGCCCCAGTAAATCCGGTTAACCCATATACCCCGACACCTTCGACACCCTGGGTATATCCTGCCACGCCCATAAAATTGCCTTCCCCACGGATACCGGTTCCATTAATATGAGTGCTGGTTGTTTGAATTGTGATTCCATTATCAGATAAAAAGCTAAGCGGTGGGGTAATATCAGTACTGCCATGACTATGGGATGTATTTGCAAAAGCCGCCGAGTCCTGTCCGTCAAGTAGATCAGCATCAAGTGTAGAACCTGTCCCTTGGGTTATGTCAGCACTTCCATGAAGATGGGATACAGTTGCAAAGTCCACCGAGTCCTGACCATCAAGGGTGTCAGCATCCAGAGTAGAACCTGTCCCCTGCTCTATCTTTGATGCACTAATAGGTCCTGTTATTGAGACATCCGTAACTGAACCGCCTGCAACAGATGTGGCAAAATCCGCTGATGAGGCAGACCCTGCTGATGTTGCAAATTCTGACATGCCTGACATTACTGCGAACGGCACACTGTCAAAGGGCTGTCTCGGGTTCATCTCTCCATCGGTCTCAACCTCAACACCAAGCCAGTACGGCACATCAAAATTAAGAGTTGTTAATGTGCTCAATGAACCAAGCTGTACACTGTACACTCCCTGGTTTACCTGCACCAATGTGTGTGTCTCAGTCCATGACTCACTGCCAACAGGCACCGCTACAGAATCAGCAGAATCATATATCCGGAAAGTCATGTCAACTGTCCCGTTTACCGGATCACCGGCTGAGTCTGTCAGGTATCCCTGATAATTTATCGTCTGAGGGATCGCCGCAAAACTTATTGCTGAAATACCTGCTAATAAGATTATCCCAAGTAAAATACTGACTACTTTACTTAATTTCATTTCTTTCATATTACTTCCCTCCATTGGATACAAATATAGTGATCTGAATTAATATAAATATTAGTTCGGTGATACAGTGTTTATTTACAACGCACTATGGGCTAAGTAAATAACCTAGCACTGGCAGACTACATGTCATTGGTGTGAGCTGAAGCAAATCGTTACAATTCCCACCACATTGATAGAAACGAGGAGTAGGAATGATATCACATACATTTGTTGAGCATGTGGTCTGCAGTGTAATAACACCGGCGCTGCCACATGCAGTAATGCCTTGGTAAATGGGCACTTCTGTCCCGACAATCCTGCTGCGTGTAATAGCATCAGCGGCAATCTTTGGCCTGGTAACAGCTCCGTCAGCTATTTTTGATGGACCAACAGCATCAAAATCTATTTTTAAATTAGTTACTGATCTATCAGCTAATTTTTGCTCTGTTATCGCACCATTTCCAATTCTTGAAACAGTAACTGCTCCAACACCAATTTTATTGACCGTGACAGCTCCTCCTCCTATTTTCGATTCTGTCACTGCATTGTCAGCTATCTTTTGCTCGGTCACAGCTCCATCTTGAAGGTGTGCAGTTGAAATGGAGTTGTCCGCAACATCGGACGAGATTCCGTTATGATATTCTAAATAATTGGAAAAGGGCCATGCGTCTATCAAAGTAATCCCAGTATTAGACATTATAGATGCCCTACTGGAATCGCCTTCTGAATTGATATTAAACAACTCGATTTTTCCAGCTCGAAAAAAATTCTCTGCAACAATGTCATTTGTCTGACGAAGGTAAATGTCAGTTTGAGAGGCAATGCTCCAGAACTTGTTTTCAACTATTAGTGAATTGACAGGGTTTCCCTCTAAAATCCCAGCTTCAGCAATACTCATAAAATTATTGACGAAAACATTATCTACAATGGTCGAACCGGCCCAGTTCTTACTATAGATAGCCGCGCTGCATTCATTAGTTGCAGGTGTTATAGCGCAAGGATTGCCATCATTCCCATTTCCGACAAAGAGGTTCTCTGCAATCCGGGGAGACGAAGCATCGATAAAGATGCCATAGAGTCCATTGTTCTCGATTCTGTTGTTAACAATGCTGGAGTTGTAAGCAGCACTTCCTGTTAAATTTATTATATTGATCCCTGAAGAACCAGGACCGCCTGATATATTGAACCCTGATATAGTTGCATTTAAAATACCGTTAAGGGTAATAATCGGGGTAGATGCGCTGCCAGTAAGGGTTGTTACATTTTGCCCAGAACCTTTCAGATGCACGTAGCTTTTCATTACAATGTCTTCATTATAAGTGCCTGGCATAACCTCTACAACATAAGGAGATCCAGCTGACGGTGTAATGGCGGCAAGAGCAGCGCTTATGGTTGTATAATCTCCGCCGCTTTGGGAAACCACAATGCGTTGTGCTGGAGCGGTAAGGTAGCCGTTGTTCGATACAAAACTATCAACCTGTGCTTCATCGAGAGTTGTGTCTATATATGAGGTCAATACATCGACCCCGTTTATCTTTATTGCTGTTGAAGCGTTAATAGTGCCCACTACATCCAGATTCCAAACCGGACTTCCCGTCCCGATGCCGACTCTCCCAGTTTCTACAATAATCCCATATCCCGAAGGCGAGTTGAAATATCCTGCTATGCCGTCGGTGCTTGATCCTACAACAGCAGCATTGTTCGTTCCAAGCTGACCCGTATTGAGGCTTGTGGAATTGTGACCCTCCACGCCAACTCCAGTCCCACCGCTGCTTAAGCCATAAACCGCTTTCGTGCCTGCGGATCCGTTCCCCATGACACTATAGCTTGGACCAGCAAGCATACCCTGATTACCGCTACTGGAATTATATCCTCGAACCGCATAATTGAGTCCATCATTAACTCCTATTATGGGGGGGGGTGCCATTATTTGTTAGAACCAGTGGGACACCGATTCCAATCGTAACCGTTCCGCTTAACCCCCCACCGGTTATTCCAGTGCCTGGCAACACTCCGGTGATGTCTCCAAGGTCTGTTGCATGCTGTCCGTCCACTGTATCAGCATTTATGGCATAAGGCACACTTGTCAATGCTTGCCTTGGCAACAGTGTTTCATATACTCCTGGAGTTGTCTCTACCTCTATCTCAAGATAGTAATCTGTATCAAATGTTGCAGTCAGTGGATTCGCAGGAATCGCACCAAAAATAACACTGTATACTCCCTGATTTACTGCTACATTTTGTGTTTCAGTCCATTGTGAAGTGCCTAACGAGAGAGCATCATAAATCGTAAAGGTCATCGATACTGTTCCGGGTGATGAATCAACAGGATCTCCTGTTCCAGTATCTGTAAGATAGCCCTGATAGCTCACCGTCCGAGGGATTTGTGCATAACTGATTGCCGAAATGCCTAACAATACGATTATTCCGAGCAAAATAATGAGTATTCTATTAAATCTAATTTCTTTCATATTACTTCCCTCCATTGGATACAAGATATGTTTAAAACTATTGCATTATTTATGAATTATTCGAAGTTAGTTGTTTTATATTTGTAATTAAGATGTCATTTTTCTGCTTGTTCACTGCTACGCATTTCTCCTTTTATAATGCAGATGCATTTACACATGTTGCCGTAAGATGAACCGGCTCCTGACTAAAGGGACAGGCACGGCCTCCTCCCTGAACATTATATATACAGGTGGTAAAAGCATAGATACATGTATCATTATTTGGCCGTGCAGCCTCTACATGCCATAAGTTCTGGTTCGTCTGGAATCCGCAGGCTATTGCCTGCTTGCCTGTCGGGCAGGTCACAGTCGGAGCAGCACTTGTAGGGAATGAAGAGGGATTCCCTATCGTTTGCGTTGAATTTACCAGCTCCAGTCCAAGCAGGTTCAGGATAAAGCCCGCGGACACCTTTGCCGGGGTGACATTTCCGTCAATGATCTTGCCAGTCCCTACGGAGTTCGTCGCCAATTTAACACCAGTAATCGACCCGTTGTTTATTCTGTTTACAGGGAGCAGGCCGCTTGTCAACTCTGAAGCACTGGTTGTTTTTGCATGATGGGCGGATGGATTCACCGTATGACTGTTCAATGGTGCGGCAAAGGATGTTGTCTGAGTTGTACCATCGGGGAACATCACCCCGCCACTTGTAGACTCGATGACCCCGGCAACACTCAAGCGCTGATCGGGAATTGGTACTCCGATGCCGACATTGCCATCAACATTCATATCCCCTGTGCTCTTGACCTTTCCCACAAAATACCCGGCATATCCGCCGAAGTCATTATACCCATATACGCCATATCCGTTTACGTCCCTTACTGCTCCATAGACGCCATACATTCTGGCATTTCCGTAAACGCCGATTCCCGTTGATGAGTTTATCCCCTCTACTCCCGCATCAGTTCCGGAGGAAGAACCCACAATAGAGCCTGCAACGGTTAATTTTTTGTTAGGCGCTATGGTTCCGATGCCTACGTTTCCGTCAGGCCGGACTGTTATCTGCGTACCATTCGCGGTCCCCATCCTTAACAATGTGGAATCTCTATTATAGATGAATGCGTCTCCGGTTGAGCTAATCCCCACCGTTAATCCATCGGCATCGGTATCACCAGTAGCAGTATTTGTAAATTTCATAAATGAGTTGCCGGCCGCACCATCAATATGTACTTTTTGTACAGGGTTTGCAGTCCCAATGCCGACATTGCCGGAGTTGCTTACAGAGACAGCATCTGCCGGGTTCCCATCTGCCGCATCCAGTGAATGATGATTATGCAACACCGACGCAAGTTCATCCGCATGCTGTCCATCCACCATATCTGCGTTCAAAGCATAAGGCACTGACGTAAGTTGCTGCCTCGGGTCCATCTCTCCATCTGTCCCCACTTCTATACCAAGCCAGTATTGAGTGTTGAAGTCGAGTGTGAGTGGTGAACCTGCAGAACCGAATACAACGCTATAGATACCTTGGGTTACCAGCACCGATATGTGCGCCTCACTCCATGACTCACTGCCAACAGGCACCGCTACAGGATTAGCAGAAGTATAAATCCTGAAAGTCATGTCAACTGTATCATTTACCGGATCACCTACTGAGTCCGTTAGAAACCCCTGATAGTTAGTAGTCTGTGGAACTTGTGCAAAACTTATTGCCGAAATGCCTGCCAATAAAATTATTCCAAGCAAAACAATGAGTATTCTATTGCATCTAATTTCTTTCATATTACTTCCCTCCGTTGGATACAAATGTAGTGATCTGAATTTATATAAATAAAGATTAGTGCGGAGTCGAATTGGACTTACTTATTATAACAAATAGCTCAATTTTAAGCGTTAAGAATGCTATTTTGTTGATTGCATCGTGGTATCAATACGCGGTATAGATTTGAGAATTGAGGATTAACAATATAAAGAATCCGGCAGGGTTTCTTTTAAAGAACCGCTTGCCCGCAAATACTGCTCCGCTCACGTGTTATTTTATTTTTTTATGTTATATTGCTCTCCTGCTTCAGATAAAACTCTTGAAATAAATGGCCTACATCTTTCATCAGGCTCATCGCTACATCTAAATTTTACATTCGCCCCTAACCAATTGCATCCATCTCCCTCTTCTTCCTCGTATTTCATAACGCCATCAAAGTGACAATCCTTACATTCCTCATATTTTGAAAGTTCTTTATTGAGAATACGTATCAATTCTCTTTTTGAAACCAGCTCTCTAGCCATTTCAATCTACCACTCTTTAAATTAAAAAGTAATATAGGAGCATCGCTAAGATCAAACCAGTAAAAACTATGGTAACTATTACCCCCAAAAACAATATCATGCTATCCCCCCTGATTGAGAATAAAGAGTATATACACTTAAAAGAAAGCAAATTTAATACCTTTGATATAAAGTGACCACTTAAGGCGAGTGAACTGGAAATAAAACAAGGAGTTGCAGAATGTTGATTTAAATCGAATAGTATTCTATTGATTGAAAATCGTCACTTCTTAGTAACAATGGAATTTTTTATGTTACCTCTTTGTAACAATATTTTTAGTCCTTTTGACCTGAAGATTTAGCGAATATATCGGTAAGCCGTGCCATACCATTCATCGAGTAATTAAGCCCGTTACTTACCATCATCGGCTTCCGTATGAGCTTCATAGCCAGGTGCACCGTAAATAGGATATTCTTCTTTGCTGGGTTCGCCATAGCCGGCAGTAGTTTCTACGGCTTTGTCATCAGTCTTCACTGTTTTATCTGTCGCCTTCTCACACCCTATAATTTGACTAAGAGAAAAAACCAACATCAAGAGAAAAATTATAGTCCAAATTCTTTTTATCATAATAAACACCTCCATAGATCGGATTATTCATGCTTCATATTTTTCATGAAGCCCATCTTTTCTATCCATTTTGGCATCACAAAGAAGAGAACCACCAGGATAATACCTAGAACTAGAGTTAATTCTTTACTGAATACTAATACTGATCCAAAATAGTTGTAAACAAAAGTCAGTGGTATCATCCCCAAAAATGTCGCGATCGAAAATTTCCTGATCGACATTTTTGTTAGTCCGGCACCGTAACTTACAATGTCAAATGAGACTACAGGGAGCAGCCTGGACAGAAACACAATTTTGGTCAGCAGGCGGTCTGAACAGTTTGCGCAGAAATTAATATGCCCGCCAATAAATCTTTCGATTAATTCCCGGCCAAGAAAACGTGTAATTAAAAAACTTGCTACAGCACCTGACAGCGCCCCTATGACAGAATATAAAGTCCCCAGAAAAGGCCCGAAAAAAAGACCTGCAGCAATATCAAGAGGTAAACTCGGGATTGGGCTTATCACCACAGCAAGCGACATAATAATCATGTAAACCAATGGAGCAAATATTCCGGCACCGGCAAGCCATTCCTGAATTTGCACAGGATTAAAGTAAGATGATAAATCCCATAAGAGATCTGAACAGATGATAGCTATAACCAGAGCAACAAACAATATGCCTTTTGCAAGTAGTTTCTTATTCATAATAGATAACGTGTCTGCCTGAGCTACTCTCTATATATATCAATGTAATCAATATACGAAACCGCGCTTTCTCCTGTATTATCGGAATCATTCATGATCGCAAGGCTGGCGATTGAAGGCGGATCCTCTCCAAATGCTTTGTGGTAATCGTCAATTATATCAACTTCCTGCTCAATCCATTTCCCGGCATTTACCTCACCGGTTTGTAAAACAATCATCTTCGCTTCGCTCGTGTAAGTATTTGTGAGTATCCTTTCTTCATGACTTTTATTAGCCCAGATATAATTCAGACTGCTATGTGGCGGATATTCTCCGCGTATACTCTTTGCAGCACCATATCTGAGTCTCTGACCAAATGAAGCATTCGCAGGATCGTACTTAAATATTATATAAACCCTTGCAGGGTAATCATCACCTGCCTTTTCTTTTGCATCTCCCTTTTTAAATACATTACTAATTTTCCAGCGCCATCTGATTTTTGGATATTTAAATATATGGATCTCTTTTTTGAAAATAATTCCTGATGCTGATGAATTGCTATCAGCCTTGAGATAAGCAATACCCCCATCCTCTTCAACTGAGTAGATCGTGTGTTCCTTGATTTTAGTAAAATAAAAAGGCTTCCATTCATCAAGATTGTTAAATTCTTCATGTAAATAAATATCCGGTTCCTGAGCAAAAACCCCTGAAACAGATACGATCGATAAAAGTATAATTATTATTAATTTACAATATATTAACAATACATATCTCATAATTTACTACAAACAATAACTCTAGATTCCCCGATCTCGACACGAGTCGATTCCGACAAGTCGGGGAATGACATTTATGTGAAAATTCAATTGTCATTGTCCGGCTTGACCGGACAATCCAGATTATTCACAGGAACTAATTATTCAGATTCCAGTCATAGAAAAGATAGTCAATCTCTATATTGCTTCCCGACTTCTCGATGTACTCCTTTTTATCATCATCAAGAATATGTCTCTTGATGAGATCAAGTATGCCTCTGCGTCCTCCAAAATCTCTTTTATACCACTTGAAGATCTGGGATATCAGCATCCTGTTTTCCTCGGGCATAATTATAACCTCAGAACTGTTTATAAAATTCTTTGTAGCAAGTTCCAGTTCATCCTCTATCCCTTCAGGACTATAGTATTTTATAGGAGCGCATGAGCGTGAGCCGCATACCAGTGCAAAATGAATTCTCTGGTCATGATTTTTTAGTGAATATATCCTTTTCGGATAAAAAGGCCCAAACTGTTTCCATGGACGGCCAGGCTTAAACCTGTTTACCCTGAGGATGCCGTGCTCTATATCGTCTGCTGAAAACATGTGACTGCCAATACGGTATTTCATTCTTACAAAAAAACCCCCGACTTCTTTTACCGATTCCTTGACTTCTCCCTCGATAATCGCATCAACAACAATAGTGTTATAGAGGTTTATCCAGAAGGCCAGTTTATCTCTATCTTCATGCAGGACAGACAGGTCCAATCCCCTGAGAAGTGCTGATATCTCCCTGTAGTTTCGGTATTCATCTGAAGTCCTTATTAAGTCGTAATTAACAGCCCCCTCTTCCGTATAATACTTGCCCTTAAGCGTCTTTATTGCCCGAAGCATTTCCTGGGAAATCTCAATTCCTGATAAGTCCGATGTGGCGCCTTCAGTATTCAGTATCTTGTCTTCTCGTAAAACAGTTTTTACTGTATCAGTTCCTGTCTTACCCGCCTTAATGTAGTTTTCGTAAGCAGTGTCTATGAACAGCGCCGCAGTCCAAGAAAATTCTTTTGTACCATAAGCCCTTCCATCAAAAGAATCATAATATTCAGAAAACCCAAAACGCATCGGAAGCTCAAGTATATCCCGTGCAAGTGAATCAGCCTTCTGATGAAAACCGTATCTCCTGAGCCCCTGCATAAGCATCCAGTTTATATTTATCCATACAGGCCCACGCCAGTAGTTAGCCCTCTTAAAGCCTTCCTTTTGAGAATCATAGCTGGGAATCGTAAAACAGTTCCCCTGATGAAGCGCACAAAAACTCCCTGAATTCAGATATTGATAAATCCTTCCCGCCTGTCTGGATGATGCCGCTCCACCAAATAGAGGCATAAAACCGGCTGCTGTTTCCAGTTCAAGCAGCTTGCCTGATCTGATATCAAAAGCATCAAACATCCCGTGCTTATCATGATACAGTTGCCTTCTAATAGCTCCTGACGTGATCTCATACCATTGTTCGATTTCCTGATATGGAATATTCAGAATATCACTGATCTTAATCAGGGCCTCATTTGAAGCACAGAGTATAGCATTGAATAACGGTCCGCATACCATGAAGGGACACTCCTTTTCAATTTCCTCTTCGTCGTATTTTAATGTCTTGAACAATTCCAGGAGATAAACAAAATAATCGTAATGTTTTCCGGTCGGTCTCATGCTCTCTGACACTCCGCTCTCAGTGTCCTTTCTCTCATAATCCGGGAGCTTTATATTTGAGAGATCAACTTTATCTAAAACAATATCCCATGCAGGGGAGTTGTCCATCCCTGATTCCCAGGGATGCCTCATATAAATGAGTCCGCTATCATTAAAGTTTCTCTCCCTGTAAAGATATCTGTGAAAGGAAAGCAGCCCGGGATATACCCAGCGCATAAAGTCTCTGGCCTTTTCCCTGTTTTCTGCGTTTTCAAAAATCTTAAGAACAGCAACAGCATGAATTGGAGGCATAGTAATTCCGGACGTTAAGTAATCTTGAGGAGCATTGGGGGAAATCTCTGTCTGCCAGAAGTCCGGTTCAGGGAAGTATTTTCCTAATCTGCTTTTGTTGAAAACAATCTGCGGCAACATGCCGTTTTTCCACTGGGCATTAAAGAGACTCGTTAATTCTGTTATAGCTCTATTAGTGTCATAATGTGAATAACCAATCGCAACAAAGCCCGAGTCCCAGTTCCATTGGTGAGGATAGAGTGATAAGGAGGGAACAGTATAAGAGCCTGACCAGTTCTGGTTGAGGATTGATTCTGCTTTTTTAACGTATTTTCTGACTGTGTCAGACATTCGATTTAATTAACTGATACTCAACAACACGCTCCGCCGCCCTCTCCGTCACCATTATGCTTTTCTGCTGCAAAAAAGAAGGACTGTTAATATTAGCAGTCCTCTGGATAATTTATTATATTAAATCTGGGGTTTTATTCCCAGTGGCTCGCCGCGTTTGAATACAAGAAATGCATTAATACACCGTCCGCTTGCAGGCGGGGAAGTTTATTTTTTTTAGGATTTCTTTCAAGACTTATGGGTAGTAATACTCTTACTGATTGATCGAATGTTTGTTATAGCATACATGGCGTATATAATCTAATAAGAAAAAACAGTGACTACTTTTCTTTATTTCAGATGCAAAAAAGCAGTATTGTTCCCTTAAAGGTGTGTGATTTGTCTAAGATAAAATTTCTCGCGCTGTGAGGCTTTTTATTAAAGATTGCACCTTTATTTGGCTGAACATGTATGGCGTTTATAATCATAGAAAATTTAACATCAAAAAACAAACAGATATCTTATTGAAATTAATAGCTATTACATGATTATTAGTGGTTGTAATATCACTTTACCCAAATCAATTTTAACTAAAAACTTGACAATCTCACATAACCGGACAGTAGTGTTATAATATTTCCATTATTACTTTGACAGGGAGAGCATTAATTGGTTTATTAATGTTACAAGTTTCTATTAACCTTCCATTTTGTGTAATTTTCAGTAAGTGTAAAATCTTAAACAAAAAGTCAATAAAGGAGGTTGTATGAGGTTATTCATCGGATTAGTTTTTCTCACCTCAATGCTCATTGTTCCTCAACTTGCACTCGCTACCCAGGTCACGACAATTGACGGGTTAGTAGCGATGTACAACGTGGAAGCATGCGCAGACTGCCATGAAGACATTCATGACGAATGGAAAGAGTCATGGCATTCAAAGTCACTTACAGATTCAAGAGTTCTGCGCACATGGCGAACTTTCATTCTGAGCGGTATTGACAAATCAGATCAGGCCAAGAGACCTGTTCTGAAGATGACATGTCTGGGCTGTCATGCCCCGCAAACAAAGGTTTTGAGCGATGACGTGACAACCGAAATTTCAAATCTTGTGGTGCAGTCAGTGGATGATCCTGACAAAGCAAAGAGGGAAGAGGCAAAGAAAAGGCTTTCAGGACTCAACATTAATTGTATTGTATGTCATACCATGATGGGCTCCGGAGACGGCAAACCCCAGGCAAAGACGATCTACGGGCCAAGGGGATCTGAAGATACGCCTCACAAGGAGGAACTTGGCTACGAAACAGTAAAGTCAGAAGTGATTTCAAAGCCTGACTTCTGCCACCAGTGCCACACCGGCTGTGACGGACTTCCTGCTGATAAATGCTGGTCAACAAAGACTGCATATAATGAATATGTCTCCCATGGAGGCGACAAGTCCTGTCAGCAGTGTCATATGGTCAAAGTTGATGACATCTCAAGCCACAGGTTCCCTGGCATATATGAAACAGATTTCGCAAAAAGCGGTATTGACCTTAAAGTTGACGCATGGAGGACCAATTCAGTAAATCATCTTGAAAACAAGATAATGCCGGCTATTGTTGTAAAAGTAGATTTAAAGAATCAAACGCCTCATGAAGTCCCGCATGGTTGAGTATACATACCTAAGACGGCACTGGATGTGACCGTGAAAGACCAGAATGGCAAGGTTGTGTACACCAGGACAAAGGAATATGCTATATATGATCTTCATTTTGAGAACCAGCCTGACGGTTACAAGGGGCTGAATGAGTGGGATATTACCAAGATGACCAGGTTTAACGAAGGTTTTGGCCCGGGTGAGACAGATTCAAACACATTTATAATTCCCCTGCCTGAGGGCACAAAATCTGTTGATATTGAGGCAAAGTTCAGGTTTCTATATGAGAAAGGTGAGGAAGCCATATGGAACAGCGTAACTAAAAAGATCGAGTTCTAAAGATTTCAGGCTTATAGTATAAAAAAAACAGGGCCTTATTCCGAAATTTAAGAATAAGGCCCTGTTTTTTTGAGGTCCCCTGTCCTGCGGAAAATATCCAACCGCTTGAGATTGTTTCATCGGGATGAAAATCGGAAGGCAAAAAATTACGTCTCGGCAAATTATCTTCTGATAAATATTTCAGAGAACTCTATATATTTAAGCTTGGTAAAATAACACCAGGATTTATGAAGAACAAACATTAATTGATAAAACCTGTTTAGCGGCAATTTTATCATAATTTTAATAAGTGGAATAAGCTTTGGAAATGCAACTCCCAATGAAAACAGATGGTGCAATCTTTCAATCTTTGCTATGTCTTTCAACTTTAAAGCGCTTTTTTTATAGAATGATCCGTCAAGTGAATCAAGATCGCCGTTAAAATACCCTTTTTCTACAGAATAGTCGCTCAACTCCGTTCTCGGGAAAGGTTGGAAAATTGAGACCCATGCATATGTCGGTTTACATTTAATGTTAAAATCCATGGTCTCAAACGCCATGTCCAGAGTTTCATCAGGCAATCCAAGCATATTCCCCATTAAAATATGAATTCCATACTTGTTGAATAAATTACAGGCATCTATTGTCTGCTTTTCTGAAATATTTCTTTTAAGCAGCTTGTTTCTTAAATACTCATTACCGCTTTCTACAGAGGTTCCAATTGTAACGCACCCGGCATCTTTTAGTGCTTTAACCATCTGTTCATCCACCAGATTAACTCGTGGAGTAATGCTGAAAGGAATGTCGATCTCTTTTTTATAGGCCTTGCAAAAATCTAATGTCCACTGGTAATCAATATTAAATGTATCATCCCAGAATTGAAATCTCCTGAGGTTATATGACCTGAGTAAATACTTTAACTCCTCAATAACATTATCTATGCTCCTTTTTCTGACAATTTTACCCTTTCCGTGATAAAGCTTGTTATACGAATGATTAAAGCAGTATGTGCACTTGTACGGGCACCCCCTTCCCGTCATCACTGTTTTTCTCGGCATTGTTTTGAAATGCCTGTATTTATCGAGCATTCCACGATCAGGAAACGGCAGTGCATCCAAATCCCCTATCAGGTTTCTTACTTCATTTTCATAGACCTTGCCTTCGACTTTTACCCATAAATTATCTATCTTTGTTATATCCTTTTTTTGTTCAAGATTGGTTATAAGGTCTAATAAAGCATATTCACCCTCACCTCTGCAAACAGCGTCAACACCCTCTTCATAAACGTATTCAGGAAAGAAAGTACAATGAGGACCGCCAAAAACAGAAAAGAACTTAAATTGTTTTTTTAAATCAAGGTTTAGTTTCTGATAAAATTTGCGCTGGCCCGTAGTTATTGAATACGCAATAATATCCGGCGATATTCGCCTTATCTCCTCTATAAGATTTTTCTCAAATTTAATATCCAGATAATAACAATCAACCCCCTGCTGCTTTAAAAAACTCGACAAATACATTGTACCGAGTGGTTCATAGTATTCGAATTTGGAGACAAAAAGAATTTTCATGTTAAACTTCCCAATATATTTTATTGTCTTTATTCATCTGAAAGATTTCTTATTATAGAAGAAACTGCTTTCGAATCGTTTTCTGACATAGATATTTTATCAATGTCATTCCTCTTTTATCAATGAATTATTCTCAATCTATTTATGGGGTTTATAGTTTTATAGAAAAGTAAGAAACAAGTTGATATAAGTTAGAGGAAATTCCCTCGCCCCAGTCATCTCCTGTTGTATCATCTTAATAATTTGTGAATAATAAGAGTTATGTATCTTTTTCTTGCTTTGGACATACGATACCAACTCTTAAGTGCGTAAAAATGAAAAAAAAATATTTCCTTTTAACTCTCATGATTTTTACCATCGGATTGCATCTGACAAATAATAAGAAACCGACACATTATAATCTGCCCGATATTCCCGGGATTAAAACTGAGGAGATAACCAGGATCGTGATTACAAAGACAGATTCAAACCTTTCTTTAGAAAAAAACAGCAGCCTATGGCAGATATCGCCCAATGGCTACCCTGCTGATCAGGAGAAAATGGCTGGTATAATTGATACTATTAAAAACCTGAATATTGTCATGTTGATTTCCGAACTAAAAAATGACGTAATCTTCGGCCTTGATAACAGGAACAAGATCACTGTCACAGCATATAATGGGTATACTATCCTGAGAGAGTTTGAAGTAGGCAATACAGGACCTTCCCGATCGCACACCTTTGTGAAACTGAGGGATGATGACAGGGTTTATTATGCTAATAACAGTTTTCGCAGCATTTTCGAGATTACTGCCGACCTGTTGAGAGATAACGTGCCAAGATGAGATTAGAGAATCGGGGACTAAAAAGGTCAGGAGTATAGATCTTTGAAAAAGACTGTTTTTCTACTCATTATTTCTGTGATTATTTTCTTTGCCGGCTTTGTTAACGCAGGGAATTTCGGCATCGGGGTACACAGCGGTTACGGCATTATTAAATATGAGGAGCAAATTTCTGCATTTGGAAATAAATTCGAGTCGGCATCTACTCAAGACATGGTTATTTTTGGAGTATCAGGTGAGTATTCTTTTCCCAGGCTCCAAAACTTTTATGCCAATATTACAACTGACTGGGTATTTGGATTAGAAGGCGTTGAGAGATGGAAAGAGAATAATATACAGATTCAAACAACTGACATGAGTGTTTTCTTCCAGTTCTATGACTTCAGGTTTGGCTATAAAAATGCCATTGTCAGTACAACTCTATCCAGGGACAATCTTTACTACAGTTTTTATGTGTCCGGGGGATTGGATGATATGCATTTTAAAAGAGACAAATTTCTCTGGCGAGGGACCACGGTAACAGGCAGTATTACTGAAGATATTTATTTATGGCGAATCGGCATGGGGACTGGCGTAGGATATAAGGCGGGCAAATGGGCTCTGGACGGAAGGTTTGCTTACGCCTATTATCCTATTGTCAAAGTGAATAACAGCTCACTGCCTCAATTTACTTTTAATACAAACGGCGCTGTCCTGGATACGGGACTCGGCCTGTCAAGAGAGGTTGCACAAAATGTAAACTTTTATTTTGGTAGCAGCTACAGTCTTCTTAAACTTGAACAGAGCGATATAATGCAAAAGGGTTCAATGCAATCTGTTTATCCGGGAAGTAAAATAGAGATTATGGCAGGAATGGTTAATCTGACGTTTGCATTTTGAGCGGCTTGAATATGATAAAATGACTATACTTGACTTTTTGGATTTAAACG
>Ga0255052_10000805_pt1 | contig 24690 bp, 17 predicted proteins | sample JV7_2_21_MG_FD_188632 | JGI IMG/M metagenome (GOLD analysis project Ga0255052, IMG submission 188632) | Seawater microbial communities from Jervis Inlet, British Columbia, Canada - JV7_2_21 | ecosystem: Environmental > Aquatic > Marine > Inlet | place: Canada: British Columbia | collected...
GACTCTTTGTAGGCCATGGCGAGGGCAAAGCCACCACCAAACAGGAGCAAGATTCCCCAGGGCAACTGGACAGCGGTCTCCCAATCCATCAGCCTCCGCGCTTTTCCCCGATCGTCCCGGTCCCCCGGAATCAGAAACGTGAGCAGGGCCATCGCCACAGCGACCGTGGCGTCGTGAAGATAGCCGGAGAAGTACTCCAGACCCAGAATTCCTTCCACCAGACCCGCCCAACCTGGGATAACCAGGCTTCCCAACACCAGATCACCCCGCGTGATCCACAGAACGGCAGTGGTCGTGAAGACCCACATCATGCGTCTCTCGGACACGCTCATCGGCCCCAGACCGAGGATTTCCTCCCGCAGAACCTTGCTGCCTGCTCCGACGGCTCCCCGACTCAGTCGGTGAACGACACGGGTCAGGACTAGCCACGCAATCGGCAGGAAGATGACTACCAAAGGTACAAAGGCGACCACCCAGCGGCCAAAGGAGTAGGTCGGCGCTTCCGGATAGAGGATTTCGAGAATGCGGAGGAAGGAGATGTTCGGAGGCGTGCCGATAGGTGTCGCCAGGCCACCAATCGACGCAGAATAGGCGACTCCGAGGAGTAATGCCGGTGCGAACCCGCCCATGCTCTGGCCTCCAGAGGCTTCGCGCATCGAGGCGATGACCGCCAGAGCGATGGGCAACATCATCAGTGCCGTTGCCGTGTTCGAGATCCACATCGAGAGAAAAGCGGTGGCGAGCATGAACCCCAGTACCATCCGCGCCGGGTTGGTGCCGATGACATGCACGACGTGGAGGGCGATCCGGCGATGAAGAGACCAACGCTGGATTCCCAGCGCCAGAATGAACCCACCGAGAAACAAGAAAATGTTGTTGTTGGCGTAATTAGCCGCTGTTGTTCCACTGGGGAGGATTCCCAGCACCGGGAACAGCACCATCGGCAGAAGCGAGGTGGCCGGAATCGGAATGGCGACCGTCATCCACCAGGACGCCATGAGAATCGTGACGGCAAGGGTGGCGCGAGCCTCGCGGGGCATCCCCATGAGGAAAGGAGCGAGAAGCACGACCACTCCGACGGTGATCAAGCCAGCCGCGAGAAGCCTCAGACCCCTGCGATCTCGGCTCGGATATCGGGAGATCAGACCCAAGACGAGGACGACCCATCCCATCGGGCGCACCATCGCAGTCGATACTGCGTCCAGACACGGAATCAAGAGCGTGGCCAAGAATCCGACAAGACCGACTACCAATCCGATGGATTGGCTACCTGTCCCAGCGGGAGTGTCCGCGCGCACCCATGAAGAATACTAAGGATTGGCCGGAGGAGTGTGTCCTTGACAGTTGTCGATTTTTAGACTAATCTAAAACCCTCTTTTGGAGCCTAGAATCCGTCAATCTGAGGCTCAAATCCTGGGAACAAGCCAAAGAGGTAACCGATGATCGACCCGCGCATGGCTCTGCTCTTCACCGTCATCGTGATGGTCGGTGCCGTAGCTCTGTTCTGGCCCGATCGCGGAATCGTCTGGAAGATGCGCCGCGCCTTTCGTGCTTCGGGGCGTGTTCTGGCCGAGGACGCCTTGAAGCACCTCTTCGACTGCGAATACAAAGGGCGGATCGGTAACCTCCAGAGCATCTCGGGGGTGCTCTCCGTCTCGGGCAATCAGGCCGCCGAGATTCTGCAGCAGCTGGAGGCGAGTGAGCTGGTCAAGCCGAGCGAAGGCGGGTATCGCCTTACTGCCGACGGTCGCAGCTACGCTTTGCGGATCGTTCGCATCCACCGGCTCTGGGAAAGCCATTTTTCCGACGAGACCGGCTACGACCCCGCAGTGTGGCATCAGGAGGCCGAGCTCCGCGAGCACATGACCTCCCAGGAAGAGGCCGACGCCATGGCGGCCCGCATGGGGCACCCCCGGTACGACCCCCACGGTGATCCCATCCCGACTGCCGGTGGCGAGATCCTGCCACCCCGCGGTCGACCTCTGACCGAGCTGTCGCTGGAAGAGTTGGGAGAAATCGTCCATGTCGAGGACGAGCCGGAAGCGGTCTACGCCCAGTTGGTCGCCGAAGGGCTCCATCCGGGCATGCGGGTGCGGCTATTGGAGGTCGCGCCGGAGCGTATTCGCTTCGAAGCCGAGTCGGAAGAGCACGTGTTGGCGCCGGTGCTGGCAGCTAATCTCTCGGTGGTCGTTCTACCCCAGGATGAAGAGATGGTGGGACCCTTCGAAAGACTCTCCGGTCTCGAGCTGGGGCAGAGCGCCAAGGTGGTCTCCATCTCACCCTTTCTCCGACCGCAGGAGCGGCGACGAATGCTCGATCTCGGTCTGATCCCGGGTACCGAGGTACAAGCCGAGATTCGCAGCCCCGCGGGTGATCCCACGGGCTATCGGATTCGCGGTGCGGTCATTGCGCTCCGTCACGAACAGGCAGATCAGATACAGGTGGAGCGATGAGTCACCCATCGCCGGCCAACTGCGCCACCTGCCCGGCCCACAACCTGGCCAATCTGGTCAAGCTGGGTGTGGACATGGAGAGCTGGGACTACGTCATCGCCCTGGCCGGCAATCCCAACACCGGCAAGAGCACGGTCTTCAACGCCCTAACAGGCCTGCGTCAACACACCGGCAACTGGCCCGGCAAGACCGTGGCTCGGGCCGAGGGTGGATTCGCCTCGGGCGAGCAGCGTTACAAGCTCGTCGACTTGCCTGGCACCTACTCGCTGCTCTCCGCCAGTCTGGATGAGGAGATCGCCCGCAATTTCCTCCTGTTCGGCCAGCCCGATGTCACCGTCATCGTCGTCGATGCCACCCGGCTGGAACGCAACTTGAACCTCGTTCTTCAGGTCCTGGAGATTACCGACCGTGTCGTCGTCTGTCTGAATCTGATGGACGAGGCGCAGCGGCGGGGCCTCGAGATCGACCATCGGCGTCTGGCGCGTGATCTCGGGGTGCCCGTGGTGCCCACGTCGGCTCGCTTTGGCGATGGCCTCGACGAGCTCAACATCGCCATCGCCCAGGTGGCCTCAGGGGAAGTCGTGCCCAAACCCCGTCGCTTGGGTGGTCAATCCACGACACTCAAACGTGCGGTGCGACGCCTCTCCAGAGAAGTGCAGGAGGCCTTCCCGGAACTGCCGAATGCCCAGTGGGTTGCTCTAAGGTTGCTGGATGGTGATGAGCGCATCCAGGAGGCTGTGCATACAGGTGAGCTGGGAAGTCTTCGTGACACCGGAGACTCGAGACCAGCTCTCGACCAGCCCATCGAGCGCCATGCGGTGCTCGCCACCGCAAACCAACTGCGTTGGCAGATCGGCAAGGACTTCCACCTGCGACTGATGGAGGAGATCTACACCGATGCCGCGGGTCTTGCCGATCGGGCGGTGACCCGCTCAGGGGAGAAGCCGCGCTTCGATCTCGATCGCACTATCGATCGCCTGGTAACCAGTCGGACCTTCGGTTTCCCCCTCATGCTGCTCATGCTGACCGTGGTCTTCTGGATCACCATCGCCGGCGCCAACGTGCCGTCGAAGATGTTGGCGAAGGTGCTTATCGACAATTTCCATCCCCTGCTCAAGAGCGGTGCCGCAGCCATCGGTATGCCCTGGTGGCTCGACGGGTTGCTGATCGATGGCATGTACCTGGCGACGGCCTGGGTAGTGAGCGTCATGCTGCCACCCATGGCCATCTTCTTTCCGCTGTTCACGCTGCTGGAGGATTTCGGCTACCTACCCAGAGTGGCCTTCAACCTCGATCGCGCCTTCAAACGGGTCGGTGCCCATGGCAAGCAGGCCCTCACCATGACCATGGGTTGGGGCTGCAATGCCGCAGCAATCATCTCTACACGCATCATCGACAGCCCGCGGGAGCGGCTGATTGCCATCATCACCAACAACTTCGCCCTCTGTAACGGGCGCTGGCCGACCCAGATCCTTATCGCCTCCATCTTTGTCGGCGGTCTGGCTCCAGCCTACCTGGCAGGCCTGATCTCGGCCCTTGCCGTGGTCGGTGTGGCTGTGCTCGGTGTCGTCCTTACCTTTGCCACCTCCTGGCTGCTGTCACGGACCGTGTTGAGGGGAGAGGTGTCGACATTCACTCTGGAGCTTCCCCCCTACAGACCACCGAGGATCCTGCAGACGATCTACACCTCGATCATCGACCGCACTCTCATCGTCCTCTGGCGGGCCGTGATCTTCGCCCTGCCGGCCGGGGCGGTCATCTGGCTGGTCTCCAATATCCACATCGGGGGTGCGAGTCTGGCGGCACACACCATCGGGGCCCTGGACCCCTTCGGCTGGCTCCTGGGCTTGAGCGGCATCATCCTCCTGGCCTACATCATCGCCATCCCAGCCAACGAGATCGTCATCCCGACGATTCTCATGCTGACGGTCTTGGTAACCGGGATGGGCGGCATGGGTGCCGGCACCGGGGTCATGTTCGAGCTCGATTCGGAGGTGGCCACCGCTGGTGTACTGCAGGCCGGTGGTTTTACTCTGCTCATGGCCATCAACCTCATGCTCTTCAGTCTGGTTCACAACCCCTGCTCGACGACCATCTACACGATCTGGAAAGAGACTCGCAGCGCCAAATGGACGACTGTCTCGGCACTCCTACCGGTAGGAATGGGTCTCGTGCTCTGCTTCGTGGTAGCCCAGGTCTGGCGAATTCTGGCTGGCTAGATCGAGGACAGGTTATTCTCTCCTGAATGGGTAACCGGCCCCTGGCCTTTCTCTTCCTCGGCCTCGTCCTGTTCCTGGCGATCCTCTGGGGATCACGCCCCCTGATTCACGACGATCTCTTCTTCCATCTGGCCACCGGCCAGTATGTGGTCGAGCACTACGAGGTGCCCACCACCGACCTGTTCTCCTTTACTCGGCAGGGCGAGCCCTGGGTATCCCACGAGTGGGGATTTGGCGTGCTGGCTCACTTCTTCTGGCTCGCCGGCGGCGATTGGGCCCTCGTCGCGCTGAAGGCCACTGCCGTCGTGGCCATCCTGCTGGCACTGCTGGCGCTGATGATCCGAAGATCGGGCGCCCGCTTCGCGGCTCCCCCCGCCGGGCTGGTGGCTCTCCTGGCAGTGAGTCTTTGGGCCATCAACGACCAGCTCATTTTGCGGGCGTCTCTCTTCAGCTCTCTCTTTGTCCTGATCCTGCTAGGCCTTCTCCACTGGTTCGATCAGCGAGGGAGTCGCCTCTCCGCGGTGGCCATTGCTCTGCTGTTTCTTCTCTGGGGTAACTTCCATGGCGAGGTTATCTTCGGTCTGTTCGTGCTCGGCGTCGTGACGGCCGAGGCTGTTGGCGGCCGCATGAGAACTCGGGGGCCGCTCCCCGGAACTCTCTTCCAGGCCAATCCAGAGCGGCCCTACCTGCGGCTGTTCTTGGTGTCGTTCGTGTTGACGCTGGTCAATCCCAACGGCGTCCAGGTTCTCCTCTACCCCTTTCGGCTGGCTGCCTTTCTCTTCACCAAGGGAGACAGCCTGAAGATGGGACACTTCGGCGGCGCCACGCCGGCGTCCTTTGCGGGTTTCTTTCTACTGATCGCGATCTTGCTCCTGGGTCTCCTGCCACTCGAGAGACTCAAGATCCTGTCGCTGACCGAGGTCGTCACCGTCGGCACTTTTCTGGTGCTGTCGCTGCGCTCGCATCGCTTTATCCTCTTCTTTGTCCTTTTCGCACTGCCAGTGATTGCACGACAGTTCGGCCAGTCGCACAGGCAGGGCAAGCCACTTGTGAAGTCGCCAGTGCTGCGATCCCTGGTCCTGGGTGTGACTGCGCTCACTGTGGCGGCTGCCGCTGCGGCAGCCTGGCAGAGCCACGAGCGAATCCCGGTCTCGCGCCACTTCCCAGCCGGGGCGGTCGAGCTCCTACAGGACGAGGAGGTGGAAGGCCGACTCTTCAACCACCAGAACTATGGCGGCTACCTCCGCTGGAAACTCGACGAGCCCATTTTCTGGGACGGGCGCAATCTGCTCTTCGCTTCGCTGATGGAGGAAGTTGCCCAGATGCCTCTGGAGCAGGTGGCGGAGAAGTGGGGAGTCGACCATGTACTACTCACCGACTTCGAGTACCTTCAAATGGGAGACCAGCTCCTGCCTGAGACGTGGGGTCTCGTCTACTGGGACGACTTTGTCGCTATCTATCTACGGCGAGGGGGGGGCTTCGACCCGGTTCTCGAAGGATCGGAGATGCGACTGCTACCGCCGTTTGGTGGCGTCGAGGGCTTGAACATTCTCGCCCAAGACGCCACACAGGTTGCTGCCGCTCGCCGGGAGCTCGATCACGTCCTCCGATTCGAGCCTGGTTGCCAAAGGGCCCTCTATCTCCACGGGCTGATCAGCTTCTATGAAGGCGACAGCGAACGGGCCGAGAGCGAGCTCCGCTGGGCCCTGGCCCTGGGCCCCAAGCCTCACGTCTACGATGCGCTGGCCCGCGTCCTGGACAGCCTCGACCGGCAGCAGGAAGCCCTGGAGCTCCGCCGCCGGGCCATCGATGCAGAATGAGTCGCTCTCAGGAATCCGGATCCGCCTCCGCCAGATACTCCTGGAAAAACATCACCACGATCTGCCCATAGAGATCACGGTTCTCTTTCTTGCGGAATCCGTGTCCCTCGTTGAGAGCGTTCATGTACCAGACGTCGTAGCCAGCCCCGCGGACGGATTCGACGACCTGCTCCGACTCGGTGACCGGCACCCGCGGATCGTTCTGACCCTGGGCCACGAAAAGTGGCGTCGTGATCCGGTCGGCGTTGTTGTTGGGTGAGATCTTCTCGAGGTGCTTTCGCATCTCGGGTTCCCGCTCATCGCCATACTCGACGCGCCGCAGATCCCGGCGGTAGTCCTGGGTGTTCTCGAGAAAAGTGACGAAGTTGCTGATCCCCACGATATCCACCGCCGCCTGCAGTCGATCGCTGTAGTGCATCAGGCTGGCCAGCACCATGTACCCTCCGTAGCTGCCACCGTAGACCGCTACCCGGGTCTCATCCAGGTCCGGCTGCGTCTTGATCCAGTCCAGCAAGGCGCCGATATCCTTGACCGAATCCTCCCTCAGGAAACCGTTGTCGAGCTTCACGTACTCCTTGCCGTAGCCGGAGGAACCCCGAACATTGGGGGCCAGGACGGCGGCACCCAGCTTGGCGATCCAGAGTTGAAAAGTGCTCGAGAAGCCAGGGGTGTATTGACCCTCGGGGCCACCGTGGATGTAGATGATGACCGGGTGGGGACCCTCGGCTTCGGGTCTATAGACAAAGACGGGCAGGTCCCGGCCGTCGAAGGTCGGATAGTGGACAAGCCCCGGAGCGACGAAGTTGTCCGTGTTCAGTCCGCCGACCTCGCTGTAGGTCCATTGGGTTAGCCCGGTGGCGGTCAGAGGATCCTCGCCCAGCTCGAGCGTGAACGCATCGCTGGGTGTCTGGGCGGTGTTGAGGGTCATCGCCAGACGCCGACCGTCTGGGCTGAACTCGAGCCCGGAAATCAGTCCCGTGGGAACCAGGTCCACCCGCTCACAGCGACGAGTTCCCGGATCCATCAGATAGAGCCGGCTGATGCCGTCCTCGTTGACCTCGAAAGCCGCCCGGGACCTGTCGTCGCTGAGCAGGAAGTTGTCGATGTCCCACTCGATATCGTCGGTGATGATCTCCAGCTCACCGGTCTTCAGATTCTGATAGGCCAAGCGTTGGAAGTCGCTGTCCCAGTCGGTGATCAGGAAGAAGCCTTGTCCCTCCCCGTCGAACTCTGGCCCCTGGTACACCCCGCCACCCTCCTCACCGCCGGCCACCAGACGGGTCTCGCCCGAAGCCAAATCGTGTAGGTGAATTCGCGAATCGGTGATGCTGACGTAGTTCTGGATCAGGAGATGCTTGCCATCGGGCTTGAAATCGGCCGGACCCCACCAGGAGCCATCGGGCGATTCGAAGATCAACCTGGCCTCTTCCGGCTTGTCGGCCTCCATCAGCCAGACGTCGTTGGACCGGCCGTTGCGGCGGGTGCTCTGAAAGGCCATATAGACACCATCTTCGGTGAAGAGCGCCGAGCCGTTGCGGGACTCACCATCCGTCAGGCGCCACGACTGCCCGGATTCGGGGTCCAGCATGAACAGTTGATAGAACTCGCCGCCCCCTTCGTCCATCCCGAACTGTAGATGCGAGCTGCCCGGTCGCCGCTGGGTGCCCCCCACCGGTTCCGGAAAGAAGGTCAGTTGCCGCCTGGCACCGCCCGGCGTAGCCACATGATGCAGCTGGGTCGTGTTGCCGAACCGTGTGCTCACAAAGATGGAATCTCCATCCTCGCTCCAATCCTGAAACGAGGCGCTGCGGACATTCTGGTATCGGTTGAGCGCTTCGACGATCTCCTGGGGCACCTCCGGTACCGCTTCCAGGACGACATTGCCGTTGTTGGTGGTGCGGGTCTCCACCTCTCCCGCTGCTACCGAGGCGAGCACGAGTCCACAGATCACCGGAATCACGAATCGATGCTTCATCACCTATCCCCCCATTCGGGAAAGCTCCAGTGTCATTCGCCGCACGACCCTGCCGAGTGCAAAGCGGCGATAGGCGGCCGTGGAGCGGACATCGTCGATGGGCTCCACGGCATCAGTAGCTATACGTCCAGCCAGGTCGGCGGTTGCCCCATCGGCGATCCGACCTAGAACGGCCTCTTCGACCGGCAAAAGACGAACCGGCACGGGCGCCACGCTACCGGCGGCCAGACGATACTCATAAAACTTGCCGTCCTCGACTCGGCCGTGCAGTGCGACAACAACCTTGCTGATGGCGTGGGCTTCGCGGGTGCCCACCTTGCGAAATGCTTGCACCGAGTCGGCATGGGGCCGTGGCAGTCGGATCCAGCCGATGATTTCGCCGGGTCGCATGGCCGTCTCGCGGTAGCCGGTGTGGAAGTCCTGGTAGGAAACCGTCCTCTCCCCAGCCGGCCCCACGAGAACCACCGTGGCGTCCAGAACCAGAAGCACCGGCAGCGAATCTCCGGCCGGGCTGGCATTGGCCATGTTGCCACCCAGGGTGGCCCGGTTCTGGATCTGCCAACCGCCAATCTGACTCGCGGCATCGGCCAAAGCCGGAAAGCTCTTTCTCACTCTCGGTGAGCCGGCGATCTCCGAGAAGGGGGTGGTGGCGCCGATCTCCAGCGACTCTCCCTGCCACCGAATGCCCCGCAGCTCCGGCACCGACAACAGATTCATCAGACCCGGCAGGCTGGCGAGCACGTCGGCTTCCGCAACCATGAGGTCGGTGCAACCGGCAACCGGTCGCAGCTCGGGATGCTCCGAGAGAGCCCGAACAACCTCGTCCAGCGAGGAAGGGGAGACAGCTCTCATGGACTAGCCGTCTCCCTCGGCCTGCTCTCGAGCCTCGAAGGCGCGATAGATGCCTTCGTAGCCCGTGCATCTACAGAGATTGCCCACCAGCGCTTCCTGGATCTCTTCTCTGGAGGGTCGGGGGTTCTGCTGTAAGAGCGCCCAGGAGGAGATCACGACACCCGGTGTACAGGCGCCACATTGGACACCGCCGGTAGCCACAAAGGTCTCGATGAACCCCTTGGCCTCCTTGGCGGCGATCCCCTCGATGGTCTCGATTCCCGAGCCTTGACACTGGAAGAGTGGCACCAGACAGGAGAGAACCGGCTTGCCCTCCATCAACACCGTGCAGGCGCCACACTCTCCTTCGCCACAGCCCTCCTTGGTGCCAGTGAGACTCAAGTCTTCCCGCACAACATCGAGGAGACGTGCCATGGGCGCACCCTCGAGCGTCACCCGGTCGCCGTTGACAGTGAGCTCAACCTGCAACGGTCTTGCCCTCCTCGTTGCCGGCGAAGAGACGCTCCGGAGTGGCCGGGATCGCATCCACCTGGATTCCTGTCGCATTCTCCAGGGCTGCGGCAACCGCCGGTGCACCTCCATCCATGGGCAGCTCGCCCACCCCCTTGGCACCCACCAGACCCCCTTCCCAGGGCCGTTCCAGCAGGTGAACATCGATCCGCGGGCTGTCCTTGAAGGTGGGAATGATGTAGGTGGCCAGACGATCGTTGAGATAGCGACCGTTCTCGAGTTTGATCTCTTCCATCAGGGCCCAGCCGAGAGCCTGCAGTGTGCCACCCTCGATCTGGCCCCGGCAGAGGGTGGGATGCAGAACCTTCCCTACCTCGCACACCGCGACGACCTGATGGAGCCTGGTCTCCAGGGTATCGGGGTCCACCTCGAGCTCCACCACATCGGCTCCCCACGCGTACGTGGGGTAGGCCACACCCTGATAGGTCTCGTCATCGAAGACCTGCCACTGGGGAGGCTCGTGTTGGCGAGAGATCTCCAGCTCGCCCTCGCGGCGCCCATACTCCTGGGCGAGCTCGCGGAAGGGTCTCTCGTTGTGGGCCAGGCGTACCATGCCGGCATCGATCTGCGGGATCCCCGACCAGCCCTCCTGCTCCAACCACCAGCCGACGATTCGGTCGGTCATCTCTTTGACGACCTGGGCGACCTTGCTACCGACAACCATCGAGGTACGCGACGCCACACTGGGACCCGAGTCGGGTACCGACGCCGTATCCGGCTCGGCGATCACCACATCCTCGACGCTGAGGCCGCTCACCTCACAAGCCAACATTGGGAAGAGAACGTCGCAACCCTGGCCCATCTCGACCGCCGCCGTCAGCACCTCGATCCGCCCATCGGCGAGCAGACGTCCCCGCACCGTCGACTCCAGGGTGCGCTCACCGTTGCCCGTAAACCCTGCCCCGTGGAAGTAGAGACTGAGCCCCAGACCTCGTGTTGCCTCGCCGTCTTCAGCCTGGCGACGGTCCTGCTCGTATTTCTGCCAGCGGGCGCGAAAATCTGTCTCCTTTGCCGCCGTCTCCAGGCAGAGCCGGGCCGCAGTGCTTTCATCCAACACCTGACCCGTGGGCAGGGAGTCGCCAACCTCCAGGACGTTGCGAAGCCGGATCTCCAACGGGTCGAGACCCAACCGCCGCGCCACTCGATCCATCTGCCGCTCGGTGGCGAATTGCGCCTGGGGTGCTCCGAACCCGCGAAACGCTCCGTTGGTGGCGGTGTTAGTTCTCAGGACCTTGCCGCGAACCCGGACGTTGGGGCAGCGATACGGCCCGGCCGCATGGAGCACCGCCCGCGACAGCACCACGGGCGAGAGCGTCGTATAGGCACCACCATCCAAGACGATCTCGATCTCCATGGCCGTCAGCCGGCCCTCGGCATCTACCACCGTTCGATGGTGGATGACCGACGGGTGGCGCTTGGTGGTGGCGATGATGTCTTCGTGCCGGTTGTAGGCGATACGTACTGGATGCCCGCACGCGCGCGATAGCAGGAGCGTGTGCAACGCGATGACGCTGGGATAGTCCTCCTTGCCGCCAAACCCTCCGCCGACGGGGGTGGCGATGACCCGGACCTCTTCGTCCGCGAGCTCCAGGGCGTGTTTGAGCGACTTGTGGACGAAATAGGGGCACTGCATGGAGCCTTTGACTACGACGGTGTCGTCATCCTCGACCCACCCCGTCATGGCCTGACATTCGATGTAGATGTGCTCCTGGTAACCGGTGGAGTAGGTGCCCTCCACGGTCAGATGGGCCTCGTCGAGGGCCGTATCCACGTCGCCATGCTCGAGGTCCAGCTCTGCCAGTGGGGGCTGGGCGGCTGCGGCCTCCAGGTCGAGGACTGGGTCCAGAGTCTCGTAGTCGACTTCGACCGCACCGAGGGCTGCCCGGGCGGCCTGCTTGGTGGGCGCGGCTACCAGCGCCACGGCCTCACCGACATGTCGTACCACACCCTCCGCGAGAATGGGCCAGTCGTCCTTGATCAGCAGAACGCTGTTGGGACCGGGGAGGTCTGCGGCTGTCACACAGACGGCATCCTCTGGTGCCCGATCAGGGTGCCATTCAATGGACCGAATGTGAGCGTGGGGGTGGGGACTGCGCAGCGTCGCACCCCAATACATGCCCTCCAGTTTGAAATCGTCGGCGTAGGGGTGGCTGCCAGCAGCCTTGGGGACACCGTCGGGGCGCGGCGGGCTGGTACCGATGTAGCGATTACTGCCACTGCCCCCCTTCTGATCCCCACGGAATGCCATGACTGATTCGGCTACGCGTACTGCTCACCCACCGGATTTCGCTTCAGGTAGCGACCGGTACCGGTCTCGACGCGCAGATTGCCGTCATGGTACCGAATCTCGCCACCAGCAATCACTGTCGCTGGGGTGCCCGTGACTTCGAAACCTTCGTAGATGCTGCGGTCGCAACGATGATGGTGGGCCGTCGCAGAGATCGTGGCCGTAGCTGTCGGATCCCACAGCACCAGATCGGCATCGGAGCCGACCTGGATGGTTCCTTTGCGCGGATAGAGCCCAAAGATCCTTGCCGGGCGGCTCGAAACCAGGTCGACGAACTTGTGGAGATCGATCCGCCCCTGGCCGACGCCATGGGAGAAGAGAAGTGCCAGCCGATTCTCCACACCCGCCGCACCACCCGGAATCAACCGGAAATCCTCGCGTCCCATCTCCTTCTGGCCGACGAAGTTGAAGGGGCAGTGGTCGGTCGCCACCACTTGCAGAGCACCCTTGGCCAGCGCCTGCCATAAGACCTCGTGATGCCCCCGGGCGCGGATGGGTGGCGCGAGGACATAGGCCGCGCCCTCGAAGTCCGGCAACTCGTACACCGATTCATCCAGTAGCAGGTACTGAGGACAGGTCTCGGCCCAGAGTCTCTGCCCTCGACCCTGGGCTGCAGTAATGGCTGCCACCGCCTGCTCGCAGGTCACGTGGACTACATACAGGTTCGCCCCGGTCAGGGAGGCTAGCATGGCGATGCGGCCATTGGCCTCGCCTTCAGTCTCTGGTGGGCGTGACCGTGCGTGATAGATGGGCTCGGTCTTGCCCTCAGAGAAGAACTTCTCCCGCAGATGCTTGATTACCTGGCCATGCTCCGCGTGGACCACCACCAGTGCATCGAGGCCGGCGGTGATCTTCATGACCTCGATGATGTCGTCGTCGCCCAGACCGACCGTGCCCAGATAGGCCATGTAGATCTTGAAGCTGGAGATCCCCTCCTGACGAACACACTGCTCGATCCACCCCCTGGTCTCCTCACCCCACCAGGTCACCGCCATATGGAAGCCGTAGTCGGCAACCGCTTTGGCCGCCTCCTGCTTCCGCGCCGCCAGGGCCTCGAGGAAATCTTCACCCCGGTCAGGGTGAACGAAGTCGATCATGGTGGTCGTGCCGCCTGCCAACGCCGCAGCGGTGCCACTCTCGAAGTCGTCAGAGGAGACCGTCCCTGCCACCGGCAGCTCCATGTGGACATGAGGATCGACGCCGCCTGGAAAAACCAGCAAATCCCCGGCATCCAGGACCTCTTCGCCAGACTCCTTTTTTAGGCCTTCACCGATGTCGACAATTCGCCCCTCCCGGCACCGGATATCCCCCCGCCACCGCCTCTCGGCCGTGACGATGTCTCCGTTTCTGATCAGCAGGCCCACGTCCGGGAAAGCCTAGCCTGTCCCCATCTCTCTGTCGAACCTGGCATCACTAGGCAGTCTGGTTGTAGGGGAGGGGCTTGCCCCCTCCCTCCTCATCTGCCGGCCAGGTGCTGTTCCCTGCCCCGTTTGTCATTTTGGCCTCTGAGCTGTTCATTTTCTGCTCCGAGTGGTGCTTTTTGGGTGGTGAGGTGGCAAGGCTCAAACATGGGCGGCACCCGCTCGGCAGTGCTTCCCAGCAGCCATTCAGAGTCACCGACTGCGGAGGGCGAACTCCCACGAGGTACCAAAAAAGGGTACGGTTGTACCCAGAATGGGTGCAGTCTTTGTTGATCCGGTGGCCTCTGCTCTCTTTCCTGGCTCGCGTCGGGCCGTTCTCGGCATTCTCTACGGGGATCCAGAACGCCCCTACTACCTGCGCGAGATTATCGGAATCGCCGGGCTCGGAACCGGACAGATTCAACGGGAATTGGCTCGACTCAGTGAGGCAGGAATCATTCGGCGCTTCAAGCAGGGGCGCCACGTCTATCTCCAGGCCGATCCCGCGTGTCCGGTCTATGAAGAGCTCAGGTCCCTTGTCACCAGGTCTATCGGTGCAGGCGCTGTGGTGGGCAACTCACTCGAGGATCTCGCGGACCGAATTCGTCTGGCGTTCATCTTTGGCTCGGTATCCCGCGGCGACGAGCGCTCGGAGAGCGACCTCGATCTCCTGGTTGTTGGCGATATCTCCTTTGGCGAGCTCGTTGAGGCGCTATCGGGCGCCGAGTCGATGCTGCGCCGGGAGATTCACCCGACCCTGTTCTCAGAGGATGAGTTTCGCAATCGACTCGCGAGCAAGGACCACTTTCTGGATTCCGTCCTCAGAGAGGAGAAGTTCTTTGTGATCGGTGTCGAAGATGAGCTTAGAAACCTATCTGCGCAACCGGTGGATTAGGAAGCACGATTCTTCCTCGAGAGAGATTGCTGATCTCTTCGCACTCGCGGACCGCGATATCGAGCAAAGCCAGACTCCGGGTCTTGGGCCCGAATGGCGTTTCGACATCGCCTACAACTCCGCCCTCCAGTCAGCCATCGCTGCCCTGGCCGCAGCCGGCTTCCGAGCCGAGCGCGTCAGCAAACATCTGCGAGTGATTGCGTGTCTGGAGTTCACCGTCGGACTCCCCAAGACCGAGGTCCGATTACTCGACATGTTTCGTCGCAAAAGGCACGTCGCGGTCTACGAGCAGGTCGGCGCGATTTCCACTCGCGAAGCTGACGAGATGATCGAGATGGCCAAGGAGCTTCGACACTAAGTCGAAACCTGGATCCACACCGAGTATCCGGAGCTATTGAGTTCCTGACCTCCGCCATCGCCAAACCAGGGATGGTGACGTCCGCACGTTTCAGCTGAAACGTTTCCGCGGAAACGTCTCTGCACGTTCAGGCAGCCCTTTCTTGTATGGCGTCGTTGCGAGCCAGGCGCAAGCCGCGATCGGACAGCAGCGTCGCGATGTGCTGCCGCTGATCGGTGAAGACAAAAACCCGACCTTCGGCCTCAAAGGCCCGCTCACAGCCTTCACAAAGCCACTCCGCCGGCCGGCCGCGGGCGTTCAGGGTCGACCACGGCCCACAGCTCTTCCCAAGGCAGGACGAACTGACCACAAGACCTGCAACATTGGATGGACATGATCACCTCCTATTCCCCTATAGAAATAAGACGATTTCTTCGACCCTAGTTACCGGGGATCACCCGAATTCGGCTGGCATCTGGCGGGCTCCACGTTTCAGCTGAAACGTTTCCGCGGAAACGTCGGTGCTCGCCTGCCCGTGCGCCATCTGCAGGTGTGGGGATCGACGGCGGCTACCGCCCGCTACTCTGATCGACTACGAGATCGCGATCTGCAGACACTGCGTGCAGCAATTCGTCTAGCTTTTCGATTGTGGGCAACGACTCGCCGCGCTCGTATCGAGCATAGGCATTGCGGGACTTTGCGCCCAGTCTCTGTGCGACCTCTGCCAGCGACAAGCCGCTGCGCTGGCGTTGACGCTGGAGGAGCAAGCTGATCATGTGTCTGAGATCCGAACCGCTGATTTCGAAGTCAGCCCTGCCCTGCGGATGGACCGTGGCCGAGAAGCTGGACTGGTTCACCATCGCCTCGAACCAATCTTCGATCATCTCCAGAGCCTCGCGTCGAGTACGGCCCTGGGTCATGGCCTCGAACACCGGCACCTCGGCCAGCCAGAAGGATCCTTCTCTGTACACTTTTCCTGAGAATCTCATCTTCCGTTCTGCCTCCGCGCTCGTTTCAGAATCCCTCTGGCCAATCTTTCGTGGATCTCTGAATGCCTGGGAATCGCCACCTGCCGGTCACCCTCTGTCCAGACATCGTGATTCCCGCCATGTCGAAGAAGCTGCCATCCGAGTCTCTTCAGGGCCTTCTCGAGATCATGTTTCTTCACTGGAGAATGTACACCAATATGTGTGCGGGAGCAATTTAAACCACCGCCGGAGAACCGAGTGGCTCGATAGGAGGAGGCGTCCTCCTGGATAGTTAGGACGGAATCCTTCGACAGAAACTCGCGGAGTCGGCCGGCACAGAGGGCGGCCGCTACAACTATCTCGCGTGCGTGACCCAAACAGGTGAAGGGGTTCACCCCGAGGTCCATCAGAAAGTTCGATTAGCCAGTGGCTCTAGGCCGTGGTCCACTTCTCCAGCAGGTTGATGATCAGCGCATTCAGGCTCACCTCTTGCGCTGCGGCCGCATTGTGAAGATCGCGGTGGAGATCTGGGGGCATTCTGACGATCATTTTCCCAGAGAAGGGTCTGTCGGGCTCCTGTCCTAGCTCCGTGCAGAAGTCCAAGTAGTCATCGATCGAGTCGCGAAAGGCTTTCTTGAGCTCCTTGGCGGAGCGACCTTGACAGGTGACGACGTCCCTGAGACCGCAGACCTCCCCGTGGAAGATCTCGGCTTCTTCGTCAAATTCGACCTTGCCCGTGTATCCCTTGTACCTCAACACCCTATTCCTCCGGTTCGATACCCGCTGCAAGGTGATGGTGTGTCGGCCCCCGAGTCTAGGCATAATGATATCACTTATTGATACTATTTCTTGAATCTCATCCCATCTCATTTGCGCCCGTGAGACGGCAGATGCTCAAGTCGGATTCGGCCGGCGCAGAGGCCCTCCCCTACAGCGGGGTTGCCCAAACATCGGCGGGAGGGCGCAGAGGCCCTCCCCTACAGTGAGATTGCCCAGGGGTCGGCGGGAGGGTTCAGTGATCCCCGTACAATGAATGCGGGCAGAACACCCATGCCCGGAGTCAGTGGAGGCCTAGCTTGAAGTCCCGCGGGGGCGGATATACGCTCGGATCAATATTGTGAGTATGCAGACGATTCGATTCACGCTGAATGGCGAGCCCAAATCGGTAGAGATTCGGGAGGGTGAGAGTCTACTGGAGACGCTGCGGGCGCGGTGCGGGATCTACTCCACCAAGGATGGTTGTCAGCCCCAGGGTCAGTGCGGTTGTTGTCTGGCGCTGATTGACGGTCTGCCCAAAGTCACCTGTGCCGTCCCGGCCGAGCGTGTGGCGGGCAAAGAGGTCCTGACCCTCGAGGGCTTGAGCGAGGACGAGCGGCAGCTGATTGCCGACTGCTTTGTCTCCGCAGCGGGTTTGCAGTGTGGCTTTTGCATTCCCGGGTTCGCGCTCCAGACCAAACACCTTCTCGATAAGAATCCGTCACCGACGCGTGAGGAGATCGCCAAAGCGCTGACCGGGCATCTGTGTCGCTGCACCGGCTATATCAAGATCTTCGACGCCATCGAGCTCGTGGCGGCGGCGCGGCGCGGGGAAGCCGAGCCGCATCTCAACGACGACGGCAGGGTGGGCAGTTCCCTGTCCCGCGTCGGCGGACAGATGATGACGCTGGGCGACCGACCCTACGTCGACGACATCGAGCGACCCGACATGCTCCACGGCGCTGTGGTTCTGTCTGTCCACGCACGAGCCCGCGTCGTTCGGATCGACACGTCCAAGGCTCGGGAGTTTCCTGGAGTCGTCGACGTGGCCACGGCACAGGATGTGCCCGGCAACCGGTGGGTTGGCCTGCTCTATGACGATTGGCCCGTATTTGTCGCCGAGGGTGAGGAGGTCCGCTGCGTCGGCGACGTCCTGGCGGCGGTGGCGGCCGAGGACGAGTACACGGCACGGGCAGCGGCCGCACTGGTCGAAGTGGAGTACGAGGTCCTGGAACCGGTGCTCGACCCCTTTGCGGCCATGCAACCGGACGCCCCCCAGGTCAACCCACAACACGACAACACCCTGTCGCACACCGTCGTCTCACGAGGCCATGCCGAGGCGACCCTGGCGGCCAGCACTCACGTTGTCAGCGGCACCTGGCAGACGCAACGGATCGAGCATCTCTATCTGGAGCCCGAGAGCGCTGTCGCCGAACCGCTTTCTGACGGCCGCCTCAAGCTCTACACCCAGGGTCAGGGGATCTTCGACGATCGGCGACAGGTGGCCAGTGTTCTGGGTGTCGAGACCGATCAACTGGCGGTCGAGTTGGTTCCCAATGGTGGGGCCTTCGGCGGCAAAGAGGACATGTCGATCCAGGCGCAGACAGCTCTGCTGGCTCAGATGACTGGGCGACCGGTGAAGATCACCCTCAACCGCGAGGAATCGATCCGTCTGCATCCCAAACGGCACCCGATCACCATGCACTACACCGTGGGTTGTGACGCCGAGGGCCGGTTGACCGCGGTCGTCGCCGACATGGTGGGCGATACCGGTGCCTATGCTTCGGTGGGCTCCAAGGTGCTGGAACGGGCCGCCGGACACTCCTGCGGCCCCTACCGCGTACCCAACGTCCATGTGGAAGCCCGGGCTGTGCACACCAACAACCCCCCCTGCGGTGCCATGCGGGGCTTCGGCGCCAACCAGGCCCACTTCGCCATCGACGGTGCCCTGGATCTGTTGGCGGCAGAGGTCGGGATCGACGGCTGGGAGATCCGGTGGCGTAATGCTGTCGAGGTGGGTGATCCCGTGGCCACCGGTCAGATCCTCGAGAAATCGGTGGGAATCAAGAAGACCCTGGAAGCCGTCAGGGGCCCCTATTACGAAGCCCTGCAGAACGGGCTTGCAGTGGGTATCGGCTGCGGGATGAAGAACAGCGGTATCGGCAACGGAGCCGCGGAGTGGGGCAAGGTCCGGCTGGTTGTGGAATCGGACGACACCGTGACGCTCTACAACGGCTACACCGAGATGGGACAGGGTCTGCTGACGGTGTTGGTGCAGTGTGCAGTCGAGGTCACAGGGCTCCCGGCGACAACCTTCGTCCCCAAGGTCGACTCCACCTTCGAGCTCGATTGCGGCCAGACAACCGGCTCCCGAGGGACGCTCTTCGGCGGCCGGGCGGTCCAGGTCGCCGCCGAGAAGCTCAAAGCCGATCTCGATCGGGGACTCTCCCTGAGCGAGCTCCAGGGACGCGTCTACAAGGGGGAGGTCCTCATCGACGACACCACCGCACCGGGGCAGGAGACCGACCGGATCAAGACCCACACCTCCTACGGGTTTGCTACCCAGGTCTGTATCCTCGATGCAGATGGCCGTGTCGAGCGCTTTGTGGCCGCCCACGACGTGGGCCGGACCATCAACCCGGCCCTTTGCGAGGGGCAGATCGAAGGCTCGGTGCACATGGGGCTGGGCTACGCCCTGACTGAAGAGCTTCCCTGTCCGAACGGCATGCCGGCGACCTTCAAGCTCCGCGATCTGGGTGTGCTGCGGGCCAAGGACATGCCAGCAGTGGATGTCGTGCTGGTGGAAGACCACGAGCCCGAGGGCCCCTTCGGCGCCAAGGGGGTCGGCGAGATCGGTCTGGTACCTACGGCCTCGGCGGTTGCCGGGGCTATCGCGGCCTACGACGGTGTTCACCGCTACACCCTGCCCATGAAAGACTCTGCAGCGGCCCGAGCCATGTCGGTGGGCAAGATCCCCGCTCGGGGCAAGTAACCATGAGCATCCTTTTCGGACCCGACCGGGTCGGTAAGACCCTCGCCACCGCTGGTGGGCGCATCGACTACTTTGGCGACGAGGCGCCGCCAGACGGCGTCCACCTCGACCCCATCGACTGCCAGGGGTGTCTCCTCGAGCCGGGGAGGGTCAACGCCCACACCCACATCTACAGCGGTCTGGCGCCCCTGGGAATGCCGGAGCCGGAAGTGCCGCCGGAGAACTTCGTCCAGATTCTCGAGCGCATCTGGTGGCGTCTCGATCGGGCGCTGGATCCCGAGTCGCTTCGCGCTTCGGCCCGGCTGTATGCAGCAGAAGCACTCCTTGCCGGCACCACGACCCTCATCGATCATCACGAGTCCCCCAACTTCATCGCCGGCTCTTTGGATGTCCTGGCCGATGCCTGCCAGGAGATCGGCATCCGGGCCCTGCTCTGCTACGGGGCTACCGAACGCAACGGTGGCCGCGATGAGGCCCGGTCGGGCCTAGCCGAATGTGGACGCTTCATCCGCGACAATCAGCGCCCGCTGGTCAGGGGTCTCGTCGCCTTGCATGCATCCTTTACCGTCTCGGACGAAACCATCGCTGAAGCCGCCGAGCTCTGTCGCGACCTCGACACCGTGATGCACGTGCACGTCTCCGAAGATCGGGCAGATGGGGTCGACGCCAAACGGCGCGGGTACGAGGGACCGCTGGAGCGTCTGCTCGAACTCGACGCCCTACCGACAGGCTCCATCCTGGCCCACTGCGTCCACTGCCAAGCGGCGCAGGTTCGCACGGCCGATGCCCGCGGTCTGTGGATCGTCCAGAACCCGCGCTCCAACCGGGGCAACCGGGTGGGCTATCCGGCGGGCCTGGGTGCCAGCGAGCGGGTGGCGATCGGTACCGACGGCTACCCCGCCGACATGAAGGACGAGGCCGCGGCGCTTGCCGAGGAAGCCGCGGCCCACGGTGAAGACCCGGAGATCGCCCGGCGCCGCCTGACCGGGGGACATACCCTCGCCGGAGAGCGACTGGGCCTGGTCCTGGCACCGCTGGCAACAGGGAGCGCAGCCGATGTCGTTGCCCTGGAGAATGACCGTATTCGCCACGTGATCGTGGATGGCAAGCTCGTGGTCAGTGATGGCCAACTTATGACCGCCGATCTGGAAGAGATTCGCACCCACGCCCGGGAGCAAGCACCCCTGTTGTGGGCACGCATGGAGAGATATTGATGCCGACCCTTGGACTAGAGACCCGTATTGTCGATCCCGCTGTCTACGAGAACAGTGTCCGTCGCTTCCGTGAAGACGGCATTGTTCTGCCGCGCTTCTCGGAGCTGGCCGACCCACAGTCGATCCCGGAGGGAATCCGTACACGCCTGGCCGATGTCGATCCCGATGCCCCCCATCCCCTGAACCTCTTCCGGATCAACTGGTACAACCCCGTCGAGGAGGGGACGTTCCGGGACACACCCGATTTCATCGAGCTACCCTCGTCCCTGACCGGTGTCGACGCCCGCATCGTGGTGTTGCCCGCCGACGGTTTCCCCATGATCCACGCCCACAAGGTGCTGGCCTCCTACGGCTGCCTGGTGCCACGGGTGATCACGGGTCAGTTCGACCCCACGGCTCATCGGGCCATCTGGCCCTCCACCGGCAACTACTGTCGCGGCGGCGTGGCCGTCTCCCGCATCCTGGACTGTCGTGGGGTGGCGGTGCTTCCTGAAGGTATGAGCCGGGAGCGTTTCGAGTGGCTGGAGCAGTGGGCATCGGACGCGCAAGACATCATCAAGACCCCGGGCACCGAGAGCAACGTCAAAGAGATCTATGACAAGTGCGCCGAGCTCGATCGAGATCCCCAACAGATCATCTTCAACCAATTCAGCGAGTTCGGGAACTATCTGGTCCACTACCTGTGCACCGGCAAAGCCATAGCTCGGGTCTTCGACCACTTCCAAGGTGAGAATGAGAGCATCCGATTGCGAGCGTACGTCTCCGCTACCGGGTCGGCCGGCACTCTGGCCGCTGGTGATTTTCTCAAACCACGCCACGGCTCATGGAACGTTGCGGTCGAGGCCCTCGAGTGCCCGACCCTCCTCTACAACGGGTTTGGCGAGCACAACATCCAGGGCATCGGCGACAAGCACATCCCCCTGATCCACAACGTCATGAATACCGACGCGGCGGTCGCCATCTCCGACCAGGCCACCGATGAGCTATTCGTGCTCTTCAACTCCGCGCAGGGACGGGATCACCTGATCAACCGCCACGGTGTGCCAGAGGAGATCGTTTCCAGCCTGCACCGGTTTGGACTGTCGTCGATCTGCAACGTGCTGGCCGCCATCAAAATCGCCAAGTACCGACATCTCGGCGCTGATGATCTGGTCGTCACCGTGGCCACCGACGGGGCCGAAATGTACGGCAGTGAGTACGACAAGATCGTCAGCAAGAGATTCGTCGGTGAATTCGACTCGCTCTCGGCGGCCGAGGTCTTCGGACAGCACCTGTTGGGGATCGGCACGGACCATCTTCTCGAGCTCACCCAGATCGACCGCCAACGAACTTTCAACCTGGGGTACTTCACCTGGGTCGAGCAGCAGGGAATCTCCATTGAGGACTTCGAGGCCCGGCGGCAGGAAGGGTTCTGGCGAGACCTGCAGGAGTTGATCCCCGCCTGGGACCAGATGATCGAAGAATTCAACCGTCAGACAGGAGCTGCCGACCCGCCGTGAGCATTCCCTCCCGTCTCGTCTGCTCAGGTTGCGGATACGAGGTGCCGGCCAACGAACCGACGCCCTTCCGCTGCCCGCGCGCCGACAACGACGACGACACCGATCACGTGCTGCGGCGGATTCTGAGCCCGGCCGGCGTGGGCACGGCAGAGGAGACCCGAGAGGCTTTTGCGGGTCCGCCCGCCAACCCCTTCATCCAATACCGACGACTCCTGCATAGCCATGCTACGGCCACCGGGCACGGTCTCGACGATCTAGCCTTCTGTGTTCTGGTCGAGGAGCTCGATGCCGCCATCGCCCGCGTCGATGGCAGAGGTTTCCTTCGCACACCTCTTCTCCAGGCCGATGACCTGGGCGAGATGATCGATATGGAGACCGGTGTCCTCTGGGTCAAGAACGAGACCGGCAACGTCTCGGGCTCCCACAAGGCCCGACACCTGATGGGGCTGATGCTATGGATGGAGATGGCCAGACGGGTGTTTCCCGCCGGACCAGACCCGGCACGCCAGCTCGCCATTGCCAGCTGTGGCAACGCAGCTCTGGCGGCAGCGGTGGTGGCAAGGGCGGCAAACCGCGCCCTCGACGTCTTCGTGCCGCCCTGGGCCGATCCGGCCGTGATCGAACAACTCCACAAGCTGCATGCGCATCTGGTGACCTGTCCCAGGGACGAATCGATTCTCGGCGATCCCTGCTTTCACCGGTTCCGCCAATCGGTACGGGAGGGTGCTCTGCCTTTCACCTGCCAGGGCAGCGAAAACGGTCTGGTGATCGAAGGTGGCAAGACCCTGGTCTGGGAGCTGATCTCCGACCTGCTGAATCACGATCGACAACTCGATCATCTCCTTGTCCAGGTCGGTGGGGGAGCTTTGGCTAGCGCCTGCATCCAGGGACTCAGGGATGCCCGCGACCTGGGAGTGATCGAGCGGCTGCCAGCCGTTCACACCGTGCAGACAACCGGCGCCAGTCCTCTCTATCGGGCCTGGGACTCGATCATGGACAAGATCCTCCTGCGCCACCAAAGAGACACCGGCCAGGTGGCCCCTCTCCTCTCTGAAGACTGGGATCGGGCCATTTTTGCGCGCGACGACGTCTCGCCCGCCCTCATACGCGAGGAGCTCCGACTTGCGGCGACCCACCGATCGGAATTCATGTGGCCCTGGGAGGAAGAGCCCCGGAGCATCGCCACCGGCATCCTGGATGACGAGACCTACGACTGGTTGGCCCTGGTCGAGGGGATGCTGATGACCGGTGGTCTGCCACTGGTCGTCTCCGAGGAGACCCTTGCAGAGGCGAACCGCCTGGGCCGCAAGCACACGGACATCCCGGCCGATCCGACAGGCACCTCGGGACTCGCCGGTGTACTGGAGCTACGGCAGCAGGAGATCCTGCCTCCTGACGAGATCGTCGCCGTTTTCTTTACCGGTGTCGAGCGCTGAGGAGCCTCGTTTCGCCTCAATCCTCGTGTCCGAAGAAGACCGACGCGACAAAGAAACGAATGGAGTCCCGATCCTCCTGGCTGAGATCGAGAAACTGGATGCCGGCACCGACCGTAGGCTGCATCCAGATCACCTTGCCCTTGCCCCTGATGGTCGTGCTACCCGATTCGATGGGAATGGTGATGACGAACTCGAGCTCCGAGCCGATCTGCAACGCGTTGGTGTTGTCGAGAAAGAAACCGGTTTCGCTGATGTCCTCGATCCGGGCCGCGATGGGTGGACACCCGGCGGCGTAGGTGATCTCCAGCGGTTTCTGGACTCGGACGGCTCCCTGGCAACGGTCTTCGTCCATGCTCAACTCTCCTCGGAGCGGATCCGCTCGAGGAGATGAGTGGTCGAACGATCGGGAACCAGGGGAATGAGAACGACTTGGCCGCCGTCCTTCTCGATCCTGTTTCTGCCAACTACCTCGTCGACCGAATAGTCGGCACCCTTGGCCAGGATGTCGGGCCGAACCTCGTCGAGCAGCTCGCGCGGTGTGTCCTCGTCGAAGACTACCACCGCGTCGACGCAATCGAGGGCGGCCAGCAGAGCCGTCCGCTCGTTGCTGGAGATGAGGGGCCGATTCTTGCCCTTCAGGCGACGGACCGATTCATCACTGTTGACCGCCACCAGCAGCACATCACCCTGTTTCGCCGCCTCCCGCAACAGGTGCAGATGGCCCACATGCAGCAGGTCGAAGCAGCCGTTGGTAAACACGATTCTGCGGTTCTGCACCCGCCACCAGGCCACCCGACTGGCCAGCTCCTCGCGCGAGACAACCTTGTCGGAGGCCCCTTGCACAAAGCGGGCAGCCAACTCGCCGGGGGTCACCACCGCCACACCGCTCTTGCCCACTGCCACTCCGGCCGCTTCATTGGCCAGGCGCGAGGCTTCCTCGATGGGCACACCGCCGGCCATGCTCAAGGCGAGAACCGTGATGACGGCGTCGCCCGCACCGCTGACGTCGTAGACATCCCGCACCGAGGTGGGGACGAACAGGGGCTCATGGTCCCGGGGAAAGACCGCCAGCCCCTT
>Ga0255052_10000806_pt1 | contig 24677 bp, 20 predicted proteins | sample JV7_2_21_MG_FD_188632 | JGI IMG/M metagenome (GOLD analysis project Ga0255052, IMG submission 188632) | Seawater microbial communities from Jervis Inlet, British Columbia, Canada - JV7_2_21 | ecosystem: Environmental > Aquatic > Marine > Inlet | place: Canada: British Columbia | collected...
CTACTACAATGGATCCGTGAGCGAATACAATACCCGTACAGAGACGGTTCCGAACAATATCGTTGCGCGGTTGTTCGGGTTCACCCAGAAGCGATTTTTTCAAAAATCATCGGATGAAGCGGCGAATGTGCCACTCGTCGATCTTGGTGAAGTCGAGTGAGACGCCTGTTCGTGGCAGTTTTGTTGCTGTTGGCTCATGCAGCAGGGGCTGATGAACGCGTACTGAGTTTTCACAGCGATATCCTCGTTCTGGAGGACGGCTGGATCGAGGTTACCGAGACAATCCAGGTCAGAGCCGAAGGTAATCGAATCAAACGCGGGATCTATCGCGAATTTCCTACCCGATATCGGGACGCCCGGGGCAACAATATCGAAGTTGCCTATGAACCGCTGACAGTCCTGCGTAATGACGCCAGAGAAAATTTCCATACTCGCAAATGGGAAAACGGCATTCGAACCTATTTCGGCCGCTCGAATCGTATGCTCCCGCAGGGCGTGCACAGCTACATATTTCGTTACCGGGCGAATCGCATGCTCGGATTTTTTGAAGAGCATGACGAGTTGTACTGGAATGTGACCGGGCTCGAATGGGCGTTTCCGATCGACCAGGCAAGTGCCACAGTCGTATTGAAATTTCAGGGCGACCCGGTCATTAAGGACGCGGACGCTTACACGGGGCCCTGGGGCTCTCGCAGCAAGGACCTTACAGTTCGCCGCAATGCGTCGGGCAGCGTTACATTCGAATCGACCAGGGTGCTGATGCCGCATGAGGGACTGACGGTGGTGGTCGGATGGCCGAAGGGCTTCGTGTCGCCACCCACTCTGATACAGAGATTGACCTGGTTGCTGACGGACAATCTCAATCTGTTCGTCGCGCTCGCCGGTCTGCTTGTGATGCTCATCTACTTCGTGCCGGTATGGCGAAGTTTTGGTAAAGATCCGGAGGAGGGGCTGATATTTACCCGTTACGAACCGCCAGCCGGGTTCTCGCCTGCTTCCCTGCGCTTCATCAAGCAAATGTATTACGACAGCAAAGTGATGACTGCAGCAGTCGTCAATCTGGCCGTCAAAGGGTATCTGCAAATACGCGCGTCGGACGACCTGCATTCTCTCGAGCGGAGCGACCCGGGAGAAGACGCACCGGAACTTGCAACCGGTGAGCGCGAGCTGTACGAAGCGCTATTCAGTGACGGTGATCTTGTATTCCTCGATGACGAGTATCATGAGTTGCTTGGTGGTGCTCGTTCGGCACACCGCAAGTCCCTGAGACGCAACTACGCGAGTCGTTATTTTCAAACGAACGGCCTGCTTAGTATCCCGGGATTGTTGATCGGGATTGTGTCGGCGGTGATCGCCTTGAATGTCGGCCTGGGCCCGTCACCATTTGTATTTGTCGTGATTGTCCTGATGGTTATCGTTTTTTTTGTTTTCGCGGCATTAATGAGGCGACCGACGGGAGTCGGCAGAGAAGTCCTCGATGACATGCTGGGTTTCAAGGACTACCTCGAGATCGCAGAAAAGGATGAGCTGAATCTCAGGAATCCACCGGAAAGGACACCGCAACTGTTCGAAAAATATTTGCCGTTCGCACTGGCTATGGGGGTCGAGCAAAAATGGGCTGAACGCTTCAGCGAAGTCTTCGCCAGCATACGGGGGACGGGCGATGCTTCCTATCACCCATCGTGGTACAACGGATCCTGGGACAGCCTCAATCTCGGTTCGAATACATCGAGCCTGACCAGCGGTCTGAATAGCGCCATCAGTTCGTCCGTTACGCCGCCAGGGTCGTCATCCGGCGGCGGCGGGGGCGGATTTTCCGGCGGCGGCGGAGGAGGAGGCTGGTAATTGTCTCCGTGACCCATAGATATGCCAGAACAGAGTTACCTGAGAGATGTCTGAAAACCAATGAGCCAGTTTGACTATCAACGCCGTCGGGTCGGCAACAGCGCTATTCCGACTGTCATTTTCGCGATGCTCGTGGCCAACGGGCTGCTGTTCGCGGCCCAACAGATGCAGTTCGATTTCATGCTCTACAATTTTGCGCTGTGGCCGCTGGGATCACCACGCCCCGAATTCCAGGTCTGGCAACTATTGAGCTACGGTTTCCTGCACGGCAATCTGAACCATATCTTCTTCAACATGTTCGGGCTCTGGATGTTTGGCAGGGACCTCGAGCGGATGATGGGCGCCAAACGTTTTCTGATCTACTACCTGACCTGCGTCGTCGGTGCCGGGATGGTGCAGTTGACCGTTGCAGCCATCCAGGGAGGCGCATATCCCACGGTCGGAGCTTCCGGCGGCGTATTCGGCATTTTGCTCGCATTCGCAATGGCGTTTCCGAACCGGGTCATCGTATTGTTGTTCCCGCCGATTCCGATGAAGGCGAAGTATTTCGTGCTCATTTATGGCGCTCTGGAGCTCTATCTTGGTTTGAGCGGTCGTGGGGAGGGCGTTGCCAACTTCGCGCACCTTGGCGGTATGCTTTTCGGCTTCCTGCTGATGCAATACTGGCGCAAAACCCGGAGGTCATAATTGCTCGACAATACTCTGGCTTTGATCGCTGCAACAACGGTGTTGATCGCAATCCCGGGACCGAACGTTGCGTTGATCGTCGCTAACAGCCTGCAGCACGGATACCGCTACGGCTTCGTGACCGTGCTCGGCACCACGCTCGTCATTGCTCTGCAACTACTGTTCGTCATCGGCGGCTTTGCGGTGCTGATCGACCTGGCCGCGACAGCGCTGATCTGGATAAAGTGGATCGGTGTCTCCTACCTTGTTTATCTCGGCGTGCGAACCTGGAAGAAACCCGCCTCGGATCTGACAGAGGTGCAGGCAGCCACCGAAAATGGCGCTTTTTTTCGTGGCTTCGGGCTCGCCCTGATCAATCCGAAGACGCTTCTTTTTAACGCCGCGTTCCTGCCCCAGTTTCTTGGCCAGTCAATGCATGTAACGGCCCAGCTCGTGATACTAAGCGCAGTGTTCATGATAACTATCGCCGTCGGGGACTCCCTGTGGGTGGCGTTTGCCGGCTCGGCCCGGAAGTGGTTCGAGAAGACGAGCAAGCTCAGAAACAAGATAGCCGGCGGATTTCTGCTCGGCGCCGGAGTCGGTCTTGCACTTGCCCGAAAAAGCATTTGATGACCTGAATGTTGTAAGCTTCGCCACCACAAAAAAACAATTACAAGCAAATTAAGCGAGAGAAACCCATGAATCTGAAGGTATGGATCTTCCTGCTGTTATTGCCGCTGGCCGCTTGCTCGGGCGATTCCGCCGATCAGGCTCCCGGCGAAGATACTCCAAGCTTTGCAAGCATTGTCGATAAGAGCGAACTCGCCGAAGGCCTTTTCGACGTTTATCGAGACAAGGAAAGCGGCGAAACCTATCTGGCTATCGAGCCGGAGCAAATCGGCCAGGAGTTCATTTATATTGCTTTTGTCGTCGATGGCGTGGTCGAAGGCGGACACGCTCGTGGCATATTTGGCGACAATAAAATCGTTTCATTGCGCCGCCACTTCGACCGGCTCGAGTTCGTAACGGAAAACACCGCGTTCTTCTTCGACCCCGAAAGCCCGTTGTCGAGAGCAGCCGATGCGAATATCAGTAACGCGATTCTTGCGGTCGAGAAAATCGTCGCCGAAGACGAAGACAGCGGGACACTTCTTATCAAGGCGGACGACGTCTTCCTGAGTGAAAACCTTCAGCAGGTAAAACGATCACCGGATCCCGATCCAAATGCCGAGAAAGCCTTCGAACTCGGCAACCTGAGTGAGTCGAGAAACAAGATCGTCGAAGTCCGAAGCTATCCGGACAACACGAACGTGTTCGTTGATTACGTTTATGAGAATCCTGCCCCGGTGATTCCCGGGCAGCAAGACGTGACGGATAGCCGCTTCGTTAGCGTCCGCATGCAACACAGCTTCGTCAAGGTACCGGACAACAACTTTGAGCCACGTATTGACGATCCGCGCGTCGGCTATTTCACGGAATACGTGACGGACCTGACATCACATTCGCATACACCGTTTCGCGATCTGATCATGCGCTGGAACCTGAAGAAAAAAGATGCGGGAGCAGAGCTGTCCGAGCCCGTCGAGCCGATCGTCTGGTGGATTGAGAACACGACTCCCATTCAGTTCCGGGACATCATCAGGGATGCGGCCCTTGCCTGGAATCAGGCATTTGAAAAAGCAGGATTCAAGAATGCCGTCCAGGTGAAGGTTCAGCCCGACGACGCGGACTGGGACGCCGGCGATGTTCGCTACAACGTATTGAGATGGGCATCTTCGCCACAGCCACCCTGGGGCGGCTACGGACCGAGCTTCTCGAATCCGAGAACCGGACAGATTATCGGCGCGGACATCATGCTCGAATTTTCTTTCGTAACAAATCGGCTGAACGTTCAAAAGTTTGTAGAGGATATTGCGAACGGGGGAGTGCCCAAAGCGGTCGGCGGCAGTCCCGTGTATTGTTCGCTCGGCCATGGACTCCAATTGAGCAATATTTTCGGCATGCAGGTCCTGAAAGCGGCTGGAGCCAGCAGCGCACTTCGGGAGCAGATGATTCATGACAGCCTGCATTACCTGATCCTGCACGAGATCGGTCATGCGCTGGGCCTGAATCACAATATGAAGGCAACGCAGCTCCTGACACTCGAAGAAGCATTTGACGAGCAGGTCGTCGAGGGCAGGGGTTTGAGTGGGTCCGTCATGGATTATCCGGCAATCAATCTGGCACCTCCAGGCCGAAGTCACTCGCGTTTTTATAGCGTTCGCCCGGGTCCCTATGACGATTGGGCCATAGAATTCGGTTACTCGCCCGAATTGGCCGGAGCCGACGGTGCGGCGGCCCGAACGGCGTTGTTGAATCGATCAACCGAGCCAGGGCTGGGGTTCGGCAATGATGCGGATGATATGCGCTCGCCCGGAATGGGTATCGATCCCAGGGTCAATATCTATGACATGAGTTCTGATGCGATTGACTATGCCCTGGAACGCCTCAGCCTGGTCGATAATGTCATGGGCGAGATGCGCAATAGATTTCAGGTGGAGGGCGAGTCCTACCAGGAACTCCACAATGCCTACCTGGGATTGGCCGCACAGTTCGCCCGCTCGGCGAATACGATTTCTCGATATGTAGGCGGCGTCTATGTAAGCCGATCCATGGTTGGCCAGCCAGGTGCGACAACACCATTCGTGCCGGTCGGCCTCGCCGATCAGGAGCGTGCAATGACTGCGCTCAGGCGTTATGTCTTTGCACCCGGTGCGTTCGCGGGCTCTGCAGACGTCTACAGTCACCTGCAGCAGCAGCGACGATCCTTTGATTTCTACGAAGTCACGGAAGATCCGAAGCTGCACGAGCTGATGCTTGGCATTCACAAGGCAGTGCTCGATCACCTCTTGCACCCGAAAGTTCTCAGGCGAATCAGCGACTCACGGCAATATGGCAATCGCTACGATCTCGGTTCCATTGCCGAGGATCTGACGAACGCAATATTCAGCGACGATTTGAATCGAAACGTGAATACCTACCGGCAGAATCTGCAAATGGAATACGTCAATCGCCTGATCGCGATGGTCAGTGGCGATACGAAAGCGCAATTCGATTATTTGTCGCAGTCGGCCGCACTCGCCAATTTGCGGGACATCGAGAGTACCTTGAACGGAAACCGCGGTACCGATGCGGAAACGCGGGCACACCGCGCCAATATTCTCTACACGATTCGACGAGGGCTGGATACGGACCCCTGAATCGCAATTCGAAATAGTGCGATCATTTACGATCAAGTCTGTCCTCGCACCGCGATTGAGACATCCGCGTGCGGCGCAAGGCATATAGTGGACGGTTTACACCGCACTGATCGTAAACTTCGGCGTCTACCTCGCCGAGTGGGAGCAGGAGCGCGAGCAGGAACTGGCCGCGACGTCGCAACCGTAGAGCCAGAAGAAAAGTGGTGGGCCCGGTAGGACTCGAACCTACGACCAAGGGATTCACTTTAGCCATTCATTTCTGAATGGAGCGGACTATCTCATCACCCTCAACCGGATTGTTAGGGGCGGGACGCTCTAGCCTGTGATTAAGAACACTGAAGTTCTCAGGTAGTCTCTGCACCTTCCGAAGGTGTACCCTCGGCTTGGCTCAGGGTTGCCATCAGCCTTACTGCTAAGGTTTCCCTGAATTCATCCCGTTCACTTTACGCCTTTCGACGCAAACGCACCGTTTTATTTGATGAGTCCCCTGCTCTAACCAACTGAGCTACAGGCCCAACTCTATACTTACTTTCGGATCTTAATCCTCGATCAGGAAACTGCGTAGCTGATCGGATCGCGTCGGATGGCGAAGCTTGCGCAGCGCTTTTGCTTCGATCTGACGAATTCGTTCCCGTGTGACGTCGAACTGCTTGCCGACTTCCTCGAGTGTATGGTCGGTATTCATGTCAATGCCGAATCTCATTCTCAGGACCTTTGCCTCTCTCGGCGTCAGGCCGGCCAGCACCAGGTGTGTGGTTTCCTTCAGGCCTTCAGACGTCGCTGAATCGACCGGCGAATGGACCGTCTGGTCTTCGATAAAGTCGCCGAGATGCGAGTCTTCATCGTCGCCGATGGGCGTCTCCATTGAAATTGGTTCTTTGGCGATCTTCAGGACTTTTCGAACTTTATCCTCGGGCATCTCCATACGCTCGGCCAGCTCATCCGGCAACGGTTCACGGCCCATCTCCTGAAGCATCTGACGCGAGATCCGATTCAGCTTGTTGATCGTTTCGATCATATGCACCGGAATACGGATCGTTCGTGCCTGGTCGGCGATCGAGCGTGTTATTGCCTGGCGAATCCACCAGGTCGCATAAGTCGAAAATTTGTAACCGCGGCGATACTCGAACTTGTCGACGGCTTTCATCAGGCCAATGTTGCCTTCCTGAATCAGATCCAGGAACTGCAGGCCGCGATTCGTGTATTTCTTGGCAATAGAGATTACCAGCCGAAGATTCGCCTCGACCATTTCTTTCTTGGCGCGGCGAGCCTTTGCTTCACCGATCGACATCTGCCGATTGATTTCCTTGATCTCGGCGATTTTCAAATTCGTCAGTGTCTCTACCGCAAGCAACTTACGTTGTGCCCGCAGCACATCATTCCGGAGTTTTGCCAGCGTCGATGAATGCTTGCGCTTTGCGCGAATGTGTTTCTCGATCCAATTGAGATCGGTCTCGCTCTTCGGGAAGCTCGAGAGGAAATCTTTCTTTGGCATGCCCGCATCACGAACACAGATCTGCATGACCTGCCGCTCCTGCGTCCGAATGACCGAGACCGAGCCACGGAGGTTTCGGACGAGCAGGTCGAACATCTTGGGCGCCAGTTTCAACTCCATTTGTTGGTCGGCGAGTTCGGTACGTGTCTTGATCGTTTTCTTTTCGGCGCTGCCGTACTTTTCGAGGAACGTCAGCGACTTCTTGTAAAGGCGTCTGATAAGTTTCAGGCGGGAGGCGACCTCTGCCGGATCGGGTCCCGTGTCTACGACTTCTTCTTCGTCATCGTTACTCGACTTTTGACCGTCATCCGATTTCGTAACAGGCGACTTGATCACATCCGGCGCGTTCGGGTCGATGAAGCCAACGATAAAGTCCTGCATGCGAGTGTCGCCTGCGTCAACTGCGTCGTATACCTCGAGCAGCTTTTCCATCGTCGGCGGGAAGTGGGACATGTGGTATTTGACCTGGTTCAGCCCGTCTTCGATGCGCTTGGCGATTTCGATCTCACCCTGGCGTGTCAGTAATTCGACGGTGCCCATTTCGCGCATGTACATGCGGACGGGATCGGTCGTGCGGCCGAATTCGGCGTCTACGCTGGCCAGCGCAGCTTCCGCCTCTTCGGCTGCATCGTCATCGTTCGAGACGGCCGCATCCGACAACAGCAATGACTCGGCATCCGGTGCCTTCTCGTGCACCGCAATTCCCATGTCGTTAATCATGTTGACGATATCTTCGATCTGCTCCGGGTCGACGATGTCGTTGGGCAGATGATCGTTGACCTCGGTATAGGTCAGATAACCTTGCTCTTTGCCGCGGGCAATTAGATCTTTGAGCTGCTGTGCCTGCTTATTGCCGCTAATCATTGGGCGTTTATCGCTCAAGACGGTTGGCCTCCGTGTGGAAAATACAAACGAATAATTATACTTTTTTGAATGAGTCTATTCTAGGACTCAACCCTGCAAGCCTGGTTCACGCCGATGTTCTCTGAGTTCGGCGCGCTCCGCTTCCGAAAGTGTGCTAAGTCTTTCTTTTTCAATCAAATTATCGACCCGTGCCCGCTGACCGAAAGCGGCCAGCTGTTCCAGGCTCTGTTCGAGCTCTGCCGCCGCATCGAAATCCTCGTCGTCGGGTACTTCGATCGCAGCCAGTTTTCCCAGATGCCGGCCGTCTTCCCGGTTTCTCCACCGTTCGAGGATACCGGCTGTCGTCATATTGGGTTCGGTCTGGACAGTTTCAATGAGTTCCCGCAACAAATCCGTGCCCGGCTTGCTGACACCCACGAGCTTTTCGGTGTCGAGTTTGCTGGCGGCCTGCGGGTGGTTCAACAATAGCGTAATTGCGCGCCGAACCACCGAGGGGTTACCGGCGCCGGACCGCGCTCGCGCGCTTCGAATGTTTTCGATACCGGCTGCGGGACGGGCTCCCCGCTGTCTTGATTCGCCTTTTGATATCAGGGCCGTGAGCTTCTCCGGGGACAAGCCGACCGATTCGGCGAGGCGGCCGGTCAACAGTTCGCGATAGACGCCCTGTGGAATACGTTGCACCAGCGGTTTGGCGAGCTCGGCTAATCTTGCCCGTCCATCGACGGACTCCATATCGACCTGGAGCGCCAGTTCCTTAACCAGGAAATCGGACAATGGTACCCCGGCGTCAAGCGCCTGCTCGAATGCCTTGTGTCCTTCGTCCCGGACGAAAGAATCGGGGTCCTGGCCGTCCGGCAGGAATACAAAGCGAATCTGCCGTCCCTCGCGAATCTGGGGCAGGGCGGTCTCCAGTGCCCGCCACGCGGCAGCCCTGCCGGCCTTGTCGCCATCGAAGCAGAAGTAGACTTCGTCGGTGAGTCGGAAGAGCCGGTTCAGATGATCATCGGTCGTCGCGGTACCGAGCGTCGCGACCCCGAAGTCGATGCCATGCCTGGCCAGGCCGGCGACATCCATATAGCCCTCGACGACAACCAGTCTCTCGATGTTCCGGATAGCCTGGCGGGCCTCGAACAGGCCATAGAGCTCGCGGCCCTTGTGAAACAGCACCGTTTCCGGGGAATTCAGATACTTGGGCTCGTCGTTGCCAAGGACGCGGCCACCGAAGCCAATGCAGCGGCCCCGCGAATCGCGGATCGGAAACATGATGCGATCACGGAACCGGTCGTAATGACTGCCGTTGTCTTTTCGTATGACGAGACCGACCGCAAGCAGGCGATCGATCAATTCCTTCGATTTCCCGAACTTGTCGAGTACCGAGCTCCAGCCGGATGGGGCGTAGCCGATACCGAAGCGCTTTGCAGTGGCGCCGTCGATGCCGCGGCCCTTCAGATAGTCCTGGGCTGTCTTGCTGTTCTTGAGATTGTCCTGGTAGTACCGATCCACCTTGGCCAGCAACTCGAACAGCTCATCGTATCGCCTTGCCGGCCGCTGACCTTCTTCCCGAGGCACTTCGATGCCCATCGAAGCAGCCAGGCTCTCGACCGCCTCGACGAAACTCATGTGGTCATATTCCATCAGAAAGCCCAGCGCAGTACCGTGAGCGCCGCAACCGAAACAGTGATAAAAGCCCTTGCCGGGGCTTACCGTGAACGATGGTGTCTTTTCGTCATGAAAAGGGCAATTCGCCTTGAACTCGCGTCCCGCCTTCTTGAGCTGAATACGCTTGCCCAGTACCTCGACGATATCGGCACGCGAAATCAGATCGTCAATGAAATGCTGAGGAATCAAGCCGCTCATATTCTCTTCTAACGGATGCTCCCGCTCAGGGGATCTCAACCGTGACTGTTTTTATTCTTGCCGGACTGAATAAAGGATAGCTAATGCCGGCGGCAGTGCCACTATTTATTCACTCAGCCAGCGCCAAGCCGTTCTTTGACTTTGGCGCTAACGGCGCCCATGTCCGCGCGGCCGGCAGCCTTTGCCTTGACCTGGCCCATTACCTTGCCCATGTCACGAATGCTTTCGGCGCCGGAGTCATTGATCGCCTGGTCGATGATTTCCGTGAGCTCCGATTCGCTGAGTTGCTCGGGGAGATAGTCCTCGAGAACAGTGATCTCGGCAAGCTCGATATCCGCAAGGTCCTGCCGGCCACCGTCGGTGAACTGGCTGACCGAGTCGCGACGTTGTTTCACCATCTTGTCGAGTACGCTCAGGACGCCGGCATCATCGAGTTCAATCCGCTTGTCGATTTCGACCTGTTTGATAGCAGCGAGGATCAGGCGCACTACTTTCAGCCGGTCTTTTTCGCCGGCTTTCATCGCGGTTTTCATGTCTTCTGATATCTGGGCCTTGAGCGTCATACCGGGCCTGCCGATTCGGTGTCAGTACACCGTTTCACAAACGGGTGATCAATAAAGGCGCTTGCGCTTGGAGGATTCGCGGGACAGGCGCTTCAGGTGACGCTTCACTGCCGCAGCCTTTTTGCGTTTGCGTTCCTGGGTCGGCTTCTCGTAAAACTCACGGCGACGCAGCTCGGTCAGGACGCCGGCCTTCTCGCAGGCGCGCTTGAACCGACGCAGGGCGGCGTCGAAATACTCATTCTCTTTTATGCGAATACTCGGCATACACACATTTTTCAGGTCAGATACAAAGAAACCCGGCACAAAGGCCGGGACTGACCGCTCATAATATCTGTAGAGACGGGATATTGCAAAGGATTGCGGGCCATCTCGGGGCAGTTCCTGCGGTATGATTCAGCGCCTATGAATGTCCTCGGCCTGGAAACCAGCTGTGACGAGACCGGTGTCGCTATCTTTGACACGGAGCGCGGCCTCGTGGCTCAGGCCCTTCACAGCCAGATCGACCTGCACAAAGTCTATGGCGGCGTCGTTCCCGAGATTGCCTCGAGGGACCACGTGCGCCGGCTGCTGCCGCTGATCAAGAGCGTGCTCGATGACGCCTCGATGGAGCGACCCAACGCTGTGGCCCATACCGCCGGGCCGGGACTCGTAGGCGCACTGATGGTCGGAAGCGGGCTCGCAAACGGGCTGAGTATGGCCTGGAAGTGCCCGGTCATACCGATACATCACATGGAAGGCCATCTGCTCGCGCCGATGCTCGAAACGGACCCGCCTGACTATCCGTTTCTGGCGCTGCTGGTATCCGGGGGCCATACGATGCTCGTTTCCGTTACCGGCCTCGGGCAGTACGAGGTGCTTGGCACGACCCTGGACGACGCGGTTGGTGAGGCCTTCGACAAGACAGCGAAACTTCTGGGTTTAGCCTATCCGGGCGGGCCGGCGCTGGCCCTCCTCGCCGAAAGCGGCGATCCGGACGCATACCTGTTCCCCCGGCCGATGTTGAAGAGCCCCGGTCTGGATTTCAGTTTCAGTGGACTGAAGACCGCAGTCATGTTGCAGGTCAGAAAAGCGGAGAAGGAGGGCAGCATAGATAGTGCCCGCGCCGACATCGCCGCATCATTTCAGCAGGCCGCCGTCGATACGCTCGTTACGCGTACGGTTCAGGCGGCGAAGAAGACAAAGCTCGGAAGAGTGGTAATTGCCGGCGGGGTTGGTGCAAATATTCGTTTGCGCGAGGAGCTTGCCGCAAGCTTCGACGGTGATGTCTATTATCCGCGGCTCGAGTTTTGCACGGATAACGGTGCGATGATCGCAATAGCCGGTGCGCTCCGCTTATCCGACGGGACGGAACCGGCTACTATTGTCGCCAAAGCCCGATGGTCGCTGGAAACGCTGTCAGCGCCCGGCGTGGCCTGAATAAATCGCAAAGGCTAAAGATGGACAGCATTTTCCTCAATGATCTTCGCGTCGAGACGATCGTCGGCATCTGGGATTGGGAGCGAAAGATTCGTCAGACTGTCAGCATCGACCTCGAATTTGCCGCGGACATCAGAGCTGCGGCGGCATCGGACAGTATCGACGATACTCTCAATTACAAGCTCGTCGCCAAGCGCGTTCAGCAGTTCGTTTCCGAATCGAGTTTCCAGCTGGTTGAGACTCTGGCGGAAAAGATTGCAGAGGTAGTGCTTACGGAATTCGATGTGCCGTGGATCGACGTTCGAGTGAATAAGCCGGGGGCAATCCGGGGCGCGAAGGACGTCGGCGTCAGGATTCGTCGAGAGAAAAACGGGTAACAAAGTGCCAACCGTCTACCTGGGTCTCGGAAGCAATCTTGACCCGCAGAGTAATCTCGAATTCGCAATTCGTGAACTTGAGAAACGATTTGGAGAACTTCGCAAATCAACCGTGTATCGAAGCGCCGCCTACGGCTTCGATGGCGATGATTTTCTGAATCTGGTCGTGCGACTCGAAACGGACCGGACGCCAATCGAGCTTCATACGGAGATCGAGAAAATACACAGGGCTGCGGGGCGGGATCAGGCCGCGCGTGGATTTTCGCCGCGTACGCTCGATATCGACCTGTTGCTCTATGACGATCTGGTCATAAACGAGTCAGCGATTCGCCTGCCACGACCTGACGTTTTGCAATTCAGCTTCGTGCTCGGCCCTCTGGTCGAGATCGCGCCGGATCTCGTGCATCCGGAGACGGGACAGAGCCTGAAGACGCATTGGGAGCAATTTGATGTCAATCATCATCCCATAACACCGGAACAGTTTGTCTTGTAGGCGGATAGCGGCTGTCCGCAACGAGACAACCAATCGGTAGCGACCTCTGGCTACCAGCCGATGCTGCGTCCGCCGTCGACTGAAATAATCTGTCCCGTAATGTACGTCGCGTCACGGACGAGATAAACGACGCAGTCGGCGATATCGGTCGGATCGCCCGGCCGCTTGAGCGGAACCTGGTCCAGAATTTTCTCTTTCATTGATTCGGTAACGCCTTCCTCGGGCCACAGGATCGCGCCAGGTGCGATGCCGTTTACCCGGACTTCCGGCGCCATGTCCTTGGCAAGGGCAAGCGTCAGCATGGCGAGGCCGGCTTTGGCGGACGCGTAGACAGGATGATTCTTGAGCGGCCGCCGGGAGTGAATGTCGAGCAAATTGATGATGACGCCCTGACTCTTTTTCAGATACGGCCACACCGCCTGCGACAGGAAGACAGGTGCCCTTAGATTGCTGCCGATCAGATCGTCCCATTGCGACTCCGTGATGCTGCCGATCGGCGTCGGGTAGAAGGAAGAGGCATTGTTGATCAAAATGTCGAGCCCGCCCCGCCATTCGACGACGGCCTCGACCAAACCGCTCAAACCGGCCGTGTCGTCAAGGTCGGCCGGGAATATTGCAGCCGAATCGGGCCGCAGATTGTTCAAACGGTTGCAGAGTTCCTTTGCGTCCTCGTCGGAACTGCGATAATGAATAGCTACGCAAGCTCCCGCCTCGTGCAGGCGCTCGGTGATCGCGGCGCCTATTCTTCTGGCAGCGCCGGTGATTAACGCGCATTTGCCATCGAGGGTCCTATTATCTGCTCCGGGCATAGGGATCACTTTGCCTAAGTCTCCTCGACATTGTTAAGGACATCGCAAGCAACATGCAACATGGGCGACACACGATCAGCGGTCTGCCGAGACCGGATGAAGACAGTCTGGCACATTGCCGGAAGGTCTGTGCATCCATCAAAAAGGCAATCGACGATTGTAACGGAAGCATCAGTTTCGCCCAGTTCATGCATCTTGCGCTCTATTCGCCGGGTCTCGGCTACTACGAGGCAGGCGCGACGAAGTTCGGCGCTGCCGGCGACTTCGTCACCGCGCCCGAAGTATCACCGCTGTTTGGCCGTGTCCTGGCACGGCAATGCAAAGTGGCCCTCAATCAGGTAGCGGGAGGCAAAATATTAGAGCTCGGTGCAGGTAGCGGAAAACTGGCCGTCGATGTGCTGCGATCCCTGGATGATCTGGGTTCGCCTCCTTCGCAATACCTGATTCTCGAGACATCGGCCGATCTGAAAGCTCGACAGGAACTATTAATCCGGACCGAGCTCCCCGAGCTGTGTAAAAAGGTCGAATGGCTGAACCAGCTTCCTGAAAACCTTGCAGGTATCGTGATCGCAAACGAAGTGGCCGACGCGCTTCCCGTCGAGCGCTTCGAACGCGCCAACGATAATATATATCAGATGCACGTTACGGCGGATGAATCCGGCTTCGACTGGCACAAGAAACCGGCACCTGAAGTTCTCGCGACGGCAGTGAGGCAGATAGAAACAGATATCGGGGAAGCGTTGCCGGGGGGCTATCAGTCCGAGATATCACTCGGGCTTCCTGACTGGATCGGGCAACTGGCGACATGTCTCGATCGAGGGCTGATTCTCCTGTTTGATTATGGAGTGTCACGACGCGAGTATTACTCGCCGGACCGAAACGAGGGCTGGTTGCGATGTCATTTTCGTCATCACGCACACAATGAGCCGCTTATTTATCCCGGAATCCAGGATTTGACGAGCTGGGTCGATTTCACAGTCGTTGCCGAGGCGGCAGCAAGGAACGGCCTCGAGGTACAGGGCTTCGTTACACAGGCAGACTTTCTGATCGGTGGCGGTCTCGAAGACGAGCTGGCCGGCATGGAAGAACTTCCCGTCGCCGAACAACTTGAGCTTGCGCGGCAGGTCAAATTGCTTACGCTGCCGGGCGAGATGGGTGAAAATTTCAAGTGTATCGGTCTCAGCCGCGGAGAACTGGCCGGACTGACATCGTTGATCAGCGCTGACAGAGCACACACACTGTGAGCTGGCTGCAGACAATCGTGTTATCGATCGTGCAGGGCCTGACGGAATTCCTGCCGATATCCAGTTCCGGCCATCTGGTGCTCGTGCCCGTTTTCTTCGGCTGGACGGATCAAGGGCTCACGTTCGATGTTGCCGTTCACTTCGGCTCGCTCGCGGCCGTTGCCGTTTATTTTCGCAATGACCTGAAAGGGCTGATGATCGGCGGCGCCAGGCTTCTCGGGGGCAATAGCAACTCGCCGGAGTCACGGATGGCATTGTTCATCATCGTCGGCACCGTGCCGGCCGCCATTGCGGGCCTGACACTGGCTGGCTTGATAGAAGCGAACCTGAGGAGCCCGCTCGTCATTGTATTCGCCTTGTCGGGATACGCGCTGTTGATGGCGTTGGCAGATCGCTTCGGCAGACACGAGCGCGTCATCGCAAACGTGGGGCTCAGGGATGCAATCATCATCGGTGTCGCGCAGGCATTGGCGCTGGTACCGGGCACGTCGCGCTCTGGCATAACGATCACTGCGGCGATGATGCTGGGCTTTCAGAGGCGGGATGCGGCCCGTTTTTCCTTCCTGCTGTCGGCGCCGGTCATCTTGCTTGCCACAGCTTATGAGACCTTCAGGCTTTTCGTAGATGGCAGCGATTTTGCCTGGGGACAATTGGCCATCGGGGTCACGATTTCGGCCGTTGTGGCTTATCTGAGCATCGATTTCTTCATGAGATTTGTCAACGCAATCGGCCTTCTTCCGTTTGCTATATACAGGCTCGGTCTTGCGGGAGTGGTTTTGTATGCCGTTGTATAGGCGAATAGCAGCGATACTGCTTTTGGCAGTATTTTGCGGCCCGGCCAATGCCGGAGACGGCTATATCCTTGGTCTCGGGGCCGAAGGCGATACATCTGACAGTCTGGCGTTCTCGGCGTTCGGCGACTTTGCCCTGACCGAAAACACCTGGCTATCGGCAACGGCCGCAAAGGCCGAGGCAGAGGGCGCATTTAGCGAGCTTCGCACGGTCTATGCCGATATCGGCCTCGACCACTATTTCGATCCGATCGGCATTCGTATCGGCGGGGCCTATTGGGGCGACGATGACATTCTCGACTCCGTCGATATTCGTGGCTCGCTTTATGTGCGAACGAGTGCGATGTCGATATCGACGGACTATGAGAGACGAAATTTCGATTTCCTGTTCGACCTGTCGCCGCTGGATCTGCGGCGGCAGGTCGAGTTCGAAGCAGATGGCTACGGACTTAATTTACGAGTGGCCACCGGTAAGCGCGTCAGCCTGTTTGTCCGCGGCATGAGCTACGACTACTCGGTGGACCTGACGCGGTTGCAGAATATATCGGACCTGAGTTTTCTTTCGGCATCGCGGCTGAGTCTCGCCAACAGCCTGCTGGACCATCGCATAGACGCCGGTATCGATATCAAATTCGGCCTGAAGATGCTGAGCCTGGAGGTCGGGGACAGGCAAACGGCGATCGACGGTGGCAAGGTCAATTCGTTCAGCGCGGGATTTCTGTTCCCTGCGAGCGACGCCAGCGACATCGAGTTGCGCGTGGGCTATGACGATTCGGATATCTTCGGCGATACGGCGATTCTTTCTTTCTTCTGGTTTTTCTACGGTATCTGATCCGCAGCATCAGCTTTCACGTTTCTGATCGCCTGCAGCCGCATCCTGTCCAACTCGATCCCGATTTCCGCCCCGCTAAGGTCTCCGTTGGTCAATTGCTCTGCGCTGATTTCGGAGGCTTTCTCGAAAGCACACCGAAAATACGCGGCCTGCGGATACTCCCTGTCTTCAAAGCCAGTGCGGCCGCGAGCATCGGCTTCGCAGGCCAGCAGAAACTTTTCGAAGCGGTCGGGCCTGCGGAATGCATCGACTTTCTGCAGGACCTTGAAAATGGTAGACGGCTTGAGTTCGAATGCACGATGGCAGTGTGCATGGAACTCGGCAACGAGAACGCCCAGTTCCCGGCAAGCGCGTGGAACCGGTAAGCGGTCCGACAAGCTGTTTACGATTTTGACGCTGCGCGCTTCGTGCCCATGATGCCGCGGCAGCTCCGATTGCCTCGTCGTTGCCTTGCCGAGGTCATGAACAAGAGCAGCAAAGCGAACGACGACATCAGTGCTGAGTCTTGCAGCCTGCTCCAAAACCATCAACGTATGCAGACCACTGTCGATCTCCGGGTGCCATTCCTCTGGTTGCGGCACGCCAAACAAAGCATCGATCTCCGGAAAGATCACCGCCAATGCATCGCAGTCACGTAATACCTGAAAGTAGACCTGCGGGTCTGGCCCCGAAAGTGCTGCCTCGGTTTCCTGCCAGACACGCTCGGGCTGCAGTGCGTCCGCCTCGCCTGACGCGACCATCTGCTTCATCAAACCCAGCGTCTCGGCGGCTATCTCGAATCCGAGGCTTGCGAATCGAGCCCTGAATTTTGCAGCCCGAAGAATACGGACCGGATCCTCTGAAAACGCATCCGAAACGTGCCGCAGTATCCGGTGTTCAAGATCGGATACACCATCAAAGGGATCGACAAGATTGCCATCTTCGTCTTTGGCCATCGCGTTGATTGTCAGGTCGCGGCGGCTGAGATCGTCCTCGAGAGTTACTTCAGGCGATGTTTGAAACTCGAAGCCGTGATAGCCCTTGCCCGTTTTTCTTTCGGTTCGGGCGAGTGCATATTCCTCGTTGGTTTCGGGATGCAAGAAGACGGGAAAGTCTTTGCCGACCTGACGATAGCCCTCCGACAATAGCTCATCGGGCGACGCGCCGACGACACACCAGTCGCGCTCTCTGATGGGCAATCCAAGCTGCTCGTCCCGAACGGCCCCGCCAACCAGGTAAATCTCCATTAGCCGTGGCCCTTTGATCGAATTATAAGTCTACACATGGTCAGAGTTCGCCGGCGAACTTGTGGCATCAACAGGTCCTCAGGCGATAGCGCTGCGGTCGATATCCCCGATTCGAGTTGCACTGGCCTGTTTCATCACAATCTCGAGTTCGCGCTTCAGGAGATCCAATACGGTCTCCACGCCCTCCTGGCCGAACGATCCGAGGCCCCACAGATAAGGACGGCCGATCGCAACGGCATCGGCCCCGAGGGCCAGCGCCTTGAATATATCCGTGCCACGGCGAAACCCGCTGTCGACGATGACCGGTACCCGGCCATCGATTGCGTGGACAATCTCGGGCAGCGACTCGATCGTGCTTCGGCCACTGTCTTCGGCTCGCCCGCCGTGGTTGGACACGATGATGCCGTCGACGCCATGTTCCACCGCCAGACCCGCATCCTCTGCAGTCACGATGCCTTTCAGAAGCAGCTTCATCGAAGTCGAATCTCTGAGCCGGTCGACAAAGTCCCAGTTCATGAAAGAGGTACTCAACGTGGATACGTCGACCATGGGCTTTGCCGACACCACGCCCGCGTCCGGCGCGTGGCAGGCCTGGCAGTCGGGGTTGCTACTGCGGCGATGCCGGTCCAGCGCTTCACGGTTGCTGGCGGGAAGATCGACAGTCAGGGCGAGCACCGGACAGCCGGCTGTCTCGGCCCGCTTTACCAGCACTCGGGTGTCCTGCCATTCTGCGCTCGGATAAAGTTGAAACCAGACCGGCCTGCCGCGGGCTGCGTTAACCTCCTCGACGGTGGTGGACGATACCGTGGAAAGAATCTGTTCGACGCCTTTCACTTTGGCCGCCCGCGCTACGGCTACTTCGCCTTCGGCATGAAAGGCCTTCTGGGCGCCGCACGGTGCCATAAGGATTGGCAGGGGATAACGTTCACCGAAAAGCTCGATGGACGTATCCACGTCACGCACGTCGGTGAGTCTCCGCATCCGCAATTGAAACCTGGTGAAGCCTTCCCGATTGGCACGCAATGTCCCGCCGCCATCGGTGCCAAGGGCCATATAGGTGTAATGACCCGGCGCAAGTACTTTCTTGGCGGCCTCATGGAAGTCGAACACGTTGATGGCATCACTGGCCCTGGAAATTGCCTGTGGCGCATACAGGTCCGGCAAACCTTGCCCCATTACCCGTCCGGCCGCATACAGAGCCGGGCTCGAGGCGAGGAAACGAAGAAACGTCCTTCTCGAAGCGGACGCAGATTCCTTGATCATCTCCCTCCCCAGAAATTCCTTTCGCATTCGGCTCGACGCTGTTCGCCGCATTAAAGCGAGTGATGCGCTAGCATAACCGATCAAGCAGAATTTGCAGATGCAATTACCGCATCACACTCTGACAATTTGCTCCCGTTGTTGAGGCCATATGACAAGCCGGGCCGAATTTGATGTTGCCAATCATCGCTGACAAGAATTCCCGACGGCCGTTTCGCATAGCCCTGCGCGTGATGTTCGGGCTGCTGTTGCTGTGGGTCATGATTCAACTCGAGGCTTGTTATTACATGCAGGCAGCGCGCGGGCATATGGACGTCATGAACAAGAGCAGGCCTGTCGATGAGGTCATCGAGGACGCCGACTCTCCCGACGCACTCAAGGAACGGCTCGTGCTCGTTAAGGACGCCCGTCGGTTTTCGATCGACGAGCTACGTCTTCCCGATAACGGTAGCTATCGGACATACGCTGATCTGAAACGTGACTACGTCGTCTGGAATGTCTTCGCCGCACCGGAGTTTTCATTACAGGCAAAGACCTGGTGTTATCCAGTTGCCGGCTGCGTCGGCTATCGCGGCTATTTTTCCAGCGATGACGCGGAGGGTCGTGCGGAAAAACTCAGAAACGACGGCTACGACGTCGTCGTCGGCGGTGTCAGCGCGTATTCTACACTTGGCCGTTTCTCCGACCCTGTACTCAACACAATGATGCGCTGGAGCGAGCTTGATTTGGTTGCCGTACTTTTTCACGAGCTTGCCCATCAACAGCTCTACGTGAAAGGCGATAGCGGTTTCAACGAGTCCTTTGCCACTGCCGTTGAGGAAATCGGCGTCGAACGCTGGCTTGAGAGCCAGGGAGAAACGGATAGATTGGATGAGTATCGCGATAGCCGCGAATTCAGGCAGCGGCTGATGCAGCACGTGCAGTCAGCACGAAAAGACCTGCAGGCGCTGTATGAAAGCGATATGGGCGAAGAAGATATGAGGGCAGGGAAGGAGGCGATCCTGGACGAACTTCGGGACGTGGCACAGGCTGAAGTAAAAGCATCGGGTCGAAGCAGTCCGGGATGGCTGCGCTCAAAACTCAACAATGCCAGCCTTATACCCTTGTCCTTGTATCAGGGACGGCTGGATGAGTTTCGGGAGCTCGTGAAAGCATGCGACGATGACCTGCAATGTTTTTACGAACAGGCCGAGGCGTTTGCCAAAGAAAAATAACAGGGGCCGAACCGCCAAGACTATTGGCGGTTCGGCCCTGATGTTGTTATCGAATTTGCAGCATCAGTTCCCGGTCGCCGCGCTGGACGAGGAGAAACAGTATGCGATTGCCCTGGGCGATGCTCCTGAGTTCGCGAAGGTCGTCGACTGAACGGCGATTTACCGCGACGATGACATCGCCTGATCGGAGACCACGCTGAGCCGCGGGGCTGCCGGGTTCGACTTCGGTAACCTCGACACCGCCGCCACTGCTAGCCGAGCTTGACGCGAACTGGGCTCCGTCCAACCCAGGATGAATTTCGGTGCCTGTGCTCCGGGACGCCGACTGCTGTCCGAGAATTGCGGTTACCGTTTTTTCCTTGCCATCCCTCACGAACTCGATGCTGACTTCCTCGCCGGATCCCTTGAGGCCGATCGCATTAGCGAGTTCCCGGCTGTCGTCGATTCTCTTTTCATCGACCCGGACGATGATGTCGTCGACAGCAAGACCGGCCAGCTCTGCCGCAGAGCCGGGTTCTATGTTCGATACAAGCGCGCCACTGTCGACTTCCGCGCCGAGGGCTTTTGCGCCTTCCTCATCGATCGTCGTAATGGTTACGCCCAGAAGACCGCGTCGTACTTCACCGAAATCCAGGATCTGGCGCATGATCGAGCGCGCAATTTCTGAAGGCACGGCGAAGCCGATGCCGACGTTGCCGCCGGTACGGCTGATTATTGCCGAGTTGATGCCGACGAGCTCTCCATTCATGTTGACCAGTGCCCCACCGGAATTGCCGGGATTGATTGAGGCATCGGTCTGAATGAAGTCCTCATAGCCGTTTCGGCTGATGCCCGTTCGACCCAGAGCGCTCACGATTCCCGATGTGACCGTATGTCCGAGTCCGAAGGGGTTGCCAATGGCGATAACAAAGTCACCGACCTCAACGTCATCGGACTCGCCGATCGGCAGGTCGGTCAGATTTTCCGGATCGACTTTAATGACCGCGATGTCGGTCGCGGCATCGGAGCCGATCACTTCGGCATCCAGGGAATCCTCGTTGATCAGAGAGATCATGATCTTGTCGGCATTCTCAACGACGTGATGATTCGTGAGTATGTAGCCGTTTTCGGCGTCTACGATAACGCCAGAACCGGCGCTCGCTACCTCACGCTCATCCGGAATACCGAAAAACCTGCGAAACGTATCATCGCCGAAAGGGGAAGAGCGGGTTGATACCGTCTGGCTTACGCGAATGTTGACGACAGCGGGCGCGACTTTTTTCACCAGAGGCGCAAGGCTCGTTACGGGCTGTCCGGCAACCTGCTCTGGCAGCGCTGCCGAGCCGACGGTAACCAGGGACATAAGGGCAGCGGCCCAAAGAAGTCTGAATTTGGTGCTCATGAATCAGTTTTCCTCAATCGATCAATGCGAACTCAAGACCGATACTAATCTAGCCGGCTGAATCGCCGGTGAACGTGGATAATATCTGCTTTAGCGAAGGACAACGAGAATTGTCCAAAAGTTCCGGCGGGATTGTTTTTCCGCCGTGACGCCTCTCAATTTGATGCGCCACGGCGGATAATCGTCGCAATATGCCCTCAGGCGGCTTGAACGGTGATACGTCTTGCCTGAACCTCGGGCTGCTTCGGTATCGTGACTTCCAGGATGCCATTGCTGCTCCTGGCAGCAATGCCGTCTGCGTCGGCGGTTTCGGGTAGCGTGAAGCGACGGTAAAACTTGCCGCTGGATCTTTCCACCCGCTTCAGGCCTTCAGACTCTTCGCTGGTCTCATTATGCCGTTCGCCCGACACAGTCAACACACCTGCGTCCATGCTGACGTCGATCTCGGTCGGATCGACGCCAGGGACGTCGGCCCTGAGGACGAACTTGTCTTTTTCCTCAACGATATCAACAGCTGGCACCCAATCGGCTACGGTGTTGTGCTCGTCGGATAGGGCTTGCCGGTGCGCCCTGTAGGGCGTCAGCTCACGCTGCATCAGATCAAATAATGACCATGGTTCGTATCTGCGTATGTTCATTTTCAACTCCTAAAATGTAAGGGCATCTTCTACCGCTAAGGTCCTGAAAAGGCCCTGAGAAAGTGTTTTGTTGACGGCTAAAATAAGGCCGTGAAACCGCATTTCAAGGGGCGAATCTGGCGGGAAAATACATGTTTTCGGGGTCAAAAAAGGCGATTCTTTATTTCACTTAATGCCACTAGATGTAGTGGAAAAAAAAATTCACAAAAGTGTCATTTTTTTCGTCAATGTTTTAAAGCACTTATTGCACTTATGATTGTAAGTGATTGAAAAATTACGGATAATACCTACAGAAAAAAAACAGGCAAAGCCTTGACAGTGGACCGTTGCAGGCATAATCTTGTCCCCTCGCAAGCACAACATCTTGTGCCTGCCAAAACGAAATTTAGAGGCCAATTTTGGCACTCGCCGCTCAAAAAACTGATCGCGGCGAGCCGGTAACTATTCGCCGGAAAAAGCGTAAAATTGGCAGGTAAAAAACGAACGATTGGGGTCTCCTTAGGGAGTTTAGGGGAGTTTGGGACCAAATGAAGTCCGCGGTTCATCTCGACGCTGATTCTGTAGCCGACATTGCATTTCAGCCGGCGTCGCTCGATATCTGGCGAGCAAAATATCGCTTAACGGCGAAAGACGGAACCAACATCGACGAGACGATTGACGACACATACAAACGTGTCGCACGCGCGCTCGCCGAAGTCGAAGAAGAAGGGCTCCGTGAGCAATGCTTCGAAGAATTCCTGTGGGCGTTGCGCAGTGGCGCCATCCCGGCCGGTCGAATTATCTCCAATGCCGGTGCCCAGCAACACAAGCCGGCAACATCGACGATCAATTGCACGGTGTCCGGCACGGTCGCGGATTCGATGGACAACATCCTGAACAAAGTCCACGAGGCGGGACTGACATTGAAAGCCGGTTGCGGTATCGGCTATGAGTTTTCGACGCTCCGGCCCAAAGGTGCCTATGTCACCGGAGCGGGCGCATACACCTCGGGTCCTTTGTCGTTCATGGATATTTACGACAAGATGTGTTTCACGGTCTCGTCAGCTGGCGGCCGCCGTGGTGCACAGATGGGTACCTTCGATGTCGGGCATCCGGACATCATGGATTTCATCCGGGCCAAACGCGAAGATGGCCGCCTGCGCCAATTCAATCTGTCACTCCTGATTACCGACGAGTTCATGCAGGCAGTGCAGAATGATGACGATTGGAAACTCGCCTTTCCGGTGACGGCCAAAGAGGTCGAGCAGGACAGGCTGGATGTTGAGGACGACAAGCAGTTCGTCTGGCGTGAGTGGCCGGAGCCGGGCAACTACGTTCGTAATGCGCATGGGCTGGTAGCCTGCAAGATCTATAGAAGCATGCGCGCCCGCCGCGTCTGGGATGTCATCATGGCCTCGACTTATGACTTCGCGGAGCCGGGCTTTGTGTTGATCGATAAGGTCAACGAACTGAATAACAACTGGTTCGTCGAGAATATTCGTGCGACCAATCCCTGTGGTGAGCAACCACTGCCGCCGTACGGCTCCTGCCTGCTTGGCTCGGTCAATCTCACGAAATTCGTACTCGAGCCATTCACCGAACAAGCCCGATTCGATTGGACGGAGTTCAAAAAGGTCGTCAAGGTCTTCACGCGTATGCTCGATAATGTCGTTGAGATCAATGGCCTGCCTCTGCCCCTGCAACGCAATGAAATCAGCCGCAAGCGCCGCCATGGCATGGGCTTCCTTGGACTCGGGTCTGCGATAACGATGTTGCGCATGAAGTACGGCAGCGACGAGTCGGTCAGCTTCACCGAGGAAGTTGCGCGGCAGCTGGCCCTTGCGGGATGGGAAGCGGGCCTGGAGCTTGCCAGGGAGAAGGGCCCGGCACCGATGATGGACGAAGAGTTTAAAATTACCAGCGAAATGATGGCGAAACGCCCGGAGATGGCTGAGGACGGTTACAAGGTCGGCGACAAGGTGCCTGGCCGCATCCTGCACAGCCGCTACAGTCGCTATATGCAAAAGATCGCAGAGGAAGACCCCGGGCTGGTCGATGATCTCGCCAAAGTCGGCGCGCGATTTACCCACCATAGCTCAATCGCCCCGACCGGTACGATTTCCCTGTCACTGGCCAATAATGCAAGTAACGGCATCGAGCCGAGCTTTGCGCATCACTACTTTAGAAATGTCATACGGCAGGGCAAGAAGACCAAGGAAAAAGTCGATGTATTCTCGTTCGAATTGCTCGCACTAAGGGGTCTCGTCAATCCGCAGGCGATGCCGAAGGGTGCGGAGACAGAGGACAAGCCTGAGAACCGACTGCCGGATTATTTCATTACGGCGGACGACATCACGCCCACCGCCCATGTCGATATCCAGGCCGCAGCCCAGAAGTGGGTCGACTCATCCATTTCCAAGACAGCCAACGTACCTACGGACTACCCGTACGAGGAATTCAAAAATATATACCTGTACGCCTATGAGCA
>Ga0255052_10000807_pt1 | contig 24672 bp, 22 predicted proteins | sample JV7_2_21_MG_FD_188632 | JGI IMG/M metagenome (GOLD analysis project Ga0255052, IMG submission 188632) | Seawater microbial communities from Jervis Inlet, British Columbia, Canada - JV7_2_21 | ecosystem: Environmental > Aquatic > Marine > Inlet | place: Canada: British Columbia | collected...
ATGACCGATGCTCAAAAATATCGTCGTTGTTATTCCGATGGTCGATTCTTCCCCAACAGCAGACAGCGGAGATGATCGGTCGACCTTGTGCCGGATGACCTTGCAGAAGAGAGCCCCACAGACGGCCGGCCCCTGGAACTGTGGCGATGTGCCCCGATGGTCGCAGAATCGACCGCCTCAGAGCCCCGTACACGCCACCGGACGATGTGCTATGACTCCCTGGACCCCTGGAATTGAAAGAGGATCGAGCCCCCGAGGAGACTCGATCCCACTTGTCACGAATCACGCCAGGTGCTAACCGAACCGGTGACCGGCCTCATCCATCCATGCGGAGTAAGTGTCGATCTGTCTGGACCTGGCTTGCTTGGCTTCCTGAAGAGCCCTTGCCACACGAGCCGCACCGGATGATGGATCGCCGGCCGGCTTGCCACCGATATCAACGGATCCTGGCCAGGTGCCGGCCGAAGATGTTGCATCGATCAGATCCCCCGATGGGGCCTGGTGTCCCGGTATCGTATCGAGCACGCCATCGACAATGTCGCACAGACCGCACCGGTCGCCGGTGCTGACCCGGACCTGGAACACATGCCCGAGAACGCCATCCCAGCCTTCAATACGCCATCCGTGCACAGGGTGTGACCAGACCTGGACCGGATTCGAGAACTCCACACCCTTGCGACCACGATGACGCTTTCCAGCAGCAGCGATGTACGCTTGATCGGCTTCCTGGATCGTATCACCGCACCCGACGAATCCGAACCCGTGCACCACGAACGACCATCGAGGAATTCGCTCCTCAATGGCATGGTGCACCTTGTTAGCCCTGGAAAGACACCCGGCCAATTCATCATGACTCCCCTCCAGATCATCGCCATCGGCATCATGTTCCGAGTCACTGGCGTATCCGCTGATGAACTCCCCCGCCCAACCACCGACGAACATCGCCCACATCAACAGACGCACCACATCCCGGAACTTATCACCGACGATGGGCAACCACCCGGAATTGACATCTTCCACTTTGATCATCTTGCACCTACCAACCACTGGAAAGGAATCGCACCGTGTGACAATTCCCAGAAATACCGACCGACGATGGCACATGCCACCGCACCCCAGAAGACCACCGCAGCACGGATGGCCCATCGCTCGAGAATCCCAAACCACTTCACATCGCCCCTATCTAGGACCGAACTGGTGACCAGCAAACGACACCACCCGACCATCGGGAAGTTTCATATCGAAGACAGCATCGGTATCGACCTGGTAGAGATGAGCCCGCACGAACGCCCCCACCGTCCACCTCAGCGGAGTGCCATCCGGTACTGTCGGATGTCCCCACGACTGAATCCAGATCCACGGCATCAGACCACCACCGAATCCAGATGCCGAGTCGCATTGCCGACCAGACCACCATGTAGGACGATGTGGATGGATTTAGTGATCGCCGTCGAAGTACCGCCGCAGAGTTTGCACGAGGAGCAAGTGGTCTTGTAGCCGGCTTCGGCACTCGCTGGACAAGTAATCTCCCCCGGTTCCGGTGGCCGGCCATCGATCGGTGCCGAAAAGGTACGATACCCCATCGCCCGTGCATCTCTGAAATCCTGGACTGTCTCACACGATGCCATCAGTAGTTTAGACATCGCCGCCGACCTGGACCGGAACATCCTCCACTGGTGAGTATATCCCGTGTGTCGATCTACCCGACGAACCATCGAATTCCAGACTCTCATCGGAACCGCCGCCGGATCCCCATAGGTCCCGAGTCGCAACGATATTTCACTGTCCCATCTGGTAGTGTGCTCACCGAGAATCAAACCCGCTTGACCTGGCGTGATCCTGGCGTATCGGTTCCCGTACTGGTTCCCGTTGAACGATGGCCAGATAGAAGCCTCAATTTCACGGCCCACCGTCACATAGCACGACCGGTCTAGATGGGCTGAAATCGGCCCATCGGTTTCGACACCACGATGCCAACAAACACCGCAGATGGCATAATCGAGACCAGACCAGATGGCCTCCATCGGTGACATGTCCGACCGGATGATGTATGTCTGGGCCATCGTACCGGTCTTGGAATTACCAGAACCAGATCCCGGCTTCATCCCTGTGATGATCACCACAATCGGCGACCCGTCGATCATCGATGGCCCCTGCCAGACAACAGCGGAACCCTCAATCGCACCGGTTCCGCCGGTGAGATCCCGCAGCAGAGAACCAGCATATTTCCGCCGGACCCGCTCCATCCGCCGCCGTGTTGACCGGTTCATCGTTGCCCCGATTCAAACCACGCATCGATGATCCCGCCGGCCGAGAAATCCACGACAGTCTCATCCGGATCCACCGCATGGGGAATCACCAGAGCCCACGGTTCCACAGCATCCTGCAGGTATGTCCGAGGAAACCGATGGACGATGATGGTGGCTTGCTCCACCGCTTCCACCGCTTCCACGACTTCCGACCGGTTCCGACTCGCATCCACCGCTGGAACATCTTCCCCGTCGAATACAGACAACGACTGAACTTCTGTATGTGCCAGTAGGTGCCGAATCAATTTCCGATGCATACTGTTTCTCAAACTCATCATCGCACCTGCCAGACCTGGACGAGCCCCACCGCACCGACATCCAGAGCACCGAACCCCCTGGATTCACAATCATCCGACACCGACCGAATTGCATCGGCTTCACTTTGTGCCGACACGATGATGGGCTCATCATCGGTATCGACCAGAACAGCAAATTCTCGCATCACAGACTCCAATCTAGACAGCGACCATCGCCATCTGGTGAAATCGTACCACAGACCAGAAGATCGTACAAACCCGCAGAGATTAACGACGACGACGACCGACCGCACCGCATCGACCGGGTCAACGACACCGACGACCGACCACCGACCGCCGACCGACCACCGACCACCGACCGACCGCCGACCGACCACCGACCGACCGCCGACCGCCCCGATATATCGACATCTCTCGACATCTCGACATCTCGACCTGTCCCCGATCCTACCCCCCCCAACCCTCCCCCCCCCTTGGGTCTGGTGCAGGATGGGAGGCCGATGAACACAACAGAGGGCAGGATGGGAGCTGGCGGCAGCTGACTGCTGACCCTTCCCATATAATCCTACAAAGGTAGTATTGACGGTTCAGCTCTCGAGTCGTACACTCCCTACAGAGAAGGAGGGACGCATGGTGACAATGAACGGTTATTGCGGGAACCATTATTTCAGGGAATACGGGCACCGGGAGTACACCGGGCCGTACTGGTATCACGGTCAAGATTATTGTGTGCAGGTCATCCGAGCTGCCATCGGAACCCATGCGTTAGCTGACAAGTACATGAGACCCCAACTGTACTTGGCGATTTATGGCGGCCACAACGACAACGGGAGCGGGGGGATGCGAGTGCTCCTGCCATATTTCACACACACCGAAGATGTCGAACTCATCATCGACAATTTGCACAAGATGGACACCAGACATCTGGTAGAAGAGGTGGAAGGAGGGACGCATGGTGAATAGCGTTAGAATCGTGCCGAGTGAGGACGGGTATACCGTCGAAGCTGGGCCAGAAACCGAGGACAAACAGTTCTCGCTCGAGCAGCTGCGGGAAGGGATTGGAGGAGGTTGGATCGAGCTCATCCCGCTGCAAGGTTCAGTGAAGCTGGACGCTGACGAACTCAGTGTCGAGTTGGTCAAGGAGGGTCGAGTGCCGAACGACACGGTGGTGATCGCTGACGAAGAGGGCCGGCTGAAGAAACAGTTGGTCAACGAGTTTGCTTCGCAGCTCTGCGGAGTGCTCATCGTCGGGGTCGCAATGCTCACGAGAAAGGATGCCGTATGACCGACAAGGTGAAAACACCGAAGTTGAAGCTCTTCAAAGTTTCGAGTGACGACGAGGGGGATGGATGGGAAGTGATCTGGGCCTATGGAAGGGACGAGGCATTCATTGTTGGAGCCAAGGCACTTGGAAGACATGACCTCCACTACCCTGAAGCAGTAATCAAGGTGACACAACCCCGAGGGTTCCGAGTCCGAGACTACAACCCACCATCAGAACCTGGAGTACTCGAAGAATCTTCGAGGAAGGTTGCCGTGGACCTGTGGAGGAAGAACAAGTAATGGCGGGGTCATTCTACGATGACAACTACGGTCGGTGGGAGATCGAGGACCAGTCTGATATTGACTTCTTCCGCAAGACCCAGGAGGAGAATGTCGAGAAGAAGTGCGAAGGGTGCGGCGGTGTATTTCAGTTGCGACCACAGGCCGGCTTCTGCAACAGTTGTGCGGATGCCAGAGAGAGAGGTTTCCTGTAATGGATGACAAAGCTATCGGGGAGAAGATCCTCGACCTACTCGAGAAGATTGACGAACGGCTCGACAACATCGAGATCCAGGTCTCGAACTCGAGTCCACCAGCTCCGCAGCAGAACAGCAAGTACATCAACGAGGCCGGCGAGGCTGTTGGTGTTCGCTACGAGGACAAACCCGATGTCTGGTTGTGGGACTTCGATTCCAAGGCGGTCAAACGGTCATTCTGCAAGAAGTGCGAGGCTCCGATCTACTGGGTTCGCTCGAAGCAGGGTCCAGCTTACGATGAGGCAACGCACCCAAAGGGGTCGAAGTGGTTGCCCGTGGACTCTCACGGAAGTTGTCACTTTGACACCTGCAAAGTCATGCAACGGGAGACCGAGGAGGTGCCCTTTTGAGGGAGAAGAAACAAGTGATCCAGACCTACCTTGGACCCAACGACAGCCCTCGAGTGTTCGATGACGGTTCGCTCTTGTCGTACTCGGATAAGCGTAGGGCCTGGGTATTCCACAAGGATGGTTTTGAAGTGATCCTCCGGGACTCCTTGTTGCCGCAGCCGGAAGAGGTCTACTCCTGGATGCGGGATTGCGATCAGGACCGCTGTCAAAAACTCCTTGATAAGCTCCTGCGTAAGATCCTGCCAGAACGCAATGAGGACTTCTACACAGAGGTCAAGATGTTCCTGTACGAGACCATGCTCGGACTCGTGGAAACTCCAAACGGCTGCGTTCCAGCTTACGATGTCGAACACATCAGAGCTCTGCTCGAGGACCAAGATGAAGACAACAACCTCACGGAAGAGTTGTTGAAAATGATCGTCGCAGAATCATACGCTTCCACGAGTGGATTCTTTCTCCATGTGCCGCCGACAGAAGAAGAACAGAAGGAGGGAACCAATGAGTATTCGCCTCTATGATCTGACCGAGGAACTGCACTCTCTCCTCGACCAGTCGGACGCTCCTGACAATGAGGACCTCGCCATCGAGATTGGCCGGCAGATCGAACAGACGACTGAAGCTATCGAGAAGAAGCTCGAGAACTATGCGGCTGTTGTGCGGGAGCTCGACGCAAGTGAGAAGGCTCTCAAGGAAGAGAAGTCTCGATTCGACGCACGGATGAAGTCGGTTAAGTCCACGAAGGAGAGGCTCAAGTCAATGATGACCTCGGCCCTCCACCATGTGAAACCCGACCCGAAAGGGGTCCACCGTGTGCGTGGAGAAAGGTTCCACCTGTACCTGGCGAATCATCCGCCTTCGATTGATACGGACAACTGCGACCTGACAGCGATCCCTGACGAGTTCGTTGATTATGAACCCAAGATCAGAGCGAGAGACATACTGTCGAAGCTGAAGGAAACGGGAGAGCTCCCCGCTGGGGTTGTCCTGAAACCACTACAGAGATCTGTGAGGATCCGATGATTCGTTTAGAGAAACCGAGGAAGCGGTCGAAGCAGTCCAGGGACAGGCAACGGAGGAGAAAGTTCCTCGTCGAACGGCAAGCGGAAGTCCGTCGTGCGGCTCGTAGAAAATCACCACATTGTCCAGAGGAGTAGTCATTGAAAAGTGAAGATAAGATGCTGCTCGGTGCCCTGCGGGAGATCGACAACACGAAGTCTAAGTACTCGAGCAAACTGCGGGATAGCTTCCAAAAGACCTCCACTCGAAAGGTCTACCTCTACCCGTGGACGGTACTCGACCTCGACGAACTCTCACAGGTCCGGCAGCTACCGCTGAACACCCTGGCCGGCGAGATCCTCAACCAGGTCGCACAACTCTGGCAGCGGTTTCCAACCGACCGGAACCTCTTCCTCAAACGGGTGGAGAATCCTGCCGAGGCTGATGTGGTGGTGGACACTGAGCCTGATACCGACGAGGTCGCAGTCTCCCTGGACTCCTCGGAGGTCTGGGACCGCCGCACGGTGATCCTGGCTGTCCACCGATACCTCGAGGCCCACCAGGACCTCGGCTTCCTCAGAGACCTACTGGAGGAGCTGGATGGTTGACGACAATCAGACCTCACTGGGAATGAATGCGAAGCGAGAGCTGAAGGGCAAGGTGTCGCAACGCCGGCAGGAGATAGCGAAGAAGAAAGCTGTCGAGGTTGTCACCTTCTTCCTGCTCCAGGAAGCGACCCTCGACACGAAGATAAACAACTACACCGAACTCTTCGACCTCACGCAGGAGGAGGGTTTCCTGCGATACCAGAAGGCGGTGCATGAGAGGAGAAGGAGCGACGAGGTGATCTCGATGGAGACAATCGTCCAAGGGTTGATTCAGTTGAAAGGACTGGACGAACTCCTCACTACGATGTGCGGGTATCTGTGGGCGACGAGAAAAGTCATCGCACATGGTAACGAGAACTTGAAGCAAGCAGGGCACGATGCTCTGAGTCGATATGACGGGGAGATCACCGGTATCACCGGTATGGATAAGGAGAAAATCAGATGGAGAATGCAGTTCAACCCAGCCCACCCGGAGAGCGTGAGCCTCAAGCGGGTTCGGAAAGACAACGGGCTCGGACGAGTCAGCTCAGAGGGAGAGGTACCTTCGCACAACTCTACGAAGGACTCAGTACCCCCGTCCCCTACAAGTACTTGAGGACATTGCAGAAGGGGCGAGGTCCAGTGCTGACCACAATCCAGGCCGGCTACATTACGATGAAACTCAACTATGTTATTGGACTCGGAGGCTGGGCGTTCGAGCGAAGTGAAGTGAAGATCGTCGAAGACCACAAGACGGTGGAGGTGACCCTCTTCATCGCAGACAACGAGGGGGTGGTCGTTTCTCACACTGCCTTTGGCGGATCGAGGAACCCAGGACCAGACGGCCTCAAGTCCGCAGTCACAGACGGGTTGACCAAGGCAGCGAGCTACTTTGGTCTCGGTCAAGAAGTCTTCTGTGGAGAGATCACTGCTGAATCCTTGGCTAACTACGAGATCGAGAAGGTCAAGAAAGCCGCCGCCCAGTACACTCCTCCCCCGAACGAGACCTACTCGGTGGGGGACCCGGTGGCCCCGAAGAAGAAGCCCACCAAAGAGGAGCCCAAGGTTGAGACGGCATCCATGAGTGGATATCAGCGGGGGAAGCTGCACTCAGGAGCATCGAACCACTTCGAGAACGGACAGGTCGAGGAGTTCCTCAACTGGTTCGCTCTCGCACAGGTGAAGGTGGTCAACTGGAAAGAATCAACGAAGACTCAGGCAGCAGCGATGCTCGAGGTTTTCAAAGACACTGATCGGCTGGTCAAAGCAGTTGAAGCATTTAAGAAGGGGAGGACGAAGTGAGCAGCATTGTCGATACTGCAATATACTATGATAGCGAGCCCGTGAACCTTCCAGACGAAGCGACTGATCTGGGCGAGCATATCATTACAATGGTCTTCAGGAATGGATGGGTGTCACCCAACCACATGATGGGTAGGCACTGGACCAGAACGCTGAAGTTCAGAAAGGAACTGGACAAACAGGCGAAGGTTCACTTTCTCCAGCTGGGGTTGGATGAGCAGGAGATTGTGCGGATATCGGAACCCAAGAAACGGGTCGCAGTGATTAGCATCGTTCAGCGGCGGGGGCCGTTCCCAGATGTAGACAACCTTCTCGGAGGGCTCAAGCACCTTGTCGATGCACTGAAGTTGCGGAGATCGAGGAAGGAGATCGTCGAGAAGGAAGACGGGAGCCGGTCCACTAAAATGGTGTACGGAGAGACTGGCAACCCGTGGATCTGGGACGACTCACCTCGGCATCTTCAGATCGCCCAGGTCCATGTCAGTCGTCAGTCGTCGTATGTTAACACTGAACCTGGGAACTATGTGGTAGTTGACCTGTACGAGGCTGTCGAGTAACTTGCGGCCAGACACCTCCTCGCTCGCTGCCGGCACATATGTGATCGCTTTTACTCCAATCGGCGACCACCGTGTGCCGGCAGCTTTTCTTATGGGTAACGAGAAGTCTGCTCGACGATTCCCTCGAGAGCTTCGTAACTCTCCTCGAGCCTTACGGTCTGATACGGCTGTCGTTCGGTCAGGCCGGCGAGCCTCTTGGCTGCAACATGGTCACCCTGGGCGAGAGCTTTCCTGATCTTCTCGTTGTTGAAGTTCGATACACTCTCGAGATGTTTCAACCGTCTGGTCAGGTCAATCGAAGTCAACCGCAAACCAGTGACGAACGGGACGAGTCGCTGCCAAGCACCCTGCTCACCTGGTCCGATAGTCTGCACCAGGGTTCGATACACTCTCGAGAAGTGCAGCTGGTTGAGCAGGTGGTACCTCGCTCCGTTCACACGGTAGAGCACTCGAGCGTCTGTGCCTGATCCGATCTTCACCTTCCGCATATCCAACCAGTCTCGGATTCCAGGCCAGTCGAGGACCGCACCTCGGATCGTCTGGTCTTCTGCGATCTTCGTATCAAAGTACATATTGTGTCCGACATACAGCTCCACCGGGATCTTCAGCATGGGATTGATCCTGGCGAAGAACTCATCAGCTGTAGTCTTCATCACTCCTTGTCCAGCTGCAATGTCTCCGAGGAATCTCAGCTCCTCGGTTGCGAGTAGGTTCCGACCAGACCAGATCTTCAGCTGACCGTCCTCGATGGTTGGTCCGAACCTCCACTGCTCTCGGATGTAGGACGGAAGGAGGTCCTCGATAGGATCCGTCCTGCTCTCAGAGAATAGGTTCTGTGTCTTCCCCATAGCAGAGATGAGACCTGGTTGCTTGAACATGAGCTCGAGCTGGAGCGGGACATTGAATCTCGAGAAGGTGTAGAAGGGCACCAACCTCCTCATGAAGTTCCGCTCGAAGGGTGTCAGCCCGTGGGCGTAGTCGAACAGGAACTTCTGTGCGTAGTGCATCGCACCGGTCGCACCCATACCCTTCTCCATCGAGTCAAGCCAGATACTCAAGCGGAAGAAGTTATCACCCTTGCCGGCAATAGTCGCAGCGGTGTCGGCCAGGGCGTTGGCCCCCTTCATCACAAAGTTATCGGACAGCGGAGACAGCACTCTCGGGTCTCCGACATCCATCTTGAGTGCGGTCTGACCGATCTTCTGGGCGAAGTCCACCTGCCCACCAAGGTCCTCGAACATATTGAGCAGGGTCTTGGCATCGTACTCGACACCCCGGATGGTCATCTTAGCTGCCGGGTTGGACCGCATGATCTCGAGTACATTACGATTCCATGTAGGCGACAGCCCTTTGACCCCTAACGCAAGGAAGGTGCGAGCTGTTGCGTCGAGTACATTTCGGAAGTGGAAGGCCGGCCAGGGCAGAGTCATCGCCCACTTGAAAGTGTTAGTGAAAGTGTCAACGACTCGGAACATCCCTCGAGCGACAGGTCCGATCTCTCGCTCTGGTGAGACCGAGTCCTCGATAGCGTCCTGCATCCACTTCGGGACGATCACCGACTGTCCGAGCCCTCGCTTCTCCTTCGTCGATCCCATACCCCAGGTGAGATCTACCTGTCCGTATCGAGGATCCGTCTGGTCGAGCATACCAGGGAAGCGGAGCATGACCGGGTGTTCTACTCCGCCCTCGATACTCGGTAGCTTGCTGAACTCCACGAGGAGCTCGTCGTCGGTGAGGAGTCCACGACGGTACTTCTCTTCGAGCTTCTTCGGCAAGAGACCTCGAGACTTCAGACCTAACAGCTGGAGCTCCGCACTCTGAATAGCGGCAAGGGACTTTTCTCCAAACTCGTTGACCATTGGGTCGAGGTTGGTCTGTAAGAATCTGAGCACGGTTGCAGCTTCAGCTGCGTCGAGCCGGTTGATGTTCTGGTGTCCGACAACAGCCTGGAGCAGGAGCTTCCTCTTCTCGAGCGAAGCGGAGCCGGCCTCGTCAGGGAAGAACCTCCGCAGTGCGAAGTTCAGCTGCCGCTTCTGGAGCTCGAGGGCTGGAACCCTGGAAAGGTTTCCTCCTGTCTCCTCGACAAGCTTCAGGTAGTCGTGAACCTGGGCGACACTGTTCACCAGGTCCCTGTTTGCGTCAGTCTTCACTCCGGCAGCTTCGACTGTCTCAGCAACTACAAGCCGTCCGTCAACCTCCTGCACGATCTTTGCACCTTCTGATCCAGCCATGTTGCTCATGTCGTCTGGTAGCTGTCTGGCGAACTCGTCCACATGGAACAAGAACTGCTGCGACACTGGGACATCTGTTCCGTATTGGATGGGTAGGTTCTCGAAGTCCAGACCGAGTAGGTCTCTGACTTTCTTGCCACCATGAGCAGAGACGAAAGCACCGGCTTCCTCGATTGCGACCCGCCGAGTAGCTGTGAGTTCGTCGAGCTTCGCAGTCTGCTCTGGAGACATGACTCCTCGGCCTTGACCAACGCCGGCAAGCCTTAACTTGTTGAGCTCGGCGAGTGCCTGTGGGTCGTCAACTACTTCCATCTGGGATCTCATGAGCAGGTAGTTTAGTTCTGCTCTCGACGGTAGTTCATTGAGAGTCTGCGTGAGAGCTAGATGCTCCGACCGACGGACCTGTAACTTGAGGTAGTTCTGGATCGCATACATCCCTCTCCAGGTCTCAGCTTGTTCTGGAGTGTACTCGAGAGCGTCTTCAATATAGGTGCCCTGTTCCATATGTGGAATCACCTGATCGAGCATATCGACTTCGCTCTTCAGTACTGCACGAGCTTCGTATTTGGTGGACGCTGCTTCTCGAGTCGCTTGCAGTGTTCCGGGGTCTCCACCAGGAGTGCCGAGTAGCTCCCGATTTGCGACAGCCATAGCGTCGGCCCCTTGTGTCCTGTCCTTGTACCGACCGAGACCTTTGGCAAGTCCATCTAGTTGGTTGGTCGTGAGACCAGCGTTGCCCACGGCCTCGCCGCCATACCCTTGACCCAGACGGTACAGCCAGTACTGAGCCCTCTTCTGTAGTTCTGGAGCTAACGGCGATGGGGTTTGAGCGGCAGCGGGGGTGGAGGTGAAGTCAAGAACTGGGACGCTATCCATCCCCAATTCTTTGGCCGCAATAGCCCTATGCCTTCCATCCGAAGCCCGTACATCCGTTAAGTCATCTCTATAAATAGTGAGCGGGTCAAGGGGTTCGCCTCGCTCCATCTTTCCCTTGAGTTCTGCTATATTCTCCAGCGTTACTTCGTCAATTGTAAGCGGCTTTGTGCGGGACAAGAACTCGTCTGGGGTCATCTCAACTAGCGAGGCATTTCTCGCCTCATAGTCGGCATTTGCGTGCCACCTCTCTCTCGACTCCAACGGATACCGACTGGTGCCCGGAGCCTCGCCCTCCACATTCCACCCCTTTATTGACTCAATAGCACTCTTCTTGGTCCTGAACGGCACATCGGAAGCGGGCTCTACATCACCTGGGCCAAATGTATGCCACTTACCCGTACCGATGCGTTCTACCCGGCCTACGACTACTCCGTCTGCAAGCACCTCGTACTCGCCTGACAAAGTTGGGCCGATGTCCTCATCAATGGATTTCTGGATTTGAGTCCTTGTCTGGTCACCCATCTCACCCTCAAGCAAGATACTGGAACTCCTCTTCCTCTCACTAAAGGTCGGCCCCTCCACTGGCCGAGGGGTGGATGGCGGAGCCTCGAGTGCATTCTGAAGCTGCACCAGCAGGGGCTGCGGGGTCGAACCGGTCGGGCCGTTAAGGTCCTCCATCAGCTCCTCGAGTACGGCGATCTCCTGTGGCTCCAGTGAGAGGACATCATCGTTCTGCCTCATCCAGTCCGAGATCACCTGCGGCACACCACCCTGGTTCAAGACTCGAGCGGAAGCGGTGTCGTCGAGGAGGTCCACCACAGGGGCGTACAGCCCTTCGATATTCTCCCTGATCCTCGAGATCATTGCCTGGAACTGCTCGGCTCTCGGCAGCTGTGAGAGCTCCACGGCGGCGGTGTCTAGCAGGGCGATCAGCTCTTGTGCGTCAGCTCCTGGGCCAACTATCTCGCCGAGCCTCGTCAAGGCTTTCTGTTTGTCCGTTGCTACCAGAAGGACCAGCTCAGAAGAGAGTCGCTCGACCTCCTCGCCGAGCATGGTCGCAGAGGTCGGGTCAAGGACAACTTGCCGCTGCTGAATCAGGGTATTCTGGAGACCTCCACGGAGATCTTGCATGAGCTTCCGACCGACTGGGGATCTGGCACCGAACAGACCTTCGATCACTCCCTGCTTCGCACTCATCTCTCGGACTAGATGGACAATGAACTTTCGCTCGTAGTGCATCGACTCAGCGATCTCTCGAAGTTCTCCGTCTGGAAGGAACGCACCTTCGGCGAGCCTTGCGATCAATCCTTCGGTAGACCTCCTCGAGCCAACTGCGGACCTGGCAGCGGCCTCTGCCCTGATTAGTATCTCTGGAGCTACGACACCCAGGTCCTCGAGGATCGTCGGGTCAACAGAATCGAAAGCCGCCTGGGCCGCTCCAATGATATCATCGGCAACTGGCCCCTCGATAAACGCTGTCCGATGTATGGCTGCGTAGAGCTTTGCGTCTCCTACCTTCGGTGCTTGTTGAGTGACGATCTCCTGAGTCATCATGAAGACTTCCCTGGTGGCAACATCGTCCATGTCTCCGATTTGTTTCCACCAGTGCTTCAAGATCTGTGTTTTCTTTGGTCCCTGTGTTCCAACTCTTTCGCCGGCTGCGGCCCAACCTGCTGGAGTCAGGTCGCCCCCTTTGAGGAACTCGTCAACGATACTCACCTCGAGAAAGGATCGAAGCATATCCTGTTGGTTTCTCGAGTAGAGATCTCCTCCAGCGTCGAGAGCAGTTTGGATATCACCTAATCTGGCGAGGGCTCTCTTTTGAACTCCGGTCGCTTGTCGCACATACTCGACCTGCATAATTACATCATTGACTGCGGACTCGACTGGAATCAGATCTCGGTCGATACCAGCAAGTGCAGCAGCTGCGGCGGCTCGTTTGTTCTTGGCGATCTCCAGCTGGCTTGTACGGAAAGCATCGAGCAACTCTTGAGACTCACCGAACACGCCGGCCATGTCGTTGTAGAGAACTTTAGCCTCTCCAAGTAAGGCATTCGAGATCTCTTGCTCTGGTAGAATCTGTCCCCAACCGTCTGGTAGCGGATTGTTCGGCTGGAGCAGCTGGGAGGTCGCCTCGTCGGCACTATTGAGTGCGGCCTGGATCTCGTCTCGAAGGGCGACGAGTTCGTCAACGCTCTTGAGGACAGTCTCGGTTGCTTCACCAAGGATGGCAGCAGGGTTCTGCGACAGCTCGGTGATAGTCTGAGATAGTTCTCGAGCTCGCTGATATAGTCGGATTGTCTTCTGGTTTGAATCAATGAGTGCTGTCTTCATCTCGTCAATGCCGGCGAACATTAGTAGTCGCCCCTCCTCGGTCGGGAGGATCCGCTCGAGACCTTCAGAGAACTGTGCGAAGGTGGCCTCGACCTGGAGATGCACATCAGTCAGGGTTGTTCCTGTCTCCCATCTCGATCCTAAAAGGTCCGTCAAGTCAGCTTCCAGTTTCACGATAAGCGACTGAGCCTCGTCGAGCTGGGCTCCTGGGATCTGTGAGATAGCACTCGTCAATCTGTTGGTAGTTGACTGGCTCAACTTCTCGAGGATTCCTTTAAGTCTTTCCGGTTGCCCCACCAGGCTGCGGACCAACCCCCCCCACTTGAGCTTCTCTGCGAAGACTTCCCTCACCACCTCGTGGGGGTCGAGCTTCTTGGAGATGTCTACGATCAGGTTCAGGACAGATGATCCTTCATTCGCATACAGGTTCAGGACGGAGTTCCTGGTCGCCCGGAGCGGACTGTAGTGATAACCAGGCATCGAAACAGACGGCTGCATCATCTCGTTCAGCATTTCCTGGAACCGATGTCCGTCATCACCGAGCTCTCGGCGGATCGTCTGCTTCATCTTTTCGATTGCAGATCTCTGAGCCCTTCCTGCTGGAAGCTGCGGACCAGCTGCGTAGACGGGCAAGCGGAACATGGACATTCCAGAACGGTGAGCGTGTTCTTTAGCCTCTCGCATCGAGGAGATGATCCGGCTTTTGAGTTCCACCCTGTCTGATAGATTGGGAATCGACGGGTCCGGCGGGAGGTCGTGAGACTTTCTCCAGTTGTTGTACCACTCGTGGATTTCTGGGTGCCGTGCATACTGCGTTACCAGCTCGTCAGTGAGGTCTGCCATCTCGTCGAACTTCTCTGCGAGCTCCAACTCGAGTAGCTCCTGGAGCTTGTTCGACACTGCGGCCTCGTTGACTCCTCTGGTTATTATCACAGACCTGCCGGCAACCCGTTCGAGAGCTGCACCCGGCAAGGAGGAGAGGGCCATCTCAAGCAGCTGCTCTTCCATCCTGGCAGTCACAACACTGTTGTCTGTGAGTCTTCTCGAATCGAGGATGGTCTCGACCAGGTCCTCGGCGATCTCTTGCAAGGTTTGCTCCAGCTGGGGAGCTTTCTGGAGGAGCTTGTTCTTTATCTTGTCGCCAGCTTCTGTCGAATCGTCCAGAGCGTTCATGAGTATCGCTAGTTTGCCGGAGTCCTGGCCGGCAGTAGCTGGCAAGTTGATCCATGAAGACTCGCCTGGTATTCGCTTCAGCAACTCGATGGGAGAAAGACTTCCGAGGTCCACATCCGGCAAGAGGACTGCGATTCTTTCCTTTAGTATTGATCGGACGGCGGCACCAACAGCTGCGGCTGGGTCGAGATCTGGGATGCTGAGAGCTTCACCTTCGATCCTGAGCCAGTCGAGGTCGGCAAGACTGCTCTCGATGGCGGTGAAGAGTTTCTCCTCTGCTGCAAGGAATCCCCGCTCTGTTGTCATGAGGGAATCGGTCCAGTCCTTCAGGGTCCCGAGCGTCTGTTGCAAGTCGTTCTGCACCGCCTCGAAGAAACCTGTACGACCGGATCCGCTTGCTAGTAGTGGCACCAGGTCCTCGTTGACCTCTATCCACCGAGCTGCGTCATCGAGGCGACCGGTCTGTATGTAGTTTCTGAACTGGTCGAGACCAGGGATCAACACCTGCAAGTTGTCCTCGTTCAATAGCTCAGTGTAATCGGACTGCTTCAGGAGAATGTCGAGCATCTCCTGGGACTCTCTGGAACCTGGACCATAGAGTTTCCTCAACACCTCGCCGATCTGCCCTGGATGCACAGCGATCTGCTCGATCATCTTGGCGACAAACATCCGCTCGATCTGAGTGCGTTTCCCCTGGAACAATCGGTTATAGACAAGCGAGTACAGATTCTTGTCTACCTTCAATCCGAGTCGGTCGGCCTCTTCCTTTGTGATCGTTCGAGCTCTGGCGAACACATCCTCGCCGGCGACCCTGGCGATCTCGTTACCTGTGGAGAGTTGCACATTCTTGACAGACGACCAGTTTGAGTATTGAACCGGGAGGTAGTAGTCCATGAACTGGATATGAACACCTGCGTCAACTGCTGCGTCGTACTGCTCTGCGAACACTTCATGCACACTACGGGCGATCCGCTCGAGCTCGGTGATCTCCTCGCCGCTTCTACCTACAAGACGGGGATCGTCTCCGATTTTCGGGATCACGGTCTCGGTGTATCCGAGAGGTGTGATGCTTGCTTCGATCCTGGCAGCTTCTGCCAACGACTCTGGAGTGTTAGCTTCACGGAGTACTTCGATCCGTTTTCTTGCAGTCGCCTCGCTGAAGAACCGGTGCCCCTCTTCGATGTGTTTGAAGGCCAGGTCTTGCTCGGCAAGGATTGTATCTACCAGGACTTCGTGCAGGTCTTCCGGCAGTGGAGATTCCTTACCGTCGATCTTCCAGGTGAGGATCTCTTGTGCCCGCTCCTCCGACTTTGACTGCGAGTTCTTCAGGTTTGTATCTCTGTTCTTGAGTAGCGAGTTCAGGATTCCGCTTCTCCGACCGTTGACCCCGAAGGCCCTCGAGATGGAGTGGGCACCCTTCCTCGCACGAGCGGCGATCCCTTCGGCAGCATACGAGACAGCCTTCCTGATCGGCTGCGGGGTAAAGGTCGTAGCAACACCGAGTGCCTTGACGATACCTGACTCGACACTGAGGGCGAACCCGTCGAGCCACTGGGCTTCCGCTATCACGAAACCTTTGTCTGTGAATGGAATACGCAGCTGCAATCCGCCTGGGTCGATCAGCTTCTTGATGCCTCCGCTGGAGGTGAGGAACTTAGTGATCGCCTCTTCGGTGAGGTCTTCACCCTCCATTCTGAGGAAGTGCCGGAGGATATCCCCCGTGATCTCTCCAGTAGGGTCCCCACCTAAAGCCGAGAGCCATCGCCTCAACTCCTGTGAACCACCACCCGACTCCTCTAGCAACTTCCTCAGAGTTCTTGGATCATTGTGTCTGGCAAGCATCGATAAGACCGATTGGACTTCCTGGTTGACTCCATCCTCGAGAGACATTCTGGCAAGCCCAACCTCGAGAGATCCCATACCCTCGGCGATATCGTCCACCGAGACGGTCGGGTCAAGGCTCCTCTTCACGGCATCCTCAAGAGCTCGAGCTCGGCGTTGCGTCTCACTCGATCCGAGTATGAACGCCTCGCCCCTCTGAAGCTTCTCGAGACCCTCTTCGACTATCTTGCTCGAGATCTTACCGAGCTCATCCATCGGCTTTATTGTCGTCGCACCCATGACCGCCTTGCCTCGAAGCGGAACCTTTGTCGCTATCCCTCGAGCTAGCTTCGCTGCCTGTGGAGATCCGAGCGAGATGAAGTTGATCGGGTCCAGGACCACATCCATCACAAAGCCAAGCGACTCTCGACTCCAATAAGCGAAACCGTCTTCGCCTTCCCACCCGAGGTTCTCGAGGACATCTCCAAAGATCTCCTTGTCCTTCAGGGTGAATCCTCGGTACGCCTCGACGAACGGGTTAGTCTCCTCGGTCTTCCCCTGGTAGAGGTTGACCAGGGCATTGGACGCACCGGCTACCGCAAAGTTGAAAGCACCGAACACCTCTAGGAGCTTTATCCAACCAGACGGCTCGGTGTGTTCTCGTGGGATGAAGGTAGTCTTGTCACCCTGACGCAGTGCTACATTACGACGAAGCCCACCAAGTTTCTGAAGCTCTTCCTGGGTGAGACCAGCTTGACCAGGTCCGAACGGTTGGCGAGGACCGACGATTCCAGAGTCAAGGAAGTCCTGCCGCAGGAGTGGGTTTCCGATCTGACCCTGCACGAACTTCGGAGTCAGAAGACCCGAGTCCTGAAGTTTCAGCAGTGTCCTCATGTATGGGTCCACCTGCTTGGTGGGGAGTTGCAGACTGGCCGGGTTCACTTGGCCCGGATAGTTCTCTTCATCAGGTCGGTAGATCCCGGTCAATCCAGTAGGCATCTAATACCCCTGCGGTACTGGTGGACTTCCAACTGACAGTGGCGACTGTCCAGCTTGTGCCATCTGAGCTTGCATCATTAGTAGCTGAAGCATCAGTTCAGGCGGCAACCCTTGAGGTGGTCCTTGTGGGGCATTCTGTGGCGGTGCCATCTCTGAATACCGTGGGTCGGGTTGGCTTCCAACTGACAGTGGCGATTGGCCCGCTTGTGCCATCTGGGCTTGCATCATTATTAGCTCAAGCATCTGCTCGGGCGGCAACTGCGGAGACTGTGGTGTCATCGTTGAGCCACCCGGATGCCGATCTCCGGCGGGAGGAATCGGAGGTGAACCTTGCATCATCATCTCCTGGGTAGGAGCTTGTTGAAGTGCCATCTCCTGGATGAGCTGAAGTGCCTCTGGGTACCCGCCGGCGTACTGACCATAAGGACCAAGTTGTGCGGGATCGCTAACCGGTGGCTGGATTTCTGAAGGATGCGGTGCCGGCGAATCCATAGTGAATGGAGGTGCTTGGCTAACTCCGAGGAACTGCATTAGTGGATCGTATTCTCGCTGCTCTGGTTCTGGCTCCGGTGGCGGCAACATAAGTTCGGGTCGGGGCGGACCCTCATCGAAAGAGTCCCCTGTCAGACCTTTGTCGGAGAGGTCCCAGGGCTTTGGCCATCCGGGGGGGCCGGGGGGGCCGAGACGGGGATCTTCTTCCGGACCTTGCATTGGATCATACCAGCCACCTGGTTGCTCTTCTGGGCCGAACGGTTCTGTAGTCTCCCTGAGTCGTCGTTGATTCATTACATATTGGATATCGGAATCGTGTTTGTTAGAGTCATGTAGGAGGGCCTGGTACCCTGCCCCTGCTGGATTCATCTCACGAAGCTCATCATGGTTCTTCTTCTGGACGGCAAGGGCATCTTTCATATACGAATCGTAGAGATCGTACTCGAGCCTCTCCTTCGCCTCCTTGATCTTCTCCTTCACAGTAGGGATCGAATTCCGGTGCGGTGTGAAAACCGAGACAAAAGGATCTGGGGCCTCATCGATCCTCGGATCTCTTTCAAGAGCCTCGATTTCTTCCCGGATCTTCTTCTTCCTCTCCTCTTTGACCAAGGGGTCGCCGGCGTGTGCTATACGATCTAGCATCTCTAGTGGAAGCGAGACGGTCTCTCGAGAAAGTGCTCCTCCAGCGATAGCCCGAGTCGCCTTCACACCGGAGTAAAGACCGAAGAGTCCTCTTTTCATCTCACTGGTGTGTTGGCCCAGTGCCTCCTGACCCTGCTTGAGCTCTGCCTCGTCTTCGGCCAGGAGTCCCAGAGTCCCTTCCGCAACTTTCACTCCACCCTTCGCTCCGAGGTCAGCTACGAGAGCAGGGATGGCACCCTTCTTTATTAGCTCTTTACCGTAGTGACCAGCGAAGTAACCAAGTGACCCGAGAGTGCTGAGAATTCCCGGTAGGTGAGGGCTTGCCGCAATAGCCGCAGCACCAACTGGGACTCCCCAGTCTTCGGCAACACCCCCAGCCTTCTCCCAGAACCCAGGCTCTGGGGGGGGTTGTGCTTCCTCGATCTCCCCCAAGACGGCAGGTGCTCCTCGCTCGTTGATGTCGTCGAGGAGATCGAGGCGGTCCTTTGCGGGTAGATTCTCCAACTGTTCTATGGTTTCTGGATGGAGACCATGATCCGGGGTCCTCTTGATTATTTCCTCAACCGAACCACCTACTCTTTGCCGGAGCCCAGCTCCCATGACATCTGACATCCCTCTCGACGATTTGCCGATCTTCTCGAAAGCGTCTCTGTATTCAGGATGTCTTCCCTTGAGAAAGGACAAGTCGATCTCTTTGTAGTTCATCCCATTGTTGAGTTCTCGGACGACGAGACTTTGTACAAGTGCCTCGGCAGACAGCTGACTGTACTTGTCATCGTAAAGACCGAGAGATTCTCCGACCGTTGTCCGCAGCTCGGCCTCGATGTCTGCGATTACAGAGCGGTCCAGATCCTTGTAACCACTCAAGTGTTCGATGAACCGATCAACTCTTCTGTTCGCACTTGACCACTCTCGACTCCAGGTGTCTTTCTCCAGTCCACCAGTACCTGTCTCGAATGCACCCGTTGTAACTAATGATTGAGCGTGGGGATATTCAGCGAGGAGGGTCGGGTCCCACGGACTATCGAAAGCCCTGGTCATCCCTTCGGCTCTTGCCACGATGTCGCTGTATCCTTTGAGACCTTTTGCCTGTTGGATATCCCGAATCGTTTCTTGACCGGGCAGATCTCGCTCGGCAGCAGTCCTCTGTTGATCGAGTTGACCTCTCAGCAACTCGATCTGTATTTGTTGATATTCTCGGTCAGATTTCCGGTCTTCTCGTTGAGCCATGTGCTGCATCAAAAGCATCAATGCTTGAAGACTGCTGTCCGCTGCGGCACCGGTTGCGGTCTGAGCTTTTGCGTACTGACCAAGGGTCGCCATTAGATCAACCCTCCAGCTGCCATCTGCATCGTCGGCATCATCGCCTGGGAGTATCCGAGAGTGTTCGCTGTTCTGTTCTGCAACTGAGACATCGGAGACTGCATCGCTATCAGTCCTTTCAGATCATCTTGAGCGAAGTCCTGTTGCCGCCCCTGACCCTGTTGCAAGAAGTCGTGCTGGGCCGACCCTGGCATGAATCCGTACTGGGCCAGGTTCCTCTTTGCATCGAAAGCTCGACGACGACCCACAGCACCGATCTGTTCCTGACCGAGCTTCAACATCTCTCGAGGGTCATAGTCCTGCTGCGTGACATTTCGCATCGCCATCGCCATGAGGGGATCGTTGCCGAACTGGTTCCGCAGTTGGTCCTGGAAACCCCACTGAGTCTGCTGCATATTCGCCTGGAGGTCCGCTTCCGAGGAACCCGACAGGTACGAAAGTCCGCCACCGATCAGTGCTGCTGTTACCGGGTCAATCATTACCCTACTGTCCTTCCAGCTGCCCCATAGACATTACCGAGGTACTGAGAGGCACCCAGGGCACCCTGTCGCCTCGACTGAGCTCCTGCGGCTCCCAACTGCATACCGAGACCAGCACGAGCCTGACCGGCCCCACCGAAGTTCATAAGGCCCTGTAGGTCCTGCTGGAGATTCCCGCTCGCCGGCCCACCGAGACCTCTACCGAGCTGTCGATTCTGCTCACCGTACATCCCCTGCATCTGTTGCCCGGAGAATGGATCATTACTCATCAGCCTTGCCAGCATGGTGCGAGCCTGGATCTGCTGTGGGTCGATTCCCCCCTGGCCTGGTCCGCCGGAGAGGATTGTACCAGGAGCGAGGATCCTGTCGTAGAAACTCTGTCCGCCGGTCATGTTACCTGGCATCCCAGTCGGCTGGTTTCGGCCAACCACCCTGGCGTTATCGCTCTGCCCGACGAGTTCGCCTCGACCCAGAAGTCCCATCAAGGATCTCTGTGTCGTATCGACCGACCTCTGATAGGCGGCTTGCTGGTTCTTGATCTTCTCCTTGTTTGAGAAGTAGTCACCGATTGCGGATCCTATCCCCATCCCTACCGAAGCTTCGCCCCAGCCTGAGAAGTCATTGAAGTAGTTCGATAGATAGTCCCAGGGACTGGACCCTGCCTGGGAGCCAACAAAAGTGTTGGGGAAGTTGAAGTCTGCGTTAGCCATCTATGCCACCGTCCACTGGAATGCGTTGAAAGTCCCACCGTGCTGCACTGCTGCACCGCTAGCGGTACCAGCAGACCGGCTAACTTTGAATTCAAATGTGCGACTACTCGTGCCTGTATTCGGAATTAGAATCGTTGCACCCAACCCTATCGGTATGCCACCTCTACCACCAGTAATCGCCGTGCCGGTCAGTTTGCTCTGGAAGGAAGCAGTATCGACGGGGACTAAGCCAACTTCAGTAGGTTGGTATAGGTTCTGAATCCAAGTTATTCCCTCGTAGATATTTGCTTTGAAGGTCACGGTGGTCAAACCGGAGAACAGCATGAGTCCACCTCGTATCTCTAACATAAACGGGGTGGCGACCACTGGGGTGACGGTGACAGACGATACTGTGACTGTAGTATCAGATTGCATCGACACCGAGGTGTACCCAGTACCAGTACCAACCTGGACGGGTGTAACGGCCAGAGCGTTTACCTGACCCTCGAGGGTCGTGATCTCACCGGTCAAGGTGCTATTCACAGTGGAGAGTTGACTGTTGAAAGATGAGCTCAACCCTAAATCACGCCGGCGGATATCGTCGTAGATCTGACGACCCTCCGGTGCGTTCGGCCCAACCCTGTGGTAGATTCTCGGATCACTCATTTTCGTCTCCTTGGTCCTCGTATACGATACCTGATGATGGCCCTCTGGTACTCCATTGATTTTCCACGGGTTCGGCCCTCGAGGATCTCGTATCGCAGACGGCGACCTCGTCTTCGCATCGAGTAGCTGAGATCAGGAACTAACGAACTGAGGGCATACTCGCTAGCTCCCCTGGAATAAGTCGGGGTGGACTCATCGTCAAACCAGACCCGGAATACGGAATCGTTGTCAGCAGCGACTACGCCCTGGTCGGGTACGAAAGTCCACCCCGCAAACAGATAGTCGAATCCGACCCCCTGTGGAGAAAACCAGTGGTTCAGATATCGACGGAACTGGGTCCCTACCAGGAGGGTGGCGTGGGTCCCAGAAGTGGAGAAAGAATGCCCAAGTTGAATCTTCGTGTTGGACCCTGAAGTCGTGACACCTCTGATATAGGTGTAGAGTCGAGTCGAGTCCCAGATCGGATCAGTCGTCTCGGTCGAGGTACTTGACGAGTGGAACACAACCATCGCCGGCATACCGATGACGCTGGTGTTCCAGCTGAAGGTACTCGAGAATCCGGCACACTTGCTGTCCACGAGAAGGTACTCAGCTGCTGCGTAGGTGTTGGAGAAGTCAGTCTGCCCAGCTCCAGCGTCACTCTCTTGGTTGATGTTCGATGTCCCCAGCGAGTAGACCGATCCTCGAGATCCCAGTATCGGACGCTGTTGTCCGCCGCCGGAAGAATCCTGACCAGAATCAATCACATCGTGAGGCACTTCCCACTTCGACCATCGACCCAGTCGGTAATCAAAGGTTAGCACTTGGTTCCTGCTACCCTCGCCAGTCGGAGGGATCGACAACCAGATCCGCTGGTCCGGTGCGTCATGCGTCATCTGGGCACCCTCGAGCTGGGCCTGGGTCAAGACCTCGAGCGTCCCCAGGATTGACTGGGAACTCACATCGGAGACCTCGAAGCCGTCAGTGACATACACCACTCGGTCAGGAGAAAGGAAGAACAGGGAGTTACCCGCCGCCGCCGCTGCTCGAGGACTCACGCAACCCTTGCCGATATGCACATTCGCCGGTTGCTCACCAGAGGCAGCTGCGTCATCTCGGGCAGTCCAGATCGATCTTTGCTTCAATACGATCACTCGACCAAACAGCGGGCGGATAACCATGACTCGATCCGAGTTGTCGTTGTTCAGCTGCCAGACATTCGTTGGAGGAGCTGACTGCGGAAGCAGGACCTTGGAGTAGTAGACATATCCTGGATTCGTACCAGCACCGCCGAAGTGCATCACTCGACCACCGATAGCGGAAGTGCTGAAATCGCCTGGAGGGTGGTTGTCGATGCTATCTGTCAGCTGGAGCAACAGCTCGGTTTCTCGCATCTGACTCGTCACGACCATGACCGCTGCCGTCAATGAGTTCATCCAGTAGGTTGGCCTCGGTACTCGCTGCTCCAGGTAGTAGGTGTTGGAACCTTGAGCCTGTCGGTAGACCATGAGGAAATCCCAGTCGGAGTTGGTCTTCGACAGGATCCCGATATTCAGCTTCAGCGTGTCATGACCTGAGCTGGTCGTGCCAACTTCTCCAGTTGGGTTCAGGTTGCTCTCGTCACCTGTGAGTGAGTTGTAGTAGGAGAACCGGTAGGTGTAACTGGTACTCGGAAGAAGCTCCCCACCATCGTCAGCTGAAACCTCACTCAGTAATCCAACCAGGGGACGCTGAAGACCAACACTGTCGGCCCCACCTGGATACACCTTGAATGGTCGCATCCCGTTCCCAGAGACGATCAACCGGTCATTGTACTGGACCACACTGGTAGCTCCTGTGATACCGTACATAGGAGCTGGATAAAACTGACCCGTGCCAGTTGTGAGGTTGCGGATATACACACCGCCCGGAAGAACGACAGCCGTCTGAATGGTCTGCTCCATGCCGGCCTGAATGTTGAAGTCGTGGACTCCTAGTATTGGCGAGTGAAGCGGTCCAGTCATCGACCCGATACCACCGAACCATCTCCGGCCCTGGACATCTGGGAACAGTGCGTAGACATAATCGCTTCTCGAGTCTCTCCATCTCTGGACAGCATTCTTCCCAGATACTGATGTGGTGGCTACTTCGTTGGTACCGTCGAGTGAGACCAACAAGCCGTTAGGGTAAACATTACCACCTGGTGCAACATCGACCGCTTTCACTTCTGCATCATTCGACGGGAAAGTCTCGAGTCCCGAGTAACCCCGGACATCTGTCAGCTGGTGGTAGATCGTTCGAGTGTCTCCATCATACCCACCAAGATTCGAGTCAAGACTGGCGACACCATGAACATACGGACTGGTCTGATCTGTACTGTCCTGAGCCCAGGTGGCACCGGACTTGGAGAACAACCGGAGAGTGCTGGCGGTGGTTGTGCCGTACCCTTCAGGGGTAGACTGAAGAAAGAATGCGATCCTGGTGGCGGTCCCGAAAGCAATATCTGAAGTCTGGACCGACAGTGCAGCTGCTCTTGTCTCTGGGTTCGCACGGTTGTCGAACATACCTACCGAGATGTTCAGCTTGAAGTTAGTCGCAGGAGTTGAACCCGCCGCAACGGTCACCACAAAGTTGTTGTCTTCGTCGGTGATTATCCACGGGGGAAAGGTGAAGGCTGTATCGCCAGCTGGTGGAGCGTTCACCGTCACACCGAGGATCCAGCCCCAGATCTTCACGCCTTCGAGTGACGAGTTCAGGGCGGTGATGTATCCAGTATTGCCAGGAGTCATGACGATCTCGTTTGACTCAACATAGGCACTTCTTGGGAAGAGC
>Ga0255052_10000808_pt1 | contig 24669 bp, 19 predicted proteins | sample JV7_2_21_MG_FD_188632 | JGI IMG/M metagenome (GOLD analysis project Ga0255052, IMG submission 188632) | Seawater microbial communities from Jervis Inlet, British Columbia, Canada - JV7_2_21 | ecosystem: Environmental > Aquatic > Marine > Inlet | place: Canada: British Columbia | collected...
CCGGCGGCTGGTGGGACCCGTTCTACGATCATGGAGACTGGGCGCGCGTGCTGCAAACCGAGTCCGGCAACTTCGAGTTTCGTGTCGATCAGCTGGCCGAGCTCGCCGCCAATCGCCTCAGCCTCACCCAACGCCACACCGTCGCACAGGAAGAGGCCATCGAGGGCGGTAACCGTCCGCTCCTGGCCCTGTTGCTATTCGAGCCATTACCGATCTCTGGCGGCATCGGCGCCGAGCTACCCTTCCTGCAAGAGATCCTCGATCCGGGCCACGAGGAGCGCTGGGAGACCTGGGCCGAGCTCCATCCGGAGACCGCCTCGCAGCTCCGGATCGGCGACCGGCAGCGTGTCCGCATTACCTCCGATGAGGGCTCCATCGAGGCTCGCGCACGAGTCACACCGCGGGTGGTGCCGGGCGCCGTCGCGGTTCCTGTCGGGTTGGGAAAACGAGGTGGTGGTCGCTGGTCTGCAGGTCGCGGGGCCAACCCGTTGCGTCTGCTCGCGGTGGATCGTGAGGCTGTCAGCGGTCTGATCGACCCGGTAGCCGCGCGGGTCAGGGTGACCCGTCTCGGCCGCCAGGATGAACCCACCGGAGGACGGAGCTGACGAATGGCGCGTTGGGGAATGGTCATCGATCTCGATCGCTGTACTGGGTGCCAGGCTTGCGTTGTCGCCTGTCAGGTAGAGAACAACGTGCCACCCACGGGCGCGGCCGAGGCCGAGCAGGGCCGGGCCATCTCATGGCTGCGTCTGGTGCGCCACGCAGAAGGCGAACATGCCGCTCGCCCTGCACTGCGGCTCATGCCGGTGCCGTGTATGCATTGCGACAATCCGCCGTGCACCAAGGTCTGTCCGGTGCAAGCCACGCAGATCGATCGCGAGGGTCTCGTCGGGCAGATCTATCCTCGCTGCATCGGTTGCCGGTACTGCACGACTGCCTGCCCCTACACCGTCCGGGAGTTCAACTGGCGCACCCCAGAGTTCCCGGAGCCGATGCAACGGGGGCTCAGCCCGGATGTCTCGGTCCGCCCCAGGGGGGTGGTCGAGAAGTGCACCTTCTGCTATCACCGACTGCAGCTGGCTCGAGACGAAGCGAAGCTCGCAGGGCGCCCGCTGCGGGAGGGAGACTACCTGCCCGCATGCGTGGAAACCTGCCCAGCTGGTGCGATGTACTTTGGCGACCTGGACGATCCCGGGAGCGAGGTTTCACGGCTGACCCAGAGTCCACGCGCCTTCAGGTTGCTCGAGGAGCTGGGTACCGAACCCAAAGTCACCTACCTGTCGAAAGGAGAGTGGGGTGGCCAAGTTTGACATAGAGCTCGGTGCCGAGAACCGACTCCTCGACCCCATAACCAGGACGAGCTCGAAGTTCTGGCTCCTGGTGAGCGTCCTGATGGCGATCTGGCTCTGGGGGATGTTCGCCTACTTCACCCAGCTCACCCGCGGACTGCAAGTCACCGGTCTCAACGTGCCGGTCTACTGGGGTCTTTACATCACCAACTTCGTCTTCTTTATCGGTATCAGCCACGCGGGCACGCTGATCTCGGCAATCTTGCGCCTTTCGCACGCGGAGTGGCGGCGGTCGATCACCCGCTGCGCCGAGGTCATCACCGTTCTGGTGCTCTTCTTCGGCGTCGGCTGTGTGCTGCTCGACCTCGGACGGCCCGACAGGGCCATCAATGTCCTCACACACCCCAACCTCCGTTCGCCACTGCTGTGGGACGTCATCTCGATCACCATCTACCTGATCTGCAGCACGGTCTACCTCTATCTGCCACTCATTCCGGACATCGCGATCCTGCGGGATCGCCTGCCAAAGCGTCGGTGGCTCTACGGCCCGCTGTCCCTGGGCTGGACCGGCAGCCAGCAGCAAAGGAAACTCCTCAACCGAGCTATCGGAGTGATGGCCATTCTCGTGATTCCCGTTGCCGTGTCCGTGCACACCGTCGTCTCCTGGGTCTTTGCCATGACGGTTCAGCCCATGTGGCACTCGACGATCTTCGGACCCTACTTCGTCGTCGGGGCCATCTTCTCCGGCATCGCGGCCATCATTATCGCCATGGCCGTGATTCGCAAGGTCTACCATCTGGAGGACTATCTCAAGCTCATTCACTTCAACAATCTGGGCATCCTGCTGCTGGTGATGACTTTGCTCTGGTTCTATTTCACCTTCGCCGAGTTCCTCACCACCTACTATGGCGCCGAACCGACCCATATGTATGTGTTTCTCTCCAAGGTGGAAGGTGAGTTCGCCCCCTACTTCTGGACGATGTTCGTTACCTGCTTTGTGATCCCATTCGGCCTGTTGGCCAATCACAAGACTCGCAACACCGTTTGGGGTACCCTGACGGCTTCGATCGCGGTGCAAATCGGCATGTGGCTGGAGCGTTTTCTCATCGTTGTTCCCAGCCTCTCCAATCCCCGGCTGCCGATGGAGGCGGCCCCTTATCATCCAAGCTGGGTCGAGTGGTCGCTGTTGGCCGGCTTTGTCGCCATGTTCATTCTGCTCTATGCGGTGTTCACCAAGCTCTTCCCCATCGTCTCGATTTGGGAGATCCACGAAGGTCGAGAGCTCTCGGTCGAAGAGGTCTCGGAGCGGGTCGAGAGTTATCTGCCCGGTGTCCCGGAGTCGACGCATGACTAATCTGCACAAATACCGCCGCGCCGCCACGGGCAGGCGCAAGCTGGCCGTAGCCTCGAGTCTGCTCTTCCTTTCCGTACCCCTGGCCACTACGGCGGCCAGCGTCGAGATGGGCGACCCGATCCAGGGGCAGGTACTCTTCGCTGCCAAGAGCTGTGTGAGTTGCCACGCCGTGCGCGGCGCCGGCGGCCGCATCGGTCCCGATCTGGGTCGAACCGCAGCCAAAGGTAGTTTCTTCGAGATTGCTGCGGATCTCTGGAATCACTCCGTCGGTATGAACGAGAAGATCGAAGAGCTGCGCATGGTGCGACCGAGTTTCACGGCCGACGAGCTCAAGGACTTGATCACGTTCGTCTATTTCCTCAACTACTTCGACGAGCCGGGCGATCCCCGTTACGGCAGAGTCTTGTTCACGGAGAAGCACTGTATCCAGTGCCATCGCGCGGGTGGCGAAGGGGGCACTGCAGGCCCCAGCCTGGAAGAGCTGCCACGGGGTATCTCGCCGCTGCGACTGGCCGAGGGACTATGGAATCACGGCTCGGCGATGCTCGAGTCCATGCGGCGACGCGGCCTCGACCTGCCACAGTTTCACAACACAGAGATCATCGATATCTTTGCCTACATCAGAAGCCAGGGCCAGGGTCGCGTTACCCGTGAGTTCGAATCACCGGGCGACCCCGGACGGGGTGAGCGTGCGTTCAAGGCCAAAGGCTGCACCCACTGTCACGACGTCTTTGGCGACGACTCGAACATCGGAGCCGATCTCGGCCGAGTCGAGCTCCACGGAAGCGTGACGCAGATCGCCGGCAGAATGTGGAACCACTGGCCGGCCATGGCCTCGGCCATGGAGGCTCTGGATCTTCAGCTGCCGACGTTCCGCGAAGGAGAGCTGGCCGATCTACTCGCCTATGTTTATGTCTCCCGTTACAGAGGCGCCGGGGGCGACCCCTTGCGGGGTGGTGCTGTGTATGGCGATCTCGGCTGCGCTTTTTGCCATGGTCTCGAAGGGGAGGGCACGCTCGGTCCGCCGTTGAACCAGGTGACACCCACGGCCGGCGCCGAGCAGATCATTCAGGGAATGTGGAACCACGCCCCGGAGATGTGGGAAGAGATGGGAGCCCATCAGATGCCCTGGCCCCGGTTCGATGCCCAGGAGTTGACCGACCTGCTTTCATTTCTGGTATCCGCCTGGCAATAGGACTCTTTTTAGCCGGTACTCGACGATGTTTCGCCACATTCTTCTGCCCGTAGACCTAACCGACAAGAACCTGACAGCGGTCGACATCGCCCGTGGTTTCCTCGGCGAAACGGGCGGTGAGGTCACACTGCTCCATGTGATCGAGACGATCACCGATGCTCCTTTCGAGGACCTGGAGGACTTCTACCACCGTCTCGAGGAGAAGGCCCGCGTGGGTATGAACCGCCTGGCCGAGCCGCTCACCACCGCCGGGATCGAGGTCGAACAGAGCGTCGTCTACGGCCGCCGGTCAAGCGAGATCGTTGCCTTCGCCCTGGAAAAGAGCGTGGATCTCATTCTCCTGAGCTCACACCCGCTCGACCCCGAGAGTCCTGAAACCGCCTGGGGATCGATCAGCCACCAGGTGGCGGTACTCGCCAGGTGTCCAGTGCTGCTCTTGAAATGAGGACGGCCGACACGGAGGCCTCAACTGGCTCGAAGGACTCCCCGATCGTCAGTACCGAGCAGGGGGCCTGGATCATGAATCGCTCCGTCCGCGACTCGTGCGAATGTCGATTATCTGAGACTCCTCAACCAACCCCGATCGTGTCTTCGGGTAGTCCCTCGGTCTCGGTCTCCTTCAGAACTGACATCTGATCCAGGGCGTAGTCGAGACACTCGATCAGATCGTCGGGGTGCTCGATGCCCACCGACAGCCGCACCAAGGAAGGGGTGATACCGATAGCCTCCTGCTGGTCGGGCGAAACATCGGCGTGGGTCATGGTGGCTGGATGTTCGATCAGCGACTCCGTGCCCCCCAGGCTCACCGCCAGCTTGATGAGCTTCACCGCGTTCAGGAACCGAAATGTCTCCTTTTCACCGGCGTCTTTGAGAGCGAAGGCGATCATTCCCCCAGGACCGGTGCATTGCTTGTCGAAGATCTCCTTCTGCCGGCCCCTCTCCAAGAGCCCAGGGAAGTGGACCCAGTCCACCTCGGGCTGCTCGACGAGCCATCTGGCGACCTTCTCGGCATTCTTGCGGGCGCAGGTGATTCGCAGCTTGGCCGTCTCCAGCGACCGCATCAGAAGCCAGGCCGAATAGGGCTCCAGCATGGTGCCTAGGATCGTCCGATACATCTTGACCTGGTCGACGAGCGCCTGCGAGCCCAGGGCTACGCCCGCCACCAGATCGCTGTGCCCCCCCAGATACTTGGTGGCTGAATAAAGCACCAGGTCGGCGCCGAGAAGCAGCGGTTTTTGATAGAGAGGACCGAGAAAGGTATTATCCACGAAGCAGAGGGCATCGTGACGGTGACCGACCTCGGCCATGGCCCCGATGTCGGTCATGATCATCGTCGGATTGGCCGGTGTTTCGAGAAAGATCACCTTTGCCGGTGTCCCTGCCCGTTCCAGCTCTTCACAGATCCTGTCCACCTCCTCCGGCTCGGCTCCAGCTGGAAACTCTCGGGTGACGACACCCCGTTCCGGCAGAATGGTCTCCAGCAGGAAGTCCGACCCACCGTAGACGGGCCGTGAGAACACCACCGCCTGGCCGATGGGAACCAGTGCCAGTAGCGAGGTTGAAATGGCGGCCATGCCCGAGGAGAAGACAGCGCCAGCCTCCGCCTCATCCCAGAGGTTCAGACGCTCCTCGAGGATCTCCAGGTCCGGATTGTTGAGCCGGCTGTAGATCAGACCCATGGGACGGCTCGGATCCCGCTCCTTGAGCCCATAGGCATACTCGAAGAACTCCTTACCCTCTTCGGCGTTCCGAAAGGCAAAGGTAGAGGTCTGAAAGATGGGTGGCTTGATGGCTCCTTCGGACCATTCAGGCACGTACCCGTGACTCATCATGAGGCTCTCGGGTCGCATCCCTTCCGGTCTTGGCGGCAGCGAATGACGGCGACGACGCATGGGAATACCTCCGATCTCATCATCTCCGCCACACCCCCGGAGTACCAGAGGCATATGGGTAGCCCAGAATCCCACCCATGAGGGTGGGAAATCGGTCGTTGACGTCGCCAGTTTGCCACCCCAAGGGGTATATTGACTGCAGATTGGCCGTGCTAGTTTCTGTTGCCGGCCGACCGCTTCAAGGGCGCACGCAGGACCTTGCCCTCACAAATACAACACGAGGAAGATTGACGACCATGACGACTCGACGCAAGATCACCATCGACGGCAACGAGGCGGTGGCCTCGGTGGCCTACCGAACCAACGAAGTCATCGCGATCTACCCGATTACCCCTGCCTCACCCATGGGCGAGCTTGCGGACACCTGGTCGGCGAAGGGTGATCCCAACATCTGGGGAGATGTGCCCCAGGTCGTGGAGATGCAGTCCGAGGCCGGTGCCGCCGGCACCGCCCATGGCTCACTCCAGGCTGGTTCTTTGACCACGACCTTTACCGCCTCCCAGGGCCTGCTGCTGAAGATCCCCAATCTCTACAAGATCGCTGGCGAGCTCACCCCCTTTGCCATGCATGTTGCCGCAAGAACGCTGGCGACCCACGCGCTCTCGATCTTCTGCGATCACTCCGACATCATGTCGGTGCGCCAGACCGGTTGTGCCCTGCTCTGCTCGGGTTCGGTCCAGGAAGCCCATGATCTGGCGGCGGTGGCACAAGCGGCGACCTTTCGCTCTCGCATCCCCTTTATCCACTTCTTCGATGGCTTCCGCACCTCCCACGAGGTGGTGAAGATCGAAGAGCTGACCGACGACGATCTCCTGGCCATGATGGACGAGGAGCTCATCGAGGCCCATCGCTCCAGGGCCCTGACCCCTGACAGGCCTGTCATTCGCGGAACTGCCCAGAACCCCGACACCTTCTTCCAGGCGCGAGAGGCCTGCAATCCCTTTTACCTGGCCTGCCCAGGACATGTTCAGCAGATGATGGATCGGTTCGCCGAGCTGACCGGTCGCCGGTACCGACTGTTCGACTACCACGGCGATCCCGAAGCCGAGCGGGTGGTCATCCTCATGGGCTCGGGGGCCGAGGCAGCCCACGAAGCCGTAGACTGGCTCAATGGTCATGGTGAGAAGGTCGGCCTGCTGCGGGTGCGGCTCTTCCGTCCCTTCTCGGTAGAGGCATTTGCCCAGGCCCTACCGACGACGGTGGAGAACCTGGCTGTTCTCGACCGTACCAAGGAACCGGGTGCAGTCGGCGACCCTCTCTATCTCGATGTCATCACTGCCTTGCACGAGATTCGCAGTGACAACGGCTCGCGCCCCCAGCCCAGGGTCATCGGCGGCCGCTACGGTCTCTCTTCCAAGGAGTTCGGACCCTCTCATGTTCGGACCATCTTCGAGGAGATGTCCCGCGAAAGGCCGCGCAACCACTTCACCATCGGTATCGTCGATGACGTCACCCACACCTCCCTGACGGTTGAACCGTTCGATATCGAGCCCAAGGACCGGGTCCGGGCGGTCTTCTGGGGACTGGGCGCCGACGGCACGGTCAGCGCCAACAAGAACTCCATCAAGATCATCGGTGAAGAGACCGACAACCACGCTCAGGGCTACTTCGTCTACGACTCCAAGAAATCGGGGGCCGTGACGATCTCGCATTTGCGCTTTGGCGCCGAGCCCATCCGTTCCACCTACCTGATTCAGAAGGCCACCTTTGTGGCCTGTCACCAGTTCAATTTCCTCGAGCGCTTCGACGTCCTCGAGCACGCCGACAAGGGGGCGACCTTTCTGCTCAACTCGCCGTACGGACCCGACGAGGTCTGGGACCACCTTCCCCGGGAGGCCCAGGAGGCCATTCTGGAGAAGGACCTCGACCTGTGGGTGATCGATGGCTACGACGTGGCCCGACAGACCGGCATGGGCGGGCGGATCAACACCATCATGCAGACCTGCTTCTTCGCCCTGGCGAATGTCATCCCCAAGGACGAAGCGATTGCCAGGATCAAGGAGGCCATCAGCAAGACCTATGGCAAGAAAGGGCAGGTTCTGGTCGAGAAGAACTATGCCGCCGTTGATGCGGCCTTGGATCACTTGCATCGGGTAGAGGTCCCCAAGACGGTCACCTCCACCTTCTCCCGTCCACCCATCGTCTCCGAGGAGGCACCGGACTTCGTCCAGAAGGTCACGGCCCTGATGCTGGCCAACAAGGGCGATCTGCTGCCCGTCTCCGCCTTTCCACCCGACGGTACCTGGCCCACGGGAACAACCAAGTGGGAGAAACGCAATATTGCTCTCGAGATCCCGCTCTGGGACAAGGACGTCTGCATCCAGTGCAACCAGTGCGCCCTGGTCTGTCCACACGCCGCCATTCGGGCCAAGCTCTATCAGCCAGAGGCCCTGGCGGATGCTCCCGAGAGCTTCCTCTCCACCGACTACAAAGCCCCCGACTTTCGGGGTCTCAAATACACCATCCAGGTGGCCCCCGAAGACTGCACCGGCTGCAGTCTCTGCGTCGAGGTCTGCCCGGCCAAGAACAAGGCCAATCCACGTCACAAGGCGATCAACATGGAGCTGAAGCGACCGGTGCGTGATCGAGAGCGCGAGAACTATGAGTTCTTCCTCGGTCTGCCCGAGGTCGATCGCACCGAAATCAATCGATTCGACGCCAAGGGATCGCAGTGGCTCGAACCTCTGTTCGAGTACTCCGGAGCCTGTGCAGGCTGCGGTGAGACGCCCTATGTGAAGCTCCTGTCGCAGCTCTTCGGCGACCGCCTGTTGATCGCCAACGCCACCGGCTGCTCATCCATCTATGGCGGCAATCTACCCACGACCCCCTACACCACCAACGAGGAGGGTCGCGGGCCGGCCTGGGCCAATTCCCTGTTCGAGGACAACGCCGAATTCGGTCTTGGGTTCCGCCTGGCCGTCGACAGCATCGCCAGTCGAGCCAAAAGGCTGCTCACCAAGCTGGCGCCGAATCTTGGCGACGAATGGGTCACCGGCCTGCTGGACGCCGACCAGAGTAACGAGAAGGGCATTGCCGAGCAACGACAGCGGGTCGAGGCTCTGCAGGGCCGGCTTGCGACCCTCGGTGACGATGACGCCGGACGATTGGCGGCTGTAGCCGATTATTTGGTGAAGAAGAGTGTCTGGCTGGTCGGTGGAGATGGCTGGGCCTACGACATCGGCTTCGGTGGCCTCGACCATGTGTTGAGCCTCGACCGGGACGTCAACATCCTGGTTCTCGACACCGAGGTCTACTCCAATACCGGTGGGCAGGCCTCCAAGGCGACCCCCATCGGAGCCGCGGCCAAGTTTGCCTCGGCCGGCAAGGATCAACCCAAGAAGCCCCTGGGCCTCGAGGCCATCAGCTTCCGAACGGTCTACGTGGCACGCATCGCTTTTGGTGCCAACATGAATCAGACCGTGCAGGCTCTCAGGGAGGCCGAGGCCTTCCCAGGGACCTCTATTGTCGTGGCCTACAGCCCTTGCATCGCCCACGGCTATGACCTGTCCACCCAGGTGGAACAGCAAAAGCGAATCGTCAAATCGGGTGGCTGGGCCCTCTACCGGTACGACCCGAGAAGGGTGCTCGAGGGTCAGCCGCCATTGCAGATGGACTCCAAGCGTCCTACAGGTCAGGTCAACGATTACATGAAACTCGAGGCTCGCTTCCGCATGGTCGAGAAGATGGATCCCGATCGTTACAAGATGCTGCTCGAGGCCGCACAGGACAATGCCGCGCAGCGCTGGGCGGTCTATGAGCACCTGGCCGGCATGACGCTGCCGCAGCCTGACAACGCCAAAAAGACCGCCGACAACGCGTCGTAGGAGATTGCACCATGGACTTATCGACAAAATACCTCGGCATCGATCTTCCCCACCCATTCATGCCCGGCGCTTCGCCGCTGGTGGACGACCTGGATACCGTCAGGCGATTGGAAGACGCCGGCGCGGCGGCCATCGTCATGGACTCCCTGTTCGAAGAGCAGGTGGTGTACGAGCAGGAAGCGGCTGCCCATTTCATGGAGGAGCCGGCCTACTCCTTCGCCGAGGCTCAGACCTACTTCCCTGATCCCGAGCCCCTGTCGTTCGGGCCCGAGGAGTATCTGCAGAAACTGTTCCGAGTCACAGAAGCGGTGCAGGTGCCGGTCATCGGCTCGCTCAACGGCACCACCAAGGGCCGCTGGCTCGAATACGCCCGCCTCATCGAGGAGGCGGGAGCCTCGGCGCTGGAGCTCAATGTCTACGCTCTGCACACCGACCCGGAAGAGAGTGCCGCCGAGATCGAGAGCCGCACGGTAGAGATCGTCCAGGAAGTGAAACGCTCGATCTCCATACCCCTGGCAGTGAAGCTGTCGCCGTTCTATACCGCCCCTGCCCACTTCGCCAGGTGTCTGGAGGTAGCAGGCGCCTCTGGGTTGGTGATCTTCAACCGCTTTTACCAGCCCGACATCGACCCCGAGGAGCTGGAGGTATCCCGAGCGCTGCACCTGTCGACTTCTTCGGATCTGTTGCTCCGGCTGCGTTGGCTGGCGATCCTCTCGGGCCGAATCAACGTCGACCTGGCGGTGACCGGTGGCGTGCATACCCCGTTTGACGCCATCAAGGCCATCATGGCCGGCGCTGATGCCGTTCAAATCACCTCCGCCCTGCTGAAGAACGGCCCGGAGTATCTCGCCATGGTGCGCCGCGGGGTCGCCACCTGGCTCATCGAGCACGACTACGACTCGCTGGCACAGGCCCGGGGAAGCATGAACCTCCTGCGCAGTCCCGATCCCGCAGGCTACGAGCGCGCCAACTACATGGACATTCTGAAATCCTGGAAGGTCGAAGCATAAGCTGATGGTACGCTTCCAGTCTCGAGATCTATGAAGAGATCACTCATCCTGTTCGGCTTGATCGCGGCCGCCGCTACCGTCTCCTGGGCACAGACTGCAACCCGCTTGCAGCGGCTGCAGATTGCTATCTGGCCCGAGTACGACCAGCCGGCGATGCTGGTGATGTATCGCGGCTGGATACCTATCGACGAGCCACTGCCGTCGACGGTCACCTTCCCCATCCCAGCCGCGGTCGAAGTCCCCAACGCGGTGGCCAAGCGGGGTCCGGGCACCGATCTGCTGGTCGCCCCGTATACCGTCGAGACCGCGGGTGATTGGAATCGGCTGCACCTGCAGACCGACCTACCCGAGATCCGGCTGGAGTTCTACCTCGACCTCGACACCACCCAGGAGCAGCGTAGCTTCACTCTTCACTGGCCGGGTGGGCCTGCCATTGCGGACCTTTCCTACGAAGTGATGCAGCCGACTGGAGCGAGGGACTTCAGCGTAACGCCTGGTTCCGGTACCTCTGCTGTGGGGCCCGACGGCTTGAACTACTTTGTCGAGCAGCTGGACTCGGTGCCTGCCGGCGGTGAGTTCTTCATCGAGATCTCCTACACCAAGACCGACCCTGCTCTCACTATCTCGGCCATGCAGCCCGTGTCACCCCAACCGCAGCAGGCTCTGCCGTTGAACCCGCCCCCCGCGCAATCCAGAACATCGCAACCTGAGCCGGAAACCGCGGGAGCTGAATCGATCTGGCAAGTCGTTATTCCGGTGCTCATCTTGGCAGCCATCGGTACGGCCTGGATCCTGATCTCGACAAGACGCAAGCCCCATTAGAATGTGGGCCTTCCAGCGCTTCAAGGTCTATCTCAAACCCCGCGCCCGCACCTGGGCGTTCATGATTCCCCTCCATCTGGTCGCCTTCGGGGTGCTCTACATCGCCACCGTTCGGCTCCTCGAGACGGAGGTGGTTGCCATCGCCAGACGAACGGCGAGCCATAGGCTCGAGTCGGCCAGCCTACAGCTCGGCCAGGTCGCAGTTGCCCACACCAAGGATCGTGAGCTGAAGCACTTCTTCGAAGCGGTTCTGGTCCGCAATCGGGAGATCCATCTGCAGCTCCTGCTGCCCGACGGGCGGAGACTGGGTTCTCGATCGGCTGGCGAGCCGGTTGATCCGGAGACCCTACGCTCATTTGTTGCGGGACCCCAGCAGCAGCGATTCTGGGTCGCAAGTGACGAGGACAGGGATCTGCTACACGGGATACAAAGGGTGGTTGCCGCCGACGCCTGTTCCCGGTGTCATGCACCTGGAGAAACCCTGGCGGTGGCGTCGATGAATCTCGAGCTCACCGAGGTCCTTGCCAGTCTGCACGGCCGCTCGCGGCGGAACATCGCACTGCTGATCGTGGCCTGGGCCGCGGCACTGGGTGGCTCCACCGCCGTGGTGAAGGCCTCGGTGCGGCGCTCGGCCAAGCGTCTCCAGGAGGACCTCGTCGCCGCCGTAACCGGCACCGCATCGGGCCGCGAGCCGCGCTCCCGAAGCCTGGTTCTCGATCCGGTGACCGCAGAGCTTCACGACTCCCTGCAGGATTTTCTCACGCGTCAGCGGCAGCGCGAGGCCGAAGTCGCAAACCGTCTCGCCCATACCGACCAGCTCGCCTCCCTGGGCCGACTGGCTGCAGGTCTGGCACACGAGATCAAGAACCCCCTCGCCGGGATTCAGGGCGCCCTCGAGATCATGAACGAGGACACGGCCGAGAACGAACCGAACAAGGAGCTCTACGGCGAGATGCTCGCCGAGCTCGGCCGCGTCAATGGCACGTTGCAGACTCTGCTCGGCTCCGCTCGGATATCGCCACCCCGTCTCGCCACCACCGATCTGCGCCCCCTGCTGGAAGATCTCCATCGGCTTATGGAGCCAGGGTTGCGACGCCAGGGCGTGACTTTGAAGCTCGAGATCGCCCCCGGTTCTCTGGCAGCGATTGTCGACGGAGCAAAGATGCGTCAGGTTCTGATCAACCTCATCCAGAACGCTGCCGAAGCTATGGAAGATGGCGGTGAAGTCGTGATCCGGGCCAGCAATTTCCCAGATGAAGGCGGTGTCATCCTGGCGGTTCACGACGACGGTCCAGGGATCTCAGAGGAGAATCAGAAGAGAATCTTCGAGCCCTTCTTTACCACCAAGTTCGGTGGCACGGGGCTGGGTCTGGCCATCGCCCAGAGCCTGGTTCAACAGCATGGCGGTACCTTAGAGATCCAGTCCGGCGAAGAAGCCGGAACGACGTTCTATATGCTGCTTCCTGATAGACAACCCGAGGCTGTCGAAGGAGACTGAGTCGTGGCCCTTATCCTGGTCGTGGAAGATGAAAAGCTGCTTCGCTGGGCCCTGGCCGAGCAGCTCAAACGCGCCGGTCACGAAGTGCACAGCGCCGGCTCTCTCAAAGAGGGCCGGGAGCATCTGGATTCCCATCAGCCGGATGTGCTGCTCCTCGACATCTCTCTGCCCGACGGCAACGGCCTGGACTTCTACGAACAGAATCTCAGGCGCCTGGAAGACACCGTCACCATTGTCATGACCGCGGTCAGGGCCGTCGAAGAGGCCGTCCGGGCCATGAAGCTGGGAGCGCTCGACTTCCTTACCAAGCCGGTGGACAAGGAAGATCTGGTCCGCCTGATCGAAAGGTCCCTCGTCGTCCGCAGTGATCAGCTGGAGGTTCAGGCTGCACGACAGACCCGCGAGCGGCAAATCGATGTCGAGCTCGTTGGCGAATCGGAAGCCAGCGCGAAAGTGCTGGAGATCGTCGATGAGGTAGCCAGATCCGAGGTCGGTACCATCCTCCTGCAAGGCGAGAGCGGCACCGGCAAGAACGTGCTCGCCCGTTACATCCATGCCAGTTCCCCCCGGCGAAAGAAACCCATACTGGAGCTCAGTTGCGCCGCCATTCCCGACTCCTTGATGGAGAGCGAGCTCCTGGGTCACGAGCGGGGCGCTTTTACCGACGCCAAGTCCACGCGTAAGGGAGTCTTCGAGCTGGGTGACGGCGGCACGGTAGTACTGGACGAGATCGGGGAGCTCAAGCCCGAGCTCCAGTCCAAATTGCTGCATGTCCTCGAGGAGCGGCGGTTGCGGCGGGTCGGTGGCTCGCGGGAGATCTTGATCGATGTCCGGGTCATCAGCCTCACCAACCGCGACCTGGCCGGTATGGTGAGGGACGGGCTCTTTCGGCAAGACCTCTTCTATCGGCTCAATATCTTTCCGATCACGGTACCCCCCCTTCGGCAGCGCCCCGAAGACATTCTTCCCCTGGCCCTATACTTCTTGAACACCCTGCAGCCCAAGGTAGGGAGGCACTTTACCGGCTTCAGCCGCGGCGCTGAGAACCTGCTGCTGACTTATTCCTGGCCAGGCAACGTACGGGAGCTGCGTAACGTCATCGAACGCGCGATGATCCTGGAGCGCTCCGCCAAGCTGCAACCAGGTTCCCTGATCCTCGACCAGGCAGGCGCTGGCTCGACAGTAAGCCAGCCGGCAACGGTATCCGAGATCATGCCCCTGGAGCAGATGGAACGGGAGATGGTGACGCGCGCCATGCAGCTGACCGCCAACAACCAGACACGGGCCGCTGAGCTGCTGGGTGTTACCCGCGACCAACTCCGTTACCGCCTGAAGAAATTCGATATCGGCTAGAACTGGAACGTCCTTTGCACCAACCCGGGGTGAAGGGAGGGCGTTTATGCGTCTCCTTGTCCTCGACGGAAGTCGAGTCCTGCCTTCACTGGTTCGACGATTGGCTCCGGCGGGGCTCGAAGTAGAAGAGGCCTCGAGCTTCGAGAAGGCCGTCACCACATTGGTGGCCGACCCTCCTGACGCCGTCATTGCCAACATCGGTCCTTCCGAGCTCCCCTGGCAGGAGCTCAAGGACTTTTGCCAGAATCACAAGCCCAAGATACCCGTCCTGTTTGAATCCTGCATCTATCAGAGCCCCTACGATGCGGGCCTCGACGACCTGAATCACAGCTCCTTCTTTCTCAACAAGCCCTACTCGGCAGACGAGCTGCGCACCGCGATCCGGCTCCTCATCAAGTGGGTGGAGAAACGCGGATCCGAGTCACGGACCGGCTAGACCTGGCACACCCAGAACAGAATCTGCATATGTGAATGCTTCCGCAGCCTGCGGAATATTCCCCAGTACCCCCAGAGAATTGAGGGAATTTCCACAGTTGTCGGACCCTCGTCGCCACTTCATTCGAGCTTGTGCCGGGCCATCAGCCCAGTAGTCACCTCCCCTTCCCCGGCACAGACCAGGCCGACAGCGGTAAAGTCATAGAAAAGAAGGGCTTATGCAGTTCAAGAAGGGAGATCACGAGATCATGCTAAATGCTGGTGCGCCACTCCAAGACATGGCACACCCCTTGCTCAAAGAATGGGTGTGGGAGTAAATTCAGATAGACTCTACTCCGGAAAACCGGTTAACCGAGAAAGGAGAAACCCAATGAGAAACCGCATGCTGCTCATGGCAATCGCTGCGGTGTTGCTCGCTGCCCCGGTATGGGCCTACCACGATGGCGGCGTCGCTCACTGCAACGGCTGCCACACCATGCACAACAGCCAGGACTCGCTGCCAGTGAACTACAACGCAGCTGGCACCGGACCAGGCACTCCAGTAGGCACAGGCTGGCCGTTCCTGCTCACGTTCCAGGACAAGAGCGACGTCTGCCTCAACTGCCATCAGGGTTTGAACAATGGCTACAAAATCTGGGCTGACGACGTGTTGGTTCCCAACGCCCAGAAGGGTGGCGGCGACTACGTTTTCCTCGAGGAAGACAACATCAACGACGGTCACGGTGGCGCCACCAACCCGATCGAGGGTTACGCTGCCGGGCACAGCATCGTCTCGGCGATGATGGGTACGGTAGCCGATCCGATGAACACCACCGCTCCTGGCGGTGCTTACCCCTCTTCAGACCTGGGTTGCACCAGTTGTCACGATCCCCACGGTACTTCCAGCCACCGTCTGCTTTACCAGACCGGGCAACAGACGATCTCGGAGACCGGATTCACAATCGACTGGGATACAACACTGCTGGCAACCGGTATCGGGCTCTTTGGACCGGCAGAGTCCAACACCAACCACAACGTCTACAACGGCGGCGTCAGTGCTTGGTGTTCTGAGTGCCACGGCCTGTGGCACCAGAGCTCAGGCAGCAACATCCATCCGTCGGGCGAGAACCTCACCGCTCGTGTAGTCTCGATCTACAACCAGTACAGCGGTAGTGAAGACTGCTCAGGGCCTGGCAACACGGCGCCTTGCGGCACCGGGAGTTTCGCCACGGCCTATCTTGCCGAGGTACCGTTCCAGGATCCCGACATCACGGATACGAGCTCGACCTCTGGCCCCGATACGTCCAATAGCCGAGTCGTCTGCGTCAGTTGCCACCGGGCCCATGCATCGTCGGCCCGGGACTCCGGCCGCTGGGATTTCAACATCACGGGTCTGGACGAAGACGGCGTGGAGTCGGGCTCTTACGCGATTCCCAATCCCTTTAACGAATACCAGCGCTCCTTGTGCAACAAGTGCCACGCACAGGATGAGCTGGATGTTCTGGTTGACTTCTCAGGCGGCGGGAGCTAATTTTTCTCTGCCTGGCTAGGGTGCAATCGTAAAGACCATGAATGGCGCCTGGGGCTGGCCTCGGGCGCCTTTTTTCCTGCCCGATTCTTAGAGAGAGCTGCTAGATAAGGTCGTTCGAGCGGAACTTTGCAGAGCGCTGCAGGGGAAATTCGAGGGCCATTCGGAGCGCACGCCAGATGGGTGGATCGATGCGGTCGGGTCTCTTGATCGGGGTGCTGCTGTTATTCGTCAGTCCTCCTTCTGCTGCCGTCGACATCCGTGGATCCGCCATCGTTTTCGGTAGCACCACCGACAATCGGGGTCTCGAGAGTGACAATCTGGAACAGAAGTACAACGTCGATCTCTTCCAGCGCGTCTCACCGTACCTGAGTCTCCGATTCGGCTACAGCTACTACGACTTCAATACTCAGTTCCAGGCCGGTACCGATTTCTCGCGATTCAGCCAGATACCGCGGTTCGATATCCTCTACCAACGACCCAAATTCACGGCGAATCTCTCCTGGACTCAACAGGACACCGGCTCCACAGTCAGCGATTTCGAGTCCAATTCCCTGCGTGCCAGCCTGGGTTGGCGTCCCCTCGACAACCTTCGTCTCGCCTTGAACCTCCGCGACGAGCGCAATGTCGTAGATGAAGCGGTCTTCGGCCGTGAAACCGAGAATCGGTTTGTCGATTTCTCCGTCGGCTATGACCGAACCCATTGGAATACGAGCTACAGCTACCGGCGGAATTTGGTCGAGAATGTGGTTTCCGATCTCCGTTCCGACCAGCACCGTCACGAGTTCCAGCTCAATGGCGGCCGCAAGTTCCACCAGGATCGACTCAGGTTGAGCTTCGCCAGCTCGCTCAGCGATATCCAGAGGAAGACTCGGATCGGCGAAGACGCCGAGCCTGCGGAGCCAATCCCCCCCAGGCAGGGACTGTTTGCCGTCGATACCAGTCCCGAGATCGGTGAGCTCGATCCCAACCCTGGATTGATCGATGGTGACCGGGTCACCCCTGCTCCACCGGGCATCGATATCGGTGGAGCCAACACCTTTCGCAATATCGGTGTCGACCTGGGTCTAACGATTCAGACCACCCGTCTCGAGATCTATGTGGCCTCACCATCAGGGCCGGGCCTCGTTTGGCAGGTCTTCCACAGCCGAGACAACCTGGTCTGGGAAGGCCTGGAGGGTGTGACCTCGGAATGGGACTCGACCCGGCTACGCTACACCTTGCGTTTTCCTCGAATCGTCGATCGCTTCTTCAAGGCCGTCAACCTTTCGGTCAACGCCAACCCCGAAGTCCTGGTCACCGAGGTCCGGGCTCTCATTGACGTAGATGTCCAGCCGGGAGAAAGCGCCTTCGACACGACCTTCTACCGGATTTCCGGCGGCGCCGACTGGCGACCCCACAGTCGGGTCCGAGCCCGAGTGAACCTGGGTATCAACACCGACGACCAGGTCAGCGACGGCTTCGTACGACGCGACTTCACTGGCAAGTCCGCCCAGGCCGGGCTGGGTTTCGATCTGACCCGTCACTTGAATCTGGACTTCAACTACAACTACGACGACACCGAGAATCTGAGCCCACCGATCCTGCTGAGGACCAACATCAGTTATGGCGCTCGGCTGACGTGGACCCCATTACCCACGGTCGATGCAGTGCTCTCCGCCCAGCAGAGAGAGGAATCGGAGAAGGGCCTGCTCTTGCAGTCCAACCGCAACCTGCGATTGCTGGTGTCTACCGACCTGTTGCCCGATCTACGCCTGGTATCGGATCTCTTTACCGACCGTCTCGAAGATCCGTTCTCGGGATTCGACCGGGACACCTATGGCATTCGTGAGAGCCTGATCGCGACGCCCTGGCGACGCTGGACCCTGACGGGTAGGGTGGCCTGGGAGCTCTTCGAGACGAGCGAAGGTGACCCTTTGCGAGACCGGGTGCAGCTCGACCTCAATACGGTGTGGAACGCCACGGCCTTTTGGTCCTTGTCGGGAATCTGGAGCTGGGTCGACAACGACGGCCAGGCCAATCTGCGCCAAATCTACAACGTTGCCTATACTCCCGGCCCCAAACTCAGTCTCTCCGGTTCCTATCAGAACTTCGAGACCGCCGACCGGAGAGTAACCGCCAATGCCGCGATCAGTGCCACATATCGTCTGAATCGGTACTTCCTCCTCTCTGGTAATATCTCGCGATCGCGGATCGACGAGGCTGCCGGGATCGTTGCCGAGATCTCCAGTGCCAGATTGGGCTTTCAGCTATCATTCTAGGGTGACGAGACATGATCAGAAAACACCATCTATTCCTGACCACCACTCTTGTTGTAGCCATCTCGGTGGGTCTCATCGGGTGCGCCAGCGGCGTTCCGTCGACCGAATTCACCAATCCACAATTCGATTTCTCCTTTGTCGACCGGGTCGCCGTCATCCCATTCGAGAACCTGACCAACGATCGGCAGGCGGGGCTGCGCGCCACCCGCTTGACCAACACTGAGCTTCTGGCAAGTCATTCGGTGGATGTCGTCGAGTTCGGCGAAGTCCAGGCCGCATTGCTCAAGATGCCCGGCGCGCAGTTCGGCAGGGTGGCCGTACCCAGCACCGAACAAGTGATCTCGCTGGGCCAGGAGCTGCAGGTTCAGGCACTGATCCTAGGGAATGTAACCCAATCCGAAACTCTGAGATCCGGAACGGTACTGATCCCCGTGGTGACCCTGGACATGCACATGGTCGAGACAGAAACCGGTGCTACCGTGTGGGCCGCCACCCATACTGAGAAGGGCAGCAGTATCGGTGCCAAGATTCTGGGCACCGGTGGCCAGCCCATCTCCGACGCCACTCGACGATGTGTACAGAGGATCCTCGAATCACTCGTCAAGTAGGGTGCTGAGATGGCTGGCTACTGGCTCGGTGTGATCTGTCGAGGACTGCTACCAGCGGTCCTGGCTGCGGCCATGGCTACCCATGCCGCCGCCTCGACCGTTGCCCTACTCCCGTTGCAGGATCGGGCCGGTAATCCCCAAGCCAGTCTCGAGGTCCAAGATGCCGTCGCAGCGGAGTTGATGCTCGGGGGCCAGACTCTGGTCGACCAGCAGAAGATCCGTGAGATCCTCCGACGCGCCCGCCTGCGCAACCCGGTCCAGGCCCCGCCCAGTGTCCTACAGCGCCTGGCCTCCGACCTCGAGGCGGATTGGCTTGTGTCTGTTACCGTCCATGTGGCGATCGATACGGAGACCCCGCGCCTGACTCTCTCGGGACGCCTCTATGGGTCGAACGAAGGAGAGCTGGCAGGTTCGGCGTTTCGCAGTGTTGCCGGACTCGATCGGCGGAGACTCCTCGGGGTGGGCGAGATTCACAGCCTGAGCGCCCTGACCCGATGGGTCGCCAAGGACTTCATCGCGGCCCTGATGTCCGTGGAGAGCACCGAGGGTCCGTCCGACCGGCCGCCTATCCCCAAGGATCAGGACACTCTGAGTACCATCGCCATGATCCCATTCTCCGGCCAGACTGGTCGCTCCTCGACCGCCAGCGCCGAAACGGTGACCGAGGTGGTCCAAATGGTGGCGCTACGCCGCGGGCTCCAGCTCGTCTCCCCCAATCGGGTGAGCGAGACACTGCGCCAGGCCAGGATCCGGTCCTGGGGTGGAGTCGAGGTCGAAGCCCGCGAGTTGCTCCGATCCCGCTACGGCGTGACAGCAATCCTGACTGGCTCGGTGGAACAATACAAGATCGGCACGGGACCTTTCGGGCCCGAAGCGCAGGTCGCCATCTCCATGCGATTGGTAGACGCGGTCAGCGGCACCTTGATTTGGTCAGGTGCCCTGGAACATGACACGGCCCGCCACCCCGGTGCTTTTGGATTGCGACGGGTCAATACCGTTGGCTCCCTGGCACTGAAACTGACCGAGAGACTGATCCAGGACATGATGTCCGATCTCGAGAACGGATAACAAAATAAACGTGAGCAAGACCCGATGAAAAGTGCATTCCTTTCATTCCTGCTGGTCCTGACGGCACAGTCTCTGAGCTTCGGCGCCACGGCGACCACAGACAAAAGTGAACCGACCGGACGGATCCAGGCCTCGCCCGAGGCGATCGCCCTGATCAATGGGGAACCGGTCTACAACGAGGATCTGGAGCGAGTTCTGGGCGACATGCACACCGGCGCCGACCAGGGGCAGCGACGGAGCATCGACATCGACCGGCTCATGTTCCGTCTGGTCAACGACGCTCTGCTGGCCCAGGAGGCAAGGTACCTCGGATTCCACGAGGAACCGCCCCTGCCCGAGCAACTGCAGAGACGGCGGTTGGTTCTGGCGGTGGAGCAACTGGAGAGAACAGAGATCAGAGGGCGGGCAGAGCCCACCGACGAGGAGGTGCGCAAGGCGTTTGAAAGCGGCTACAGCACAGCGGTCTTTCACATCATCACGGTTTACGAGCGCGCCGATGCAGCAGCCGTACTCGAGCGGCTGCAGGAGGGTGCCGACTTCGAAGCGACGGCTCGCGAGACGTCCGTCGACCAGTACAGTGCCCGCGGAGGTGTGGTGGAGAGTATCGATCGCTTCAATCTTTCCAGAGAGGTCGCCGAAGTCCTGTTCCAGCTGCGCCCCGGCCAGGTGGCCGGGCCGATCCGGACCGGTCTGGGCTGGTCAATCGTCCGACTGGATTCCCAAGCTCCGGCAGATCCCGAGAGATTCTTGGATCGTCAGGCTTTCGTGCGCCGAGTCCAGCGAATGCGCAGTGAAGAGAAACTTCGAGACGAGCTCGCCGGAAACCTACGCGATTCCCATACAGTGGAGGTCCACTGGCCCATGGTGAACGCAGTCGGCTGTGAACAGCTCCCGGACGGGCGGTTGCAGCCGGTGGTCGACGATCCATCGGCGGTAGTCGCAAATGTCGACGAGATACCGATCACCATGGCTGCCTTTCTGGCTGCCCTGCGAGACGGCTGGAACGGTATCCGCAATACGGAGACCGCATTGGCGGCGAGGCCCGTTGTCCTGGATCGTCTGATCCGCAAGGCCCTGTGGGAGGCCGAGGCCGTCAAACGCGGGTTCGACAAGACCCCGAGCGTCGATCGAGCCGTCGCCGCTCTCGAGCGGCAGCGCATCGCCAAGCGCTACCTGACTGAGGTCGTAGCCAAGGGGATAACGATCGACGAAGAGGAGATCAAGGAATTCTACGAGCAGAATCTCGAGAGTTTTCGCAAGCCACCCAGATTCCGAGCCGGACAGATCACGGTCGAGTCCTCCGAGGCAGCCGAGCGACTGGTCGAGCAGCTGCGGCAGGGAGCCGATCTCGCTTGGTTGGCCCGGCAGCACTCCACAGACAGCTTCAAGAAAGCGGGTGGCGATCGCGGCTGGCTGGAGCCCACCAGCCCGTTGAACAGCCTCATTCAAGGACTCCCCGACGCGGAGCCCGGCGATGTTCTTGGTCCTTACGATCAAGAAGAATCGTGGGTGGTGTTGAAGATCGTGGATCGGCAGGAGCAGGGGATCTACACTCTGGACGAGGTTTCGGGCCGCATCCATTCCGCCCTTTACAGCCAGAAGTTTGGCGAAAAGCTCGAACAGCAGATTGATACCCTGCGCGCCAGATCGGAAATCTCGATCAACGACGAGGTCCTGGCCCGTTTGCAGATCTCCGGCGAGCAAGCCGCTCAGAAAGAACACTCTTTCGGGGACAGTCACCGATGAATAAGCTGAATTGGTTGATCGGCGGTCTGGTCTTGGTGGCCGGGTCCTCCCTGGCCTCTGCCCAGCTCAAGCAGGGAGCCCGTTTTGACAGGGGCACTTCCTGTGTCGACTGCCATCAGGAGGTAGGGACCGATGTCAGCCAGAAGCACTCGCCATTTGCTGAAGGTGACTGCACCATCTGCCACCGGCCTCACGGTTTGGTCGGCGCCCTGCGACTCCAGCAAGACGAAGTCGATCTCTGCCTGGGATGCCACGGGGATCTGCAATCCTCTCTCGAGGTGTCGCACCAGCATCCCGACGTGGAGACTTGCACCACCTGTCACGACCCTCACGGATCCGACCACGGCTCCCTTCTCAAGGTCGCGGAACCAGCGCTCTGCGAGTCCTGTCACTCCCCCGGCGATTTTCAATCGGCAGTGGTCCACGAGCCGGTCGGGGAATCGTGTGTGACCTGCCATCGCCCCCACGGTTCCGCCCAAGTCTCCTTGCTCACCGAAACCATGGAGAACCTCTGCGGCTCGTGCCATGACGACACCGGCGGTTTTGCCGAGTCGCACGGAGGAGCTTCGGTAGCTGGCGCCGCCTGTGGCAACTGCCATCCGCCCCACAGCGCCGCCAGCGAGCACCTGCTGAAAGCGACCGTACATCCGGTCTCCGATTGCGGTGACTGTCACGACACAGAAGGGAGCTTGGCGGCTCCAGCAGGCGGCTCCGAGCTCTGCCTGGACTGCCATGAGAGGCCCGATGGATCGGCGGTGGCATCCCACTCGCCGGTCGTCGACGGTGAATGTCTTCTCTGCCACAATCCGCACACTTCGGAAGTTGCCGCTCTCCTGAGCGTGCCGGAGCGGGACCTGTGTACTCAGTGTCACTCGAATATTGGCGAGGCAATCAGCGCCGCTTTCCCGCACGCCGCATTGTCCGATTGCTCGACCTGCCACGCTGGCCATGAATCGAGCTTTCCGAGACTTCTCGTCGCAGAGTCGCGAGAGATCTGCACGGATTGCCATTCCGATCCAACGCTCGACAGCTTGGCGCTCGTTCACGAGCCGGCAGCGGGGGAATGTGTGACCTGTCACGGACCCCACGGCACCGGTAGACCAGGATTGCTCGTGGACTCCCAGGACGCGCTCTGCGGGGAGTGCCACGGCAATGTGGGTCGCCGGTCCGGCCTGCCGGTTCTCCATGCCCCGGTTGCCACTGGTCAGTGCACCGGCTGCCACGAGGCCCACGCAGGTGCTGCCGCTTTGCTCAAAGCCAGCGGACAGGATTTGTGCACCTCATGTCACGACTCCCTGATGTCCGCTACAGCAGACCTGACACAGCATGCACCCTTTGCGCTGGGAGGTTGCCAGGACTGCCACGAGGTCCATGGCTCCGAGGCTGACAATCTCCTGGTATCGCCCTCCGGGGAGCTTTGCCGGGAGTGTCACGACGTTCCCAGCACGGCCCCGACCGGGGGATCGCTTCACGAGCCCGCAGTGGACGCCTGCGAGAGCTGCCACCAGCCCCACGCGAGCGCCATCAAGCCCTTCCTGCAGGCACCGGTGAGACCCCTATGCTCCAGCTGCCATGTGGAGCTCGATGCCCAGTTGCGGTCGCAGACTGCTCACGCGGCGGCCGCAGAGCTGGATGGCTGTGTCTCCTGCCACGGACCGCATGCGAGTGCCCATCCCTCCCTGCTGCTCGAGCCGATCTCGACTACCTGCTTGAACTGTCACGACGGCGACTCTGCCCGGTTTTCGCAGAGCCATCTCGGCATACCGGCGTCCGCCATCAACTGCATCGGTTGTCACGATCCCCACGCGTCGCAAACGGCGGGTCTGATGCATCCCGAGACCCACTGGCCCTTTTCCGAGGGCGACTGCCTGGCCTGCCACCCGTCAACCCAAGGGAGCGAAGGAACGGAATGAGAGTCGCCACCCTATTGATTCTCGGCTGGCTGTTGTTGCCGGTGGCCGGTCGTTCCGATCTGCCCCCTGGTCACCAGATAGACGTGGGAGCCATCTGCCTGGACTGTCACGATCTGGATGGCGCCCTGGAAGCCCGCTTTCAGCATCTTCCTGTGCAACAGGGTCAATGTGACGATTGCCACAATCCCCACGTCTCCCGTTTCGCGGGGCTGCTGAATCAGCAGCCGGGGTCGCTTTGCATCACGTGTCACGGGCAGATCCGCAACGACCTGACCAAGACCGAAGTCCATCTACCCGTGGCGCAGGGGAAATGCACCTACTGTCACCTTCCCCATGGCGGCAACAACAGGGGACTTCTGGTGGAGCCGGGTGCCGACCTTTGCGGCACCTGCCACACGGAGATCGCGGTCTGGAAGGAGAGGCGGAATCAGCACGTTCCCTTCGCCCAGGGACGCTGCTCGACCTGCCACGAACCCCATTCGTCATCCGAGCCCTCCCTGCTTGTGGCGCCGTCTGCCAGGATATGCAGTGGGTGCCACCCGGCGGACGGCTCTCTTCGCGAAGCCCACTCAGGGTATCCCGTAGCAAGGGCGGATTGCGCCCAGTGTCACGATCCCCATAGCTCGGCGCGCGACGGCCTGTTCAGGGAAACCGTGCATGCTCCCTTTGCGAGCGGCACCTGCACCACCTGCCATCTGGGATCCGACTCCCGGGATCCCTTTGCCCTGGTTTCCACCATCGATCAGCTGTGCGGCAACTGCCACCAAGATCAGGTTACGGACTCACTCCAGGCGCCCTTTCCCCACGTTCCCGCCGGTGGCGGACAATGCACCCAGTGCCACAACCCCCATAGCGGTGTTGGCTCGGGAATGCTGAAGACCGATTCCGACAGGC
>Ga0255052_10000810_pt1 | contig 24589 bp, 23 predicted proteins | sample JV7_2_21_MG_FD_188632 | JGI IMG/M metagenome (GOLD analysis project Ga0255052, IMG submission 188632) | Seawater microbial communities from Jervis Inlet, British Columbia, Canada - JV7_2_21 | ecosystem: Environmental > Aquatic > Marine > Inlet | place: Canada: British Columbia | collected...
TCGATCAGCTGAATCTGATGTAGTTCTGCCCCCTTTAGGGGGCGCAAGGGAGCGCGTAGCGATCCCGTCATGCCGCTTTGAGCGGCTCACAAAATAAAGCCCCCGGCTTTGCCGGGGGATATTTACTGTTTCAAATTCAGGGATCATGGAACAGTGCTATGCCTCGTCAATACCTTTCGGCGAGCCCAATATTTTCTGTGATGATCTTACTCGTGATGATGACGGAGTGATGGTTGAAATATTGCAGCGTGACCTCAATCTTGATGAATTGAGCACGAGTGGCATTGACGTGGCCCTGGACTATGTGTTCGAGACGGACAGTTTTGGCGAGCTGAATTTCGTCGTAAATTGGACGCACACCGGTAAATATGAGCGGAGTTTCGAGGGCATTGATGGCCTGGTGACTAATGACTTAAGTAATCAACTTGAATTCAGAAACTTCGCGGATGTCGCGACAGGCTCTCTTGCCTGGCGGTACAATGACTGGCGCATTCGCTGGCGTACCACGTGGAAGGGCCCCATTGTTGATCACAATGGTCGCGTTGAGTCCTGGAAGGATGATCGTGATGATAATGACCTGCTATGCGCATCAGCCCATGAGGATTGTGTAACGAATCCGGAAAAACCCAAGTACCTCTGGTATGCGTCATACATCAGGCACGATCTGTCAGCGTCTTACGATATGACCTTGGACAGTGGCGCAACTGTTAACGTGTACGGCGGTGTCAGAAACATGTTTGACAAAGACCCATTTGTCCCGCGTACCGGCGATAACATTGAACACGGCATCGGTAACTACGACAGCCTGTTCGGCGGCGGTATCGGGCGTTTTTTCTACGCAGGGGCTGCAATGCGGTTTGAGTAACTAGCACTATTAACGGAAGAAGTTCTTCCAACCCGTGGACCAGCCCCTTATTGGGCTGGTCCCATTTTTTTAGGGGCCCAAAAGTGAAATACCTGGTTTCCTTGATTTGCACGATTTCACTCCTGGCTGGCTGCGCGCCTGACCCCGGCCAGGTCGCGTACGACGAGTACAGCGAGTACGACATCGCGACCCTGCAGCAGCTGATGCAGGAGGGTGAACTTAGCTCCGCAGCTTTGACCGAGTTCTACCTGCAGAGAATTGAGTCTATAGATCGCAATGGGCCCGCGCTTAACGCCATCATCGAGGTGAATCCACAAGCTCTCGAAATTGCGCGAGCCCTGGATGAGGAACGGCAGGCAAGCGGGCCACGTGGGCCCATGCACGGCATACCGGTCGTTCTGAAGGCAAACATAGACACCGCCGACCAGATGACCACGACGGCGGGCTCGCTGGCCATGGTTGGGCATCGGCCTTCCGCTGATGCATTTCATGTCGCAAGACTAAGAGATGCAGGTGCTGTAATTCTGGCCAAGGCGAATCTCAGCGAGTGGGCCAACTTCCGTTCGACCAAGTCTTCGAGTGGCTGGAGCAGCATTGGTGGCCAAACCAGGAACCCATACGGCCACGGACGCAACCCCTGTGGTTCATCGAGCGGCTCCGCGGTCGCCGTGGCAGCCAGTCTCACGAGCGTGGCAGTTGGCACAGAGACCAACGGCTCGGTCGTGTGTCCGTCCAGCGTCAACGGAATCGTGGGCATAAAGCCGACCTTGGGACTGATCAGCCGCAGCGGCATCATCCCGATCGCCCACAGCCAGGATACGGCCGGCCCGATGGGCCGCACTGTCGAAGATGCGGCAATCTTGCTTAACGCGATGGTCGGGGTGGACCCCGCTGATCCGCTTGTAGACGTGTTCCCGGATTCGGTACCGGATTTTGCGGCGAACCTGTCAAAGGGCGCCCTCAAAGGCGCCCGTATCGGCGTTTTTCGTGGCCATAACGGCGCGGGTAACGACGTGCGGGTTGAGCAGATGGTAGCCGACACAATCGCGACACTGGAATCACTGGGGGCCGAAGTCGTTGATCCTGTCGAGATCAGCAAAGACGGACTGAGTGATGCCAGCCGCGCGGTTCTGTATTACGAATTCAAGGCTGACCTGAACTCTTATCTGGAGAGCTCAGGGGCAGCAATGAAGACCATGGCCGACATCATTGCGTTCAACGAAGAACATGCCGAAACGGTGATGCCATTCTTCGGCCAGGAGCGGATGCTGGCGGCGCAGGCCAAAGGTCCGCTAAGCGATCCGGAGTACATCGCAGCTCTTGCGCTGAGCAAACAGATTGCGCAAACGGGCATTAACAATGCACTTGAAGAGCACAACCTCGATGCGCTGATTGCACCAACAAGAGGGCCCGCCTGGATGACGGACGATGTCAGCGGCGATCATTCTTCCGGTATTTCGAGTTCGACGCTCGCAGCAGTCTCCGGCTACGCAAGCATCACATTGCCGGCAGGCGATATTCTCGGCTTGCCGATCGGCATCTCGTTCATTGGCGGAGAATTCAGCGATGTGACATTGATTCAATTCGCGTACGCGCTGGAACAGGCCGGTTACAAGAGAAAGCCGCCACCGCTACCTTGAGCAACATCTGACACGGTCGCCAGCGTAAGCACTGGCTCCGCACTGACTCAGGATACGGGCGAGGTAGTCGATCGCGAATCACGCTAGATCCGCAGGCGTCCCCAACCCGCATAGCGAGGGATCCTGCGGCTGAATTCGACGTATTGTTCGCCAAACACACGACGCAGATGCTCCTCTTCTACAAGAACGAGCAGATGCAGGCTGATCGCGACCACGAGAAGCGCGGCGAGACACCACAGCGACCAGTCGTTGAGTGCAAAGCCCAGCAAGAACAGGAACCAGCCCACGTACTGCGGATTCCGGCTCCATCGGTACGGGCCGGTCACGGTCAACCTGCCGGCGTCAACGCAGAGAACCTTCAGCACTGAACGAAAAAAGGTGATGCTGACAAGGCACAGGGCCAGGCCGATGGCGCCGATGAGCACGCCGAAGTAGTCGAGCGGTGTGCTCGGCATCTCGTATCTGGTGGCGTATTCAAGAACCAGATTCGGCACGAATATTATCGCGCAAAGTAAGAACAGGCCTAACAGACTCAGCTTGCCGAGTTTGCGATACTCCCATCGCGCATAAATCAGTGCGACAGCCGTCACTGGAACTGTCAAAGCGAGGAAGTAGGCCAGCACGATCGGGCTCCCATTTGTGCTATTCACATAAAGCCCAGTATCGTCCTAAATCGTGCACCGTTTGCTAGGTACATCCCAGAATTGACGGCTTCTCGCCGAATGAGAAAATTTCGAGGCGACAGAGGCAGATCCGACCACAGTCGGAGATGCAGAGCTAGCAGCATGCGTTGGGAGAGTGACATGGCTGAAACAAGAATCGGTACGGTGACCCACTACTACAACCACATACATGTGGCAGGTGTGACGATCACCGACGGTGAGCTACGTGAGGGTGACACCATCCACGTAAAGGGCCACACGTCGGACTTCGAGCAAAAAGTCGAATCGATGCAGATCGACCATGAGCCCGTGAAAGTCGCCAAACCGGGCGATCAGATCGGGCTCACGGTGATCGAACACGCCAGGGAACACGATATCGTCTACATAGTGAACTGAGCTCGACTTAAATGAATGATTAAGGGTCTGCTTTCGATCCAGAGCGGACGATTGCATATTTGATCTGGAGGCAAAACAATGTTGGATAAGAAATCAGACCTGGCCGGGCCGGGCATCAGTACGTACGAGAAGGTCGACGAGATCCTTCCCCGGGAATACGACTCGTTGCTGGACAGGAAGCGGACCCAGAAGGCCATTTACGACGTAAAGGAGTACATCGAGAAAGGGCTGGCCAGGGAGCTGAACCTGATGCTCGTACAGGTGCCTTTGATCGTTGAAGTCGCCTCCGGCATGAACGATATGCTCGACAGGGATGGCTCGAGGACACCGGTCGAGTTTCATTGCGGTCTTGGCATTGATGAGCCCGTGCATGCCTCGATCGTGCAGGCGGCCACCAAGTGGAAGAGGTGGGCGCTCAAGCAGTTCGACTGCGAAATCGGCGAGGGCATTAACACGGACATGAGGGCCGTCAGAAAAGACTATTTCCTTGACCACGATCACAGCTCCTATGTTGACCAGTGGGACTGGGAGCAGGTCATCACGGCTGAGGACAGGACACTCGAGTACCTGACCGATGTCGTTAGAAAGATCTGGAAGGTCATCACGGGCGCCGAGAAGATGGTCATGGACAAGTATCCGGAGCTCCAGGACCCTCGGTCTCCGCCGCTCCCCGATGAGTTGCACTTCATACACGCCGAAGAAATCCTGGCAAAATATCCGGACCTGCCGAGAAAGCAGAGGGAAACAAAGATCATCGAGGAATATGGCGCCGTGTTCATCTACGGCATCGGCTGGGTCCTGGATGACGGCTATCCGCATGAAATGAGGGCCGCCGATTACGATGACTGGGTCACGCCCACCGTCGAGAAAGACGGCAAACTCATGCACGGCCTCAACGGCGATATTCTTGTGTACAACCACGTGACCAAGAGGCGGCACGAACTGACATCAATGGGCGTCAGGGTCACACCGGAGACACTCAGGGAGCAGATGAAGATCGCTGACAGGGAGGACGAGCTTTCTCAGCCGTATCACCAGATGATCCTGAACAACGAGATCCCGCTGTCCATTGGCGGTGGTATCGGTCAGTCGAGAATCCAGATGCTGCTGCTCAGAAAGGCACATCTCGGAGAGGTCAGCACGACCGTGTGGCCCAGGCAGCTCCACGAGGTCTGTGAGAAGCACAATATTTTTGTTCTCAAGTAACCATCCACACAGCCCGACATACTGAGCTCAGGCTGCGCTTGATTATTTGCCGCGCAACTCCTTCAGCAAACGGTCAATTCGGCGCAGGCTCTCCCGACCAGTAGACTGCGGGTACGCGAGCGGCAGACTATCAAGTTTTCAAATGGTGCCCAGGGCGAGACTCGAACTCGCACATCCGTAAGGACACGGCGACCTGAACGCCGCGCGTCTACCAATTCCGCCACCTGGGCTTTTGGGCGTTTCTACCTGTGAGAAACGCGTACAATCGCAGCTCTGGCAAGGGGGCGCACTCTACTGAATGCGGGTGCAGCCTGTCAATCAAGGACTTCCACCGGAGCAGCATCGCTTGCCCAGCAAGAAATCAAAGACAAGCTCCAAACGAAAAAGCAAAGCCTACAAGCATCCGATTCCCGGTCGCAATGAGTTACTAGAGTTTCTAGAAAAAGCTGGTAAACCATTAAAAATTAAAGAAATATTATCGGAATTCGATCTACGGGGGCAACGCATGAGCTCGTTGCTCGTGGACCAACTCCACAAGATGCTCAGAGCCGGCCAGATCATCGAGAATCGCCGCGGCGAATTCTGCCTCACCGCGAAGCTGGACCTCATCACCGGGGTGGCTCGTGGCCACAGGGACGGATTTGGCTTTGTCATCCGTGACGACGGTGGCGAGGATGTGTACCTGTCTGCGCGCGAGATGCGGCCGGTATTCGACGGGGATCGGGTTGCGGTCAAGATCGTTGGCAATGACCGTCGCGGCAAACCGGAGGGCGATCTCGTAGAGGTTCTGGAGCATGCCGTTCGAGAGGTCGCAGGACAGTTCATTCGTGAAAGGGGTATCGGGCTGCTCATTCCGGACAATGCCAGGATTGCACATCGCATTCTGATTGCCAAAGGTGAGTCTGGTGCTGCGAAACCAGGACAGATCGTGGTCGCGCAAATCCTCGACTATCCAACGCACATTGAACAGGCGACAGGGCGAATTGTGCGTGTCATTGGCGAGCCAACCAAGAAAGGTATCGCAACCGATATCGCGATTCAGTCGCACGCGATCCCAACCGGATGGCCCAAGGTGGTCCGTGAGGAGATCAAGAAATTCGGCAAGACCGTACCGTCGACCGCAAAGACCGGACGGGTGGATCTGCGCGATACGGATCTCGTCACTATCGATGGCGCGGATGCGCGTGACTTTGACGACGCCGTGTACTGCGAGCCATCTGGCAAGGGCTGGCGCCTGCTCGTTGCGATCGCTGATGTTGCTCACTACGTTGCTTCGGCTTCGGCGCTGGACAAGCAGGCGACGATTCGCGGCACATCGGTCTATTTCCCGGACCGCGTCGTGCCGATGTTACCGGAGATTCTTTCGAACGGGCTCTGTTCGCTAAATCCGAAAGTCGATCGCCTGTGCATGGTCTGCGATATGCGTGTGAGCGCCGACGGCAAGGTGACGAAGTCCACGTTTGTTGAGGCCGTCATGAAGTCGTCGGCAAGACTGACCTACAGCCAGGTCAATGGTTTCCTCACCGGCCAGTCGCCTGGCGATATTCCGCGGAATCTGCACGCGCCCCTGCGCAACCTGCACCATCTATACAGAGCGTTTGCGAAAGCGCGGCAGCGGCGCGGTGCGATCGAGCTCGATATCCCTGCAACCAGATTCGAGCTTGGCAAGGGTGGTGAAATTGCGGCGATCAGAGTGGTAGAGCGCAACGATGCTCATCGCTTGATTGAAGAGTGCATGATTGCCGCGAACGTGCAGGCCGCCAAGTTTCTGCGACGACACCGGATTCCGGGCCTGTATCGGGTGCACGCAAAGCCGGACCCTGATCGATTCGACGAACTGCGACAGTTCTTGCTGACGCTCGGCCTGAAGGTGCCGCATCCGGACCATGTTGAACCGCGGCAGTTTAATCATCTTCTGAGCCAGGTCAGAGGGCGCCCTGATAGCGCGTCGATATCGATGGCGATGTTGCGGTCACTGACGCACGCAGAATATACGCCAACCAATATTGGCCATTTCGGCCTGTCGCTCGATGCCTACGCACACTTTACGTCGCCAATTCGTCGCTACCCTGACTTGCTTGTGCATCGTGCGATCCGGCATATCATTCGGGGCGGTAAGCCGGGGCGCTACCACTATGACTCGGGCACCATGGAACGATTGGGCGCGATCACTTCGGCACATGAGCGACGCGCGGAAGAAGCGACACGAGATGTTGAGGCCTGGCTGAGATGCGAGTACATGGAAAACAGGACCGGTGAGGAATTTGACGGCGTTATCACCGGTGTCACTAATTTCGGCTTATTCGTGCAGATCACTGAGCTACTTATCGACGGGCTGGTGCATGTAACGAGTCTTGCGAACGATTACTACCACTATGAGTCCTCGTCGCAACAACTCGTCGGCGAACGATCCGGCAAGAAATACGGGCTGGGTGAGGCGATGCGGGTCAGAGTTCATCGCGTCGATATGGAGACACGAAGAATCGACTTTCGGCCGGTGGACAGCAAATGAGTAAATCGCAGTACGTCACAGGCCTGAGGGCCGTTGAGCAATTGTTGTCGACAAAAGACACAAGCGTGCGTCGGATTTACGCTGAGTATCAAACAGTAAATCCGCGCGTCCAGGCGCTCATTGCGGAGGCGAATAGCTGCGGTATCGAAGTTCAAGCAGCCAACCGTGCGAGATTGACACAAATCAGCGGGGAGAACCGTCATCAGGGCATTGTCGCCGAGATACGCCGCAGCACATTGCTCGACGAAGCCGGCTTGCGTTCACTGGTCGAGGAGCGGCTGCAGACGGCAGGAGAGGGCAAGCTGATACTGTTGCTGCTCGATGGCGTGCAGGACCCCCACAATCTGGGTGCCTGCATGCGTACTGCCGACGCCGCGGGTGTGGACGCCATTGTCGTTCCGCGCCACGGGGCGGCGGGCCTGGGCGGCACGGTCAGCAAAGTTGCAGCAGGCGCTGCAGAGCATCTGTCGTTCGCGAGCGTGGGCAATCTCGCACGCATTCTTGGTTGGCTCAAAGACTATGGCGTTGCCATTATTGGTACGAGCGACAGTACTGCTGCGAGCCTTTACGACACAGACCTCGACAGGCCGATTGCGCTTGTTATGGGGCGTGAGCACACAGGGCTCGGCAAGCGTATTGCAGGCCTTTGTGACGAGCTTGTGAGCCTGCCAATGGCTGGTGCGGTCTCCAGCCTGAACGTATCCGTGGCCACCGGCATATGCCTTTACGAGGCGCTGCGGCAACGGCGCTGACGACACCCGTCCAGCTGCCTGAAAATCAAGAGCTCTTGGCTTGCGTCAGGCCCTCGTGTTGGGTAGGATGCGCGTCCCTGTCATGAAGGGCGGGGCGGTCGCAAGACTGTAAGCTCTTGCCACACCGGAAAGCCGGGTGGCTGTAATCCGCAAGGGTACTCTGCTTTTGCAGCAGAGCATCCGGCGGGATTTCAACCAAAAGGGAAAACAATGAGGCACTACGAAATCGTGTTTCTGGTCCATCCGGACCAGAGCGAGCAGGTTCCTGCCATGGTAGAACGCTACCAGGGTATGGTCACCGCATCAGGCGGTGCGGTGCACCGCACCGAAGACTGGGGTCGCCGTCAGCTGGCCCATCCCATCCACAAGGTTCACAAAGCACACTACGTTCTGTTGAACGTCGAGTGTGAGCAGCCTGTTCTCGACGAGATCAAGAGCGCATTCCGCTTCAATGATGCCGTTCTGCGTAATCTCGTGGTTGTTCGCAAGGAGGCGGATAGCGAAGCGTCACCGATGGCTGTCGCAGTTGCTGAAGAAAAAGCCAAAGAAAAAGAAGCGCAACAACGACGTGAGGCGAAAGCGGCGGCTGAGGCTGCAATGCGAACTGACCAGGTTAGGGCTGAAAAGGCCGCTCCGGCTGAGGAGGCTGCTTCGGTTGAGGAGCCCGCTCCGGCTGAGGAGGCTGCTCCTGCTGAGGAGGCCGCTCCGGCTGAGGAGGCTGCTCCTGCTGAGGAGGCTGCTCCGATTGAGGAAGCCGCTCCGGCTGAGGAAGCCGCTCCGGTCGAGGAAGCCGCTCCGGTTGAAGAGCCCGCTCCTGTTGAAGCTGCAGGGCAGGCTGTAGAAACCGTTCCCGCTGAGAAGACTAAGGAGGGGGCAGGTGAGGATGTCGCTGCGGAAGAAGAGACAGCCAAGGCTGACGATGCCAGCGATGGTGATACCGGCGATGACGCTGCTGAAGAGCCCGTCGAAAAGAGCGCCCGAGGAGAAGAGTAATGAGTCGATATTCACGCAGGCGCAAGTATTGTCGGTTCACAGCTGAAGGAATTACGGAGATTGACTATAAAGACATCAATCTCCTGAAGGCTTACGTAAGCGAGACAGGCAAGATCGTTCCGAGCCGCATTACTGGTACGAAAGCACATTACCAGCGTCAATTGGCGACGGCAGTTAAACGGGCCCGCTATCTCGCATTGCTGCCATACACAGATCGGCACTAGGTCGATCAACAAGGAACAGTAGTGCAACCGCTGGCCACATGGCTGGTTGCCCGGCCACAAAATGCCGTACTGGCATTGGCGGCAACATTGTTGTTGCCTGTGCTGCAGATTCTGAGTGGCGTCTTCATGGTGTTGCTCGTGCTGCGACAGGGTGTTCGCCTGGCGGTTCTGGAAGGCGTTATCGCCGGCGTTCTACTGGCTCTGATTGCGCTGGTCGCCGGAGCGCCAGTTATGCAAATAGTGGTCAATGCGCTGACCACGTGGTTGCCGGCGGTTTTTTTGGCTGCCATTTTGCTGGCAACACGATCGCTGACTTTGACACTGCAAGTGTCGGTGCTCGTCGCTGCGGTTGTGGCATTGGGCTTTCACATCGTTGTAGACGATATGATGGCCTTCTGGCAGCCGGTCATGGAGTTCATGGCCGACTGGTTTCGTGAGAGTAGGCTACACGAGCAGGCGCAGTTGATCGAAACGGAACCAGCGAGCGTTGCACACACGTTGACGATTGTGTTCGTGGCATCGAGCTGGACTTTGTCGGCGCTGTATTTGTTGTTCGGGTACCGCTTGACGCAAGCGTTGCCTGAGGAAACCGGCGACTATGGCCGGTTTTGTGATTTGAATTTTGGTCGTGTGATTGCGTTGATAATGGCGTTGACGTCATTACTCGCGTTCGCAAGTGGGATGGCCTGGTTGCAGAGCATCGCGTTTGTCATATTCGCGGTATTCTGGTTGCAGGGGCTTGCCGTCGTGCACTGGTTGTTCGTGGACGGTGAGCTGCCACTATTTGTGGTAATCATGACGTATGTGCTGATGCCAATTTTGCATGTGTTTCTGATGTTGGCGTTGGCGGTGGTGGGATATACGGACGCGTGGTTTGTTTATCGCCGCCGCGTGGCCGCAAAACAGTAGAGTTAAGGATTGTGAAATGAACGTAGTTCTCTTGGATAATGTCGAGAATCTCGGCAACATCGGTGACCTCGTTAAAGTCAAGCCAGGTTACGGGCGGAATTACCTGATTCCGCAAGGTAAGGCGGCTCTTGCGACTCCCGAGAACATGAAGGCAATTGAGACGCGACGTGCCGAGTTGGAAATGGCGGCCGCGGAAGATCTGGCAGCTGCGAAGACGCGTGCCGAAGCGATCACCGGCACAGAGCTTGTGATCTCCGCCAATGCTGGCAGTGAAGATAAGTTGTTCGGCTCGGTTGGGCCGATCGACATCGTTGATGCATTGGAGAAAATTCAGATTCAGGTTGAGCGCAGCGAAATCCGCATGCCGGACGGTCCCATCCACGAGCTCGGCGATTTCCAGATCGGTGTTCACCTGCATAGCGAAATCAATACAGAAATACTGCTGCGAGTCGTCGCTGAGGAGTAATACACGGCCCTGCTGTGTTACCCCTAGTGTGTTACCTTAGCTGCAGGGGAAATCTGAAATGGTTCGAGCATTGGATGACGGCGTAACGAGCGGGGGCGTTGAGCAGCGCCTCAAGGTGCCGCCACACTCCATCGAAACCGAGCAATCGCTGCTTGGCGGACTCATGCTGGACCACCAGTCCTGGGATAAGGTCGCCGATATCGTAACGGAGCACGATTTCTATCGCCGCGACCATCAGCTGATCTTCGCGGCAATAGCCAAGCTCGCCGAAGACGCCAATCCGTGTGATGTCGTTACGGTTTCCGAATGCCTCGATAATCGCGGTGATCTTGAGAAGGCGGGCGGGCTTGAGTACCTGGCGTCTCTGGCGAATGAGACACCTGGCGCGGCAAACGCACGATCCTATGCCAAGATTCTGCGTGAGCGCTCGATGCTGCGGCTGCTCATTACCGCTGGCAACGAAATCAGTGGTGCCGCCTTTACCAACGATGGTCGCACCGCCTCTGAGATCGTCGATGCGGCCGAACGACTTGTCTTCGAAATCGCCGAGTCTGGTTCTCGTGGACGCTCTGGTTTTAAGGCGCTGAAACATATCCTGCCTGAGGCCGTAGATCGCATCGATGTGCTGCACCAGTCCGACGGTGATATCACCGGTATCTCGAGTGGCTTCAACGAATTCGACAAGTTAACTGCAGGTCTGCAGCCCGGTGAGCTGATTATCGTCGCTGGCCGCCCGTCGATGGGCAAAACGACATTGGCCATCAATATAGCGGAGAACGCTGCGATCGGGTCGCAAGTCCCGACGGCCATTTTCTCGATGGAAATGCCATCACAACAACTGGCATTTCGGATGATTTCTTCGCTTGGGCGAGTGGACCAGACCCACCTGCGGACCGGGCGTTTCCCGGACGAAGACTGGTCGCGCATCAATACGGCGGTACAGCTGATGTCGGAGGCGCCGATCTTCATTGACGATACGCCGGGACTGTCACCGACTGAGATACGCGCGCGTGCCCGCCGCTTGCAGCGCGAGCACGGACTTGGCCTGATTGTGGTCGACTATCTTCAGCTGATGGCCGTACCGGGCAGCAAGGAAAACCGGGCGACCGAAATATCCGAGATATCGCGTTCGCTAAAAGCGCTTGCCAAAGAACTGTCCTTACCGATTATCGCCTTGTCGCAACTCAACCGCAGTGTTGAGCAACGAACTGATAAGCGGCCTGTAATGTCTGACCTGCGCGAATCGGGTGCGATCGAGCAGGACGCGGACGTGATCCTCTTCATTTATCGCGAAGAGGTTTATAACCAGGACACACCGCGCAAGGGTATTGCCGATATTGCGGTCGCCAAGCAACGAAATGGGCCGATTGGTGATTTCCCACTGACGTTTGTTGGTCGATACACGAAATTCGAAAACTGGGTACCTGACTCCTACGCGGACGAGGCATATCCGTGACGTTCGGGGCACGAGCACTCATCCGGCTCGGTGCGCTCAAAAAAAATCTACGAGTCATACGCGAAGCCGCCCCCGACGCCAAGGTCATGGCGGTCATTAAGGCTAATGCCTACGGTCACGGCATGGTAGCGGTTGCTGACAGTCTCGATGACGCCGATGCCTTTGCCGTGGCGCGTGTGCCGGAAGGTATACAGCTGCATGAATCCGGTGTCGATAAACCGATCGTGTTGCTTGCCGGCGTGCTGACCGCGGCCGAACTCGATGAAGCGATGGCGCGTGGCTTCGAAGTCGTCGTGCATTGTGTTGAGCAGATCGAATTACTTGAAGCTGCTGATGCCGGCGAGATTACCGTCTGGCTAAAAATCGATACCGGAATGAACCGCCTCGGTTTTCTGGCAGAAGAAGCGGAATCAGTCATTGACAGGCTTCGCGCGTGTACTGCGGTCGGCGAATTGCGCCTCATGTCACACCTGGCGAGTGCTGATGAGCTCGACAATTCAATAACCGAAGTACAATTTGCCCGTTTCCGGTCAGTCGTCGAAGGATTCGACGGTGCCGTCAGTATCGCGAATACACCTGGAGCGCTGGGTTGGTCGCAGATCGCTGACGCCAGCAAGACGCTCGGATTCGAGGGGGATCACTGGATACGACCCGGTTTGTCGCTGTACGGAATTTCACCTTTCGCAGGGCGTAGCGGGGCTGACCTTGCATTGACACCGGTCATGCAATTCGAGGCTCGACTGATTGCGGTCAAACCGCTCAAAGAAGGCGCACGTGTTGGCTACAAAGGTCGTTATCAGGCCCAGTCCGACAGTGTGTTCGGGATCATTTCGGCCGGTTACGGCGACGGCTATTCACGGCACTTCAGAACCGGCACGCCCGTGCTGATCAATGGACGGCGCGCGCCATTAATCGGCAATGTATCGATGGACATGATTGCCGTTGACCTGGGCGACGGTGCGACCGACAGGGTCGGCGATATCGCAACATTGTGGGGGCCGGAATTGCCAGTCGAAGAGGTGGCACTCTGGGCCGACGCGATTCCATACGAACTCGTCTGCGGTGTCATGCACCGCGAAGTATCAAAAATAGTCGATTAGGAAATCGGGCCTGAAGGCCCTCCCACAGTTCTTCTTGGCACCTGTAGGAGTGGCTTTTGTGGGAGCGGCTCTCGTAGGAGCGGCTCTCGTAGGAGCGGCTTTTGTGGGAGCGGCTTTTGTGGGAGCGGCTTTTGTGGGAGCGGCTTTAGCCGCGATTCCTCAGCTCGCGAAAAATCCCATCTTGACGCCAGCCAGTTGGACGACGTCATTGTCGGTCAGTTTCTTCGCCTGCGCACCGATAGGCGTTCCGTTTACCAGCGGGAAATCGCCTTCCTCGCCAGACTCGACGTGCACTATGTAGTAACCCTCGGCCCGCCTTGTTATGGCGGCGACCTGAACGCCGGGTCGTCCAAGCGTCGTTAGCGCTTTGGTCAGTTCCAGCTCACGGCCGGCAAATGCGCCGCTCAGCACCTGTAGCTTGGCTAACGGCAACGCACTGGGTGCCGAACTCGGATCAATGCCGGCATGTGTCTCTGAGTGAGAGGCAGGCTCTTCCGTCATAGCCTCGCCCAATTGCACGGACTTTGGCTCTTCCGCTAAAGGCGCAGCCTCTTCCGGGTCCAGTCTCACGCTGGCACCCGCGTCACTAATGGCAGCCGCAGCTGCATCGGCAGCCTTCTCGGCCATGGCGAGTTGGCCGGCACTCTGCGTGCCCGCCGGAATGACCATCGTTTTCTCGAACTCGTCCTGATCGTTCTCAGTTACCTGCTGATCGGAAAAGCGCAGCTGATGATGTCCAATCGTGATGACATCACCATGTTGCAATGCATGCTTCTTGATCAGCTTGCCATTGACATAGGTACCGTTGGTGCTGTTGAGATCCTCAAGGAAAGAATCATTGAGAATGTTAATGATCAGTGAGTGATGACCACTGACGGCAGGATTATCGATGCGTACATCATTATCGGGAACGCGCCCAATCGTGTAACGCTCTTTCGTCATGTTGTATTCAGCCAGAACCTGATTGTCCAGACTAAGTATTAACCGTGCCATGTCACCGTTCTCACTGAAAACAAATCAAAACAGGAAGATAGTCGACAAGAGAAAGAGCAAACTGCATGGCAGCCGCATCGCTCCAGTACCCAACAATCTCCTAACCCCTGCACCCTTATGATCGGAACAGGTTCGCAAGCTTGACCAACAGGCCTTTCCTGGCCGCGAATGGGGCGATGACCTGGGCTAACTGTATCGAAATATTATCGCGTCCGCCGTGGTCATTTGCCAATTCAATCAATTGCTTACCAACGATATCAAGACTAGCATTAAAAGTGCTGATAGTTAAGTGAATATCTTCATCTTCAACCATGTCCGGCAGACCGTCTGAGCAAAGCAGATAGATGTCGTCCGGCAGCACCTCGTACTCATGAACCTCGACCTCGACGGTTGGCTCTACGCCCAGCGCCCGGGTCACGTAATTGCGATTGGTCGATCGCTGCGCCTCCTCAGTGGAGTAGAAGCCGCGATCGACGAGTTCCTGCAACAACGAGTGATCCAGCGTCAATTGCTCAAAGGAACCGCCGCGCAGCCGGTAGGCTCTCGAATCGCCGACATGCGCAATCGAAACTTTGTTGTCGTAGAACATGCAGGCGACAATGGTCGTTCCCATGCCCTCACAATGAGTCTGGCTCTGAGCGGTCTGGAAGATGATTTTATTCGCCCGGTAGATGGCATCACGCAGCACGATCGACTGTCGCATGAGGCTGCTGTGCGGGTCGATTTCGTCGCGGTTCTCGCGTCCGGCGCCTTCTGTCGCCAGCTCGGAAACGATCTGTACGGCAATGCCACTGGCGACTTCGCCGGCGTTGTAGCCGCCCATGCCATCGGCCAGCACCATCAGACCGATATCAGGATCTGATCCAATAGCGTCTTCGTTGTGATCACGCACACGACCTGTGTCCGTAAGTTCAGCGAAGTCAATTTTTCCGCGTAGGCTCATCAATGCAATATCAATCTTTTTATTCAGGCCTATGAATATCTGGCACAGTTACGTAACGCGATCGCCATCTCGGCGCCGCAGGAGAACCGATCCTGAGGCCGTTTGGCCATTGCTTTGGCCAACACGGAGTCCACACTCGGCGGAATTCCGGCACGCCTTTTCGAAATCGGCGCCGGGTTTTCGGTCGTGATTTTTGTCATTAGCACTGCGATGTTCGTCGCCTTGAATGGCGCTTCTCCTGCCAAGAGTTCGTATAGGGTAACACCAAGCGAAAACAAGTCCGAGAGGCCTGTCAGGTCTTCCGCACCGAGTTGTTCGGGTGACATGTACATCGGTGTGCCAAGGACGATGCCCGTTTTGGTGCTGTTATTGTCTGTCATTCGTGCAACGCCGAAGTCCGTAATCTTTAGCAAGCCCTCTTTCGGGTTATACATCAGGTTTGCCGGTTTGATATCACGGTGGATAACGCCTTGATTGTGGGCGTAATCGAGGGCCTCGGCAGTGGATGCGCAGAGCTCAAGCGCGCGTTTTGGGGCGAGCAACTTTTTCGGGTCGGTAAATTTAGTCAATGGGATGCCTGGTACATATTCCATCGCGATGTACGCAAGTCCTTTGTCCTCACCGGCATCGAAGACGGTAATAATGTTGGGGTGCGCAAGGCGCCCGGCTGACTCGGCTTCACGGTAAAAGCGTAGCCGGGCCTCCTTGAGCTCTTCGTCCTCAAACTCCTTTTCGATCGGGATCGCCTTGAGGGCCACTGGCCTATTGATACGCGGGTCCTTCGCCAGGTAGACGGCTCCCATCGCACCGCGTCCAATGCGGCGTTCAATGACATACCTGCCCAGTCGCTGTGGACCGGCACTGGGTTCCTGCTTGCCGGTCACGGTAACGGCGCGAGCTCCCTGTGTGCGCTTCATCCACTCGAGAACTGCTTCAGCACGTTCCGGCTTCGCTTGTTCTTCAAAGGCAAGCGATAATTTGTACATGACTGTTGCGACAGTCTCGGAAGGCGAACAACGTCGGAACTCGGCAAACGCCGGTTCAAGACGGCCGGCAGAGAGAAAATCGTTGCCCTTTTTAAATGCATCCATGAGTTCCTTTTTCTCGTCGCCGACGAGCCAGATACTCAATATCGCAGTTCCCGCATAAATCAGGATCGGGCGGCCCAGGTCCATGCGGACATGAAGCACATACAAAAGCAACGTCTCCAGCAATAGCAGGATAACGATCGCGACTCCGGCGAGGACAGCAATGTCCTTGCGCGAGCGATCCGGCATGAAGAGTACGGCAACGATCGCCAGCAGAACGGGCGCGAGCCACTCCAACGCGCCGACCCACGACGGTGCGATGATCGTCTGATCCCTTTCCACGTCAGCAAGCAGCGCCGCTGTGATTTCCGATATTGTGACCAGTTGACCCGATGGCAACATCGCGACAGCGCCAACGAGGGCCGGTGACGAGTCAAGGAAAATTGTGGCGCCAACCAGAGGTGACTTGTCGGTGTTCGGGTTCAACAAGTCGGCTACCTCGACGCGAGGCAACTCTGCATAGTTCGAAAGGTATATCGCATCCTCGGCGCTCGACATACGATGACTCGAAAATGCGGTCTCATTGTCGAAAGCCACCGCAAGCGGCAGGGAAGGTGACATGACACCATCGTTGAGCTGCCACAATGCAGAACGACGCAAGACATCATCGCTATCAGTATTAATGTTCACAAAGCCATCGCGATTAGCGAGATCGGCAAGGCGATGTCGTGTCGGTGCGTATACAGGTACCACAGTGTTCATCGCCACAGCCCAACCCGGCAGATTTTCGTTCTCGCCGATCTCGGGTGGCTGGGTCATGATGATGCGTTTGACCCTGGACTGACTCAGGACCGCGATGACTCTGCCATAGGTATCCACAACGTGTTTTGCGTCAATCCTGGACGAGTCAATACTGACGATAACGGCGTTGTCTAATGGCTTGTTCGGCAGGTGCGATGCGAGCTGATCGTACAGCACCCGATCGGCTGCAATGAACCACTGCGCCATCGGGCCGTACACAAGCAACAGCAATACGCTGACAAAACTCAACGCTATCAGCCGGTTACGCTTCTGTTTTTGCTGCGGTTTCAACGCGGATAAATTCCTTTTCAAGGCCGGAAGTATAGAAAAAGCCAAGGCCTGTTAATGAGATAGGGTTGGCATTTTTATGTAATAAACAGCCCTGAAAGCGGTGCTATCATTGGCCTCCGGGCCCGAAGCAATGTGACGCAGGTCCGGAAAACGCCAATGTCACGTCCCGCAATGAATAATAATCTTTATAAAACAATAGCTTAAATATGGCCAAGGCAAAAACCGCGTACGTATGCTCGGAGTGTGGCGCCCACAGCGTCAAATGGGCGGGACAGTGCCCGGACTGTGCGGCATGGAACACGCTCGGACAGATCCGAATCGCAGCGTCCAAACCCGCAAGCCAGGCTGGCAACGAGGCGGTGAGTCTGGAGTCGCTTCCCGACGATCTTGGATACCGGTACGGATCGGGATTTACCGAGTTCGATCGAGTCCTTGGAGGTGGGCTCGTTCCTGGGGCGGTTGTGTTGCTGGGCGGCGATCCGGGGGTTGGAAAATCGACCTTGCTGCAGCAAGTATCGGCATACCTCTCGCGTGACCTGGCGGTCTTCTATGCCACCGGGGAGGAATCGCTGCGGCAGATCGGACAACGATCGCACAGACTGGGACTCGCATCACCGCAACTCAGAATTCTGGCAGGGACCTCACTGGAGCACGTCCTGGAGAGCGCCGCAAGTAGTGGCACGAAGGTATTGGTAATCGATTCAATTCAAACGATGGCAAGTGGTGACCTGCCATCGGCGCCGGGGTCAGTCGCTCAGTTAAGACAGTGCGTCGGCAGCATCGTGCAGTTCGCGAAACAAAATGAAGTCTCAGTCTTTATCATCGGTCATGTGACCAAGGAAGGTGCGATCGCCGGGCCGCGCGTTGTCGAGCACATGGTGGACACGGTGTTGTATTTCGAAAATGATCCGGGAAGCCGCTACACGTTGATTCGTTCGGTCAAGAACCGTTTCGGAGCCAGCGGCGAGATGGGCGTCTTTGCGATGACAGAGACGGGCTTCCGCCAGGTCAGTAATCCGTCCGCGATCTTCTTGTCACGCGAATCCGTGACAGAACCTGGCAGCATCGTATCAATCGCCTGGGAAGGTAGCCGACCGTTGCTGGTTGAAATACAGGCACTTGTTGCTGATGGTAATACCACGCACGCGAAACGACTGGCGACTGGTATGGACCCAAATCGTCTTGCATTGCTGCTGGCTGTATTGCAGCGACATGGCGGTCTTATGCTGGGTCCCGAAGACGTTTTTGTAAACGTGGTTGGCGGGCTTCGTATCACTGAAACTGCTGTGGATTTGCCGGCGCTTCTTGCGATTGTTTCGAGTTTTCGTGACAAGCCATGTGGTGAGCGCCTGGTTAGTTTCGGCGAAATTGGGCTTGCAGGCGAAATTCGACCTGTGCGTTTCGGTGCAGAACGAATCTCAGCAGCAGCGAAGCAAGGTTTTACTCGCGCAGTCGTTCCGCACGGCAATGTGCCGAAAAAACCGCTGGCGGGGATCGAAGTCATCGGCGTAAAACGCGTCAGTGAGGCTCTTGACGCGGCGATCTAGGTAGTACTTTCCGGTTCATCAATCCGTGGCCCGACTCGCACCGTGCGGATTCGGTTGTCATCCGTTTCAACGATCTCGATCGGATAACCGCTGATCTTCAGGCAGGTTCGCGGTTCAGGAATTGTCTCCAGCAATTCGAGAATCAGACCGTTCATTGTCTTCGGCCCATCGATCGGCAGATCCCAGTTCTGAGATCGATTCACTTCGCGGATATTTGCCGTGCCATCGACCAACCACGTGTCGACTCCTTCTCTGATGACATCGTCATCTTCGTCCGTCGGATCCGTTGTGAATTCACCGACGATCTCTTCGAGAATGTCCTCGAGCGTGACGATTCCCTGAATATCGCCGTACTCATCAACAACGAGAGCGATGCGTTTGCGTCGTCGCTGAAACTGGATGAGTTGTGTGCTTAGCGGCGTGCCCTCCGGTACGAAATAGGGCTCTTCGAGAAGCTCAATCAGTGCATTCTGGTCGAACGAGCGTTGCGCCAGATTTGCAAGCCGACGCATGTGTAGAATGCCGATGACTTTGTCAATGTTATCGCGAAAAACCGGTAATCGTGTGTGATCGCTCTCGTTGATTATCCGTTCGATCTTTTCGGGCTCATCGTCCAGATCTATACCGATGATTTCGTTGTGCGGCACCATGACGTCGTCGACCGTGACTTTCTCGAGATCGATGATGCTAATCAGCATCCGTCGATATCGGTTGGAAATACGCTCGCCAGCGTCGTGCACGATCGTACGCAATTCCTCACGAGTCAGCGCATGCAGATGCGTGTCACGATCACGCACGCCGAATAAATAGAGAACTCCATTAGAGGCGAGATTCGTCAGCCAGACGATCGGATAAGTGATTTTCAGAAGCGGGTAGTAAATTATTGCCGCAGGAAAAGCGAGCCGTTCAGGGTGCATCGCAGCCAATGTCTTGGGCGCCGCTTCAGCGAAGATCAGCACTACGAGCGTGAGAATCAGAGTACCGAGAGCGACGGCGGGTTGCCCGCCGATCTTCAAAGCGATGATCGCGACAAGGGAGGCTGCGGAGAAATTGACGAGGTTGTTGCCGAGCAGGATCAGGCCGATTAGTCGATCGGGGCGTTGTAAGAGTTGTTCGGCGAGTTTGGCGCCGCGATGCCCTTGGCGGGCTTTGTGGCGCAACTGGTAACGGTTCAGGCTCATCAGTGCCGTTTCCGAGCCTGAGAAGAACGCGGAAAGCACAAGCAATGTGACGAGCACCCCGGTTAGGGCGGATAGGGGAACGCCGTCGCCCAAGGAAAGGCCACCTCCTGAAAAACCTCTACCCGCTCAGTTCAGCAGGACCAAAGCAGACTGTCAAGAAATCACGTCTCAGTGCGGTAAATCGGATCTCAACCCCAACTTCGACCAAGCACTTCTTCGAGAATGAAACGACTGCCGAAATACGCAAGGCACAGAAACGCAAACCCCCACAGATAGAGATAGACTGCCCGCTTGCCGCGCCATCCGGCAAACAGGCGGCCTGCAACCAGAACGCCAAAAAGCAACAATGCCAGTAGTGAAAATGCGGTCTTGTGTACGAGGTGCTGAGCAAACAAATCCTCAACAAAAGCGAAGCCTGAGACTACAGCCAGAAGCAGGCCGGAAAATCCTGTAGCGGCAACACCGAATAACATCTTCTCGGTCGTTTCGAGTGGCGCGAACAGTCGATTTCCCGAGGACAATTTGCCGGTCCGCAGACGCCGATCCTGAACCAGCGCGTAGATGGCCACGATGGCACCGGCAGTCAACAATCCGTACGCGAACAATGCGATCAAGATGTGTGCCCGCAACTGCCACGTCAGCTCGGTTGTAACTGCGGCCGCAGGTTGCAGACCCATCGGAATCATCGCTGCAGATGCGAGCAGCAACAGTCCTGCTGTCATTCCGCGCAGCGTGGGTTCCAGCGCACCGAGAAGGCCGATTATCGCGAGTTGCAGGCCAATGAGCGATGCCGCGCTGGCAATCGATAGCCGCAAACCGGTCGTCTGGTAGACCTCGACGTACAATTCCTGCCCATGCAGCATCAGTCCCGCCGCTACAAAACTGACGGCAGCGATGAGTAACGGCTGCATACGAGCTGCATAGTTTGGCAATCGTGACATCGCGAATGCGATGGCTGCCAAAAGGTACAGCAAAAGAATTGTGATTTGAGACACAGAAACCGGCCAGTGCTTCACCTAACGTTCCGCTGAACGAATCATCCCACAGGGTGAAGTTCAATAGAACCCCAACATCATGCGTATTCGAATTCTGGGTTGCAGTGGTGGCATCGGCGCCGGATCGCGTACTTCAGCGATGTTGGTAGACGACGATGTCCTGATTGATGCGGGAACCGGCATCGGCGACCTTGCGCTCGACGATATCGACTCGATTCGCCACGTCTTCCTGACGCATGCGCATCTCGACCATATCGCGGGCTTGCCGATGCTTGCGGACTCCGTATTTGATGAGAACTTCTCCGAGCCACTGACGGTGTATGCACGTGAGGAGACCCTGCGGGCGCTACAGGATCATCTGTTCAACGGAGTGATCTGGCCGGATTTTTCGAAGCTGCCATCCGCCGAAAATCCAATGCTGCGTTACAAAGTCTGCAGCCCGGGGGACACATTCACGATCAAGCATCGCGACTTCTACGCAGTTGACGTCATGCACACCGTGCCAACTCTCGGCTATACCGTGCAGAATTCCGGTGGCACTTTCGCGGTCAGTGGCGATACGAAAACCAACGAAACTCTGTGGCCGGTCTTAAACGCCTGCGACGATCTCAAAGTGCTGGTTATCGAGGTGTCGTTCCCGGACGAGATGGAGCAGCTAGCGACAGAATCGGGCCATTACTGCCCTCGAACTTTGACCCTTGACCTCGAACGTCTGCGTCACACACCTGATATCTGGCTGACGGGCATGAAACCGGGTGAAGAAGACCGGATTCTCGAACAGGTCGTCAAGGCCGCACCAAAGAAGAATATTCGCATGTTGTCAATCGGGACGGTCCTCACCATATAGCGTTCACACGTAGCGACCGCCCTGACTGCTGACACCGCTGCACGGGCTCGCAGCTGGCATCATTTTTTTTCGGAATGGCTCGCTGCGCTGCGCTTTACTTCCGAAAAAAAAGATCCCACCCGCGGCCCTCACGGAGTTCGCAGAGGCTCGGCATCGGTGTATGTGCTCGAGCGTCGTGCGTAGCGCCGCGACGCAGGACGCCAAAGCAAGCGAAGAACGATTTGAGCGAGCCAGGGACGGCGAGCGAAATTAAGCGAGAGCACATACCCGGTGGCGTGCCTGTGTGCCAGATCCGTAAGCCGTATGCAGGTGTCGAGTCAGGAGGCGGGCTCGGACAACAGTGCTAAGATTCGCGCCATGTTCGATAACCTAAGTAGCAGACTTTCCGAGGCCGCCCGCAGCCTTGGCGGCAAAGGCCGCATCACGGAAAGCAACATCAAGGACACATTGCGCCAGGTTCGGCTTGCGCTTCTGGAAGCCGATGTCGCCTTGCCCGTCGTGAAGTCGTTTATCGAGCGCATTCGCGAGAGGGCAGTTGGCGAGCAGGTGAGCACTAGCCTTACGCCCGGCCAGGCGCTCGTAAAGATAATCCATGCTGAACTGGTACGCATTCTCGGCGATGAGCATGCGCCAATCGATCTCAAGACTCAGCCACCTGTCGTCGTGTTGCTGGCCGGTCTGCAGGGTGCTGGTAAGACCACAACGGCAGCGAAGCTTGCGAAACGGTTGATCGATTCGGACAAAAAGAGGGTCATGCTGGTTAGCGTCGACGTATACAGACCGGCGGCAATACTGCAACTCGAAACGTTGGCTGGCGAGGTCGGGGCGCTGCATTGTCCGAGCAGCACTGACGACAGGCCTGTCGATATTGTAGATCGTGCGCTCGATGATGCGAAACGCTCACATGCTGATGTCCTGATCATCGATACGGCAGGACGACTCCATGTCGACGATCACATGATGCAGGAAGTCGTTGCCGTGCACGCAAAGTCCGGCGCCAATGAGACATTGTTTGTCGTCGACAGCATGGCGGGGCAGGACGCGGTCAATGCTGCCACGGTGTTTGACCAAAGCCTGCCGCTGACAGGTGTTGTGCTGACCAAAGCGGACGGCGACGCAAAGGGTGGTGTTGCGCTGTCCGTGCGTGAAACAACGGGCAAGCCAATTCGGTTTCTCGGTGTTGGCGAAAAGGTCGACGCTCTCGAAGCCTTCCATCCTGACCGGATGGCCTCGCGAATTCTCGGCATGGGCGATGTGCTGTCGCTGGTCGAGGAAATCGAGGGCAAGGTCAGCAAGGACAAGGCCGAAAAGCTCGCCAGGAAGATTAAGAAAGGCCGCGGTTTCGATCTGTCGGATCTGAAGGATCAGCTCGAGCAGATGATGAATATGGGTGGCATGGCTGCGATGCTCGACAAATTGCCGCTACCGGGTAACGTCAATCCCGCCGCGATCAAGGACGGTGTTGATGAGCAGAAGCTCAAACGTCAGGTCGCGATCATCAATTCGATGACGCCGGGTGAACGGCGCTTCCCGAAAACGATCAACGGATCGCGAAAAAGGCGCATTGCGACGGGTTCGGGACTGCAGGTTCAGGATGTCAATCGCCTGCTCAAGCAGTTCACCCAGATGGAAAAAATGATGCGAAAAATGTCCCGTGGCGGCATGAAAAAGATGATGCGCGGCATGCCCGGCGGAAGCATGCCGCCCGGAATGCGCTAAGCTACGGAAATTACTGGAATTATTCGTCGCGAAAACGCTTCACATTTAATCTGAAACCGGTACAATGCGCAACCTACTCGGGCTTGGCTCGAGCTTGGGCATGTCCGCCTGTCACGCATTTTTAACGGGAAAATAATGGTTAGTATTCGTCTTTCGCGCGCGGGCGCGAAAAAACGTCCTTTTTATCACCTGGTGGTCACCGACAGTCGCAATCGTCGGGACGGCCGGTATATTGAACGGCTGGGTTACTTCAATCCGCTAGGCAAGGACCATGAAGAGAATCTGCGCATCGATGTTGAGCGCGTGGATTACTGGATTGATCAGGGCGCTCAGCCTTCCGATCGTGTTGCCTCGCTGTTGAAATCTCACCGTAAGGCTCAGGCCAGCAGCTGATTGAAGAGCAGAGACAGCCGGTATTACTGGGTCGGATATCCGGCCTTTTTGGAGTAAAAGGCTGGGTCAAAGTGTTTTCATACACCCGGCCACGCGAAGCGATCATTGACTACGATCGCTGGCTCCTGAAAAAGGACGGGATGTGGCAAGCGGCGTCGAAAGTGGAAGGCAAGCGGCACGGCCAGTCGGTGATTGCTCAGTTCGAAGGAGTCGAAGGCCGGGACCAAGCGGCCGAACTGCTTGGATGTGACATAGGTATTGCACGGGACGATCTGCCCAGGGCCGAGGATGGAAGTTACTACTGGGCCGACCTGAAAGGTCTGCAGGTCGTGAATCGCGACGGAACCGAACTTGGCCGAGTCGCGTATTTGATGGAAACCGGTGCCAACGATGTGTTGGTAACCGAGGGAGAGCGAGAGCGGTTGATTCCGTTTATCGCCGAAAAAGTAATTCTCGACGTGGATTTCGTCAAAGGAGTAATCAGCGTCGACTGGGAATGGGACTGACATCATGCAGATCGGGATCGTCAGTTTATTTCCGGAGTTGGTAGGCCAGGTTGGCGAGTACGGCGTCGTCGGACGCGCGGTGGAGCGACAATTATTGTCATTGCACTGCGAGAATCCCCGCGACTATGCCGAAGACGCCCACCGCACGGTCGATGACCGGCCTT
>Ga0255052_10000811_pt1 | contig 24583 bp, 21 predicted proteins | sample JV7_2_21_MG_FD_188632 | JGI IMG/M metagenome (GOLD analysis project Ga0255052, IMG submission 188632) | Seawater microbial communities from Jervis Inlet, British Columbia, Canada - JV7_2_21 | ecosystem: Environmental > Aquatic > Marine > Inlet | place: Canada: British Columbia | collected...
TGAGACCCATAGCCGTAGCTATGGGTAGAGGGAAGCTCAAGTCCAGTTGTGTATGGAAAAGCCAGAGCCGGGATAGGAATTGGGCCGGGTACGAACTGTATTTCTGAATTTGTCATCTGAAACGACGTATTTTGCAGGTGTTTTAGTTACTTGCGCGGTGGCCCTATTCCGACTGGTGCAATATGCGGGTTAGTCCTGCTCGGATTCCTGTTTGGCCATATTTAGCCCGTTATCGATTGCCGTTACGGTGAGCGGGTGGTACTTCGGGCGGGCTATGCTAAAAAACTCCCGCGCCAACTCGGCATCTTCGCCATTTTCAGCCAATGCGATGTACACCGGGTACAACAGGCGGGTGCGTCCGTAGCGGTGAAAATGCGCTTCCATCGCCAGGTAGGCCGGCAGGTGCCGACGGCTGGCAACCTGGATAAACCAGGCCCGCCCGATTTCAGCGTTACGGCTTTGACTGAAACCGAAGGATTCATCCAGCAGGCGCAACTGCGTCTCTTCAAGGTCAGCAGGCAGGTTGTTTATAAAGTGCACGGTTGCCTGGGGACTCCACTCGGCCAGCGGTATGTCCTGAGTTGGGATTTCACCCACGGCCCAGGCGTCGGCCAGGCGTTCGGCCCGCTCCAGGGTTCCCGAATGGGGTATTGGTGCATCGTCCGGCAGACCCGGCTGGTACAGCCATTCCCCGGCCTGTGCCCGGCTGAACTTGCCGGGATATTTTTGTAGCAGGTTTTGATCCAGGTAATGCAGGAACTGTTCACTGGAGATGGACTGGAAGGCAAAGTGATCAAAGTAGCCGGCGAGGAAAGGGTCAAAGTTATCCCGGCCAAAAATGTTTTCCAGGTGCTGCAGGAATAACTGTCCTTTTTGATACACCAGGCTGCCCTGGGATTCATCCGGGTCATCGAGATTTTCAACCGGCGCCAGTGCCTGCATCGACGGGCTGATTTCCTCCAGACCCTGCAGCAATTCACGGTAGGACAGGACCCGCTCCTCATCTGCCTTGTCCTTGCCGAACAGCACCTCCATCAGGCGCGCATCGAGATAGCTGGTGATACCCTCGTTCAGCCAGATATCGCGCCAGGTCCGGTTGCTGACGAGGTTGCCCGACCATGAGTGCGCCAGTTCGTGCGCGATCAATGAGACCAGGCTTTGGTCGCCCGCGAGTACGCTCGGGGTAATAAACGACAGACGCGGGTTTTCCATACCACCGAACGGAAAGCTGGGTGGCAGGATCAGCAGGTCGTAGCGGCCCCATTGGTAAGGGCCGTAGATGGACGAAGCGGTGTCCAGCATTTGCTGGGTGCTGGCGAATTCAAAAGTGGCTGCGTCCATCATTTCGGGTTCGGTATAGATACCCGTTTGCTCACCGATGGGCTCGAAATAGAGATTGCCCACCGCGATGGCCAGCAAATAGGAGGGAATGGCTTGCGGCATGGTGAAACGGTATTCACCATTGCGGCTTGTCAACGGGTCATTGTCAGCACTCATCACGGCCAGCAGTTCGGCGGGCGTGTGGATGGTGGCCTCATAGGTGATCCGCACCGATGGCGTATCCTGCAGCGGTACCCAGCTGCGCGCATGGATGGACTGGGACTGGCTGAACATAAATGGGTGGACGCCACCCGCGGTCAGTTCGGGTGGCAACCATTGCAGGGCCGTTGCGCCCGGATCTGTTTTGTAATGGACTGTAACCCGTAATTCCGCGAGTCCGGCCAGTTCCTGCGGCAATGCAATATTCAGTGCCTGGCCGAGTTTCGGATGGGCCGGGGATAACTGGTGCTCAACGGCAGTCTCGCCAACCCCGCTGCCGGCAATGGTGATACTGTCGATATCGAGGTCACGGGTATCCAGGATAATTTCGGTCGCTTCCGGATCCAGTTTACGCATCCGCAACGAGGCCGTGCCGCGTAATTCCTGCCGGTCAAAATCAACCGTCAGATCCAGTTGCAGATGGTCGGTGACAAACTGATCGGTATTGGCAAATGAAAAATAATCGTGCGTGCGATCGACCGGTTCTTCGGTGGGAACACACGAAATAACCAGGCAAACGGTTAACAGCAGGCTCAAAACACGTGGCATTGGATATTCTCTATGGTAATCCGGGCCGGCAAGTATAGAGAATTACCGGGGTAGGATGCTACGATCATGTTCCGGTCTTTTCTTTACGGTTACCAAATGAAAGTTAATGAAACCCGCTACCGCTCGATCTGGCTGAATGAAAATGGCCAGTCGGCAGACATTATTGACCAGACCCGTTTGCCGCATGAGTTTGTTATCAAAACGCTGAATTGCCTGGACGATGCCGCGGAAGCCATAACCGTCATGCGGGTGCGGGGAGCGCCACTGATTGGTGCGACCGCCGCTTACGGTCTGGCCCTGGCCCTGCGCGTGAAAGCCAGTGATGAACAACTTGATCAAGCATGTGAAACGCTGCTCGCAACGAGACCCACGGCGGTCAACCTGCGCTGGGCACTGGACAGGATGAAGCACACTCTACTTGCATTGCCTGCCAGTGAACGGGTTGAGAAAGCCTATGCACTGGCTGCAGGGATTTGCGATGAAGATGTCGCCATCAACCATGCCATTGGCATCCATGGGCTGGGTTTGATCCAGCGACTCTGGCAACAAAAACCAGCCGGAGCAGAGGTCTTCCACATACTCACGCATTGTAACGCAGGCTGGCTGGCCACGGTGGATTGGGGCACGGCCCTGGCACCGGTCTACCAGGCGTTCGACGCTGGCATACCGCTCCACGTCTGGGTGGATGAAACACGGCCGCGTAACCAGGGCGCCGCGCTGACTGCCTGGGAACTGGCGTCCCACGGCGTGCCGCACGATGTGATTGTTGACAACGCCGGTGGCCACCTGATGCAGCACCAACAGGTGGACATGGTGATCACCGGCACCGACCGCACAGCCCGTAACGGTGATGTCTGTAACAAGATCGGCACCTATCTAAAAGCACTGGCGGCGTTTGACAACAAGGTGCCGTTTTACGTGGCCTTACCCGGGCCCACCATCGACTGGCAAATGACCGATGGCGTCAACGGCATACCGATCGAGCAACGCGACAGTGGCGAGGTTACACATGTCGCCGGTAAAAATGCCGCCGGCGATATTGAATCCGTGCAGATCACACCCAATGGCGTGAGCGCATGCAACTATGCCTTCGACGTTACACCCGCCCGTCTGGTAACCGGGTTGATCACTGAACGTGGTGTTTGTGCTGCCAGTGAGGCCGACTTGTTGAACCTTTACCCGGAGCAGCAGGGGCTGCCAGCATGACCACCGCGCTGCGCAGACAACTGATCGATACCGCGGGCATTGGCTCTCGCGACTGAGGTAGAACACCTGGCTGCGGTCTATTGCCGGATACTGGCGATCGGTGAGCCGGATATTCTAAGCGACGGCGAAATGGCAGCTGTCTTAGAGAAATTCAAAACCTATGGCAAACCGTAGGGTGGACATTCATGTCCACCTGAGCAGCGTCTGCAAGCTGTTTATTTTGGTGGACGTGGACACCTATTTAGTTGGTGGACATGAATGTCCACCCTACGGGACGGAAGTTTCCACTCCGCAGGCCGTGGCTATTCTGTTAAAGGCTTCTTTCTCGGGCAATTGATCGAGCCCGATCAGGGCGTTTATTGCAGAATCATAATCACCCATCAGGTACTCGCGATTTTCCGGGAACAAAGCCGTGCGGCGGGAGTTGATCAGCAAAGTCGAGACCAGGCGGGTCCGGATCAGGTCGGTCAGTATTTCCATTTCCATTCTTAACAAGGGCCGTTCGGCGTGGTAACCCGCAATCATCGGCAATGCACTGGCGAGCGGGTCGCCACCCTCAGCCAGTTGGTAAGCCGCGGCCACGGCCAGGTCAATGATCAGCGGTGACTTGACCAGGTCACCAAAGTCGATAATCCCGCTGATGCGCTGCAGGTCGTTTTTGTCCAGCAGCACGTTTGCGGAGTTCAGGTCGTTGTAAATGACCTGCGTACGCAGTGTGTCCAGAATCGGATACACGCGGGTGTCAAAACGGTCCAGCGTTTTGCCGATCAATTCGCTTAACTCAGGGTTTTCAACGTACTCGAGCAGCCTGCGCAAGCTGCCCGCACGTTTGATATCCCACAATAGTGGCGGGTTTGAACCGGGGTGGTCAAAGTCTTCCAATGCCAGGCCCAGGCGCGCCAGCATCCTGCCGAGTTTATGGGCAAGTTCCGGACCGGGGTAGACATCGTCCAGTACCGTGCCTTCCAGCCAACTCAGCAAACGTACAAAATGCGTCTTGCCAGCGTGGTTCACAGCTGTCTGCAGGGCACCGTCGAGGCTGGGAATGACACGCGGCAGTGGGATGGCAGAATCCTTGAGCGCAACGTGGATTAATGCACGGCATTGGAAATCGATGACGGTAAGTTGTTCGGCGGGGTTGGATATTTTCAGTGTATAACGACAGCCATCGTTCGCCTGCAGAAAAAAATTCTGGTCACGCTCACTGACCAGCGGTCTGCCCGTGGCACGGATTCCAAAATGTTCGGCAGCGAGCCGGGCGGCGTCAACTTCAGAAAACGCCGGCGGGGTGGTTGTCAGCACTGTGAGAATGTCGTCGTGCATTATGGCTGGTCCGTATATCGTAGTGTGTGGTCTAGTGTACTGCATTGCAATTAATGGCAGATCGATCACGGATGCAATAGTTGAAAACAAATTCGTATTTTCATCGGAACGATAATCCTGAATCCCGGGAAATTCCCCGTCAGCATTAACGGTGTCGGTTTTGTATGCTAAGGTCAGCTAAAGCAAAAACCGTATTACGGTTAACTGCTAACTCATAAATAAAGGATGGGGCGCACCGGGTCGCAGCCATAAAAAACAGGAAGAAAAATGGAAGCCAAGCTTACGTTCTCGGTGGTGCAGGAAAGCCATGAAGGACCCATCGGTGATACCTGGAAATATTGGGTCGAGGCGAAGGTCTTCAACCAGGGTCTGCAAGGCCAGGGGAAAATTTCCATAGCGAAACACGCTTTGCCCAGCGGTGTGACCCAGGTACCGCCTGGCTCTCCGGCGGCGGTGGAAATACCTGCTGGCTTGTGTGGTTTGCCGGTGAAAATCAAGCTGACGCTGGAAGCCACCGAGATGGACATGTTTCGGAGCGATGTCGGCATGACCAGTATTGACGTACACCTTGATTTACCGGCGCCGGGCGAGGGTCCGTTATTGCATGAGAGAGAGATATCGGTTGGTGTGGTCGAGTCACCAGGCATCACCGGTGATACTTCCATCATTACGGTCACGGTTCGTTTGGAGCTTTCCATCTAAGCGATGTAGTGAACTGACTGCAAAACGGTTGCGTTGATTTGCGCATTCACCGATCGACTGGTACCCCGGTGCATATCATCATCGGCAGCCCCACAACCTGCCGAATCGATGTTCTCAATGGTTTATACTTCTCGTACACCCCGAGTCCATAGGTCTGAAATGGTCGTTCCTGCTGCTATTTGCCCCACACCGCTATCCGGCTTACATCTCCTGATGACGTATGAGTGCAACTACGAGTGCGACCATTGTTTTGTCTGGGGCGGGCCCTCACACACGGGCACCATGACGGAAGAGACCATCACGCATATCCTTGGGCAGGCCGGGGAACTCGGCACCATCGAATGGATCTATTTCGAAGGCGGCGAACCATCGCTTTATAACCAACTACTTCGTTCCGGGATTCGACTGGCGAAGCAGCGCGGCTTCAGGGTAGGAATTGTCACCAATGCCCATTGGGCGAAAACCGCTGCCGAAGCCATGGAGTGGTTGCGGCCATTTGCCGGTATTGTCGAAGATCTTTCCATTAGTGACGATGCCTACCATGGCAGCGGGGATGGCCTGCGGCAAACCCATATCGCCCGCAAAGCCGCAGAGCAACTGGGCATCCCGGTTGATTTCATCAGCGTCGCCGGAACTCAAGCGCTGTATGCACAAGGTGAATCAGGTCAATTACCTGCCGGCGAATCTGCGGTCCTGTTCCGTGGCCGGGCGGCTGTGAAGCTTGCATCGCAGGTCAAGCCAAAACCATGGAAGCAATTTACCGAATGTCCGTGGGAGGAATTACGTCATCCGGAGCGCGTGCACGTGGACCCGTCTGGGAATCTACATATTTGCCAGGGCATCTCGATTGGCAACCTGACCGAACGCCCGCTTGTTGAAATCATGCGTGACTATAATCCGGACACACACCCGATCGTGGGACCGTTGCTCGCCGGTGGCCCGGTAGAAATCGTCAAACGATACGAACTGCCACACGCCCAGGCTTACGCCGACGCCTGCCATCTCTGCTACCTTTCGCGCTGCAGGCTCAGGGACAGGTTCCCCGATGTTTTAACGCCCGATCAGATGTACGGGGTGAATTAGGGCCTGTTAACACTATGCAAATACCCAGCGTTGGCTCTCCAAAGGGGCCAGTCAAGGCGCGCAGAGTGCGGTTTGGTGAATCCAAATAAGCGATGCGCAACGCGGGATGGCCCCTTTGGAGAGCCAACCCTACGGGACGTGGCCATTTTACGCATGACTGCGTTGCACTTTCGCTCATGTACCGAGGGTACACCACGCTCAGTGTGCCTTGTCCTGCGAAAAAATGGCCGTCGTCGATGGGTATTTGCATAGTGTTAACAGACCCTAAAAGTCCGGAAATCGCCCCCTGTCGGGTTCTGGAACACGCTCAGGTCAAATTCCGGCAATACGGCCAGGATGTGGTCAAAAATGTCTGCCTGGATGGCTTCATAATTCGCCCAAACCTGGTCCTTGGAAAAAACATAAATCTCAATCGGCAGGCCATGTTCCGTGGGCCGAAGTTGGCGGATCAGAAAAGTCATATCCGGGTTAATCATCCGGTGGTTGCGCAGGTATGCCTGCACATAGGCCCGGAATGTACCGATGTTGGTCATGCGCCGTCCGTTGACGAGACTCGTATTGTCAACTTTTTCGGCCTGGTTGAAGGCTTCCAGTTCCTTTTTCTTTGTTTCGATGTATTCGGATATGTACTGAATTTTCCCAAACCGCTGCAGCATTTCCGCGTCGCAGAACCTGATGGTGCCCATATCGATGTTGACGGCTCGTTTGATGCGTCTGCCGCCGGATTCCTGCATGCCGCGCCAATTCTTGAACGATTCGGAGATCAGTGCATAGGTTGGTATCGTGGTGATCGTCTTGTCCCAGTTCTGTACCTTGACGGTGGTGAGCGTTACCTCCAGTACGTCGCCATCCGCACCGTATTTTGGCATTTCAATCCAGTCGCCGTGCGAGACCATTTTGTTCGCAGAAAGTTGAATACCAGCCACGAAGCCCAGTATCGCGTCACGGAAGATCAGCATCAGGACCGCCGTGAGTGCACCGAGACCGCTCAGCAGGTAAACGGGCGTCTTGTTCAGAATAATTGAGAAGATAAAGATGGCCGCCAGAAAATACAGGATCAACTTGATGACCTGGACAAAGCCAATGATGGGAATTTCTTTGGACACATCGAATTGGCGGTAAATATCCACCACGGCATTGAGCACCGAGTCCAGCACCAGCATCAGGATGATGATCATGTAAATCAGCGTGGCGCCCCTGACCAGGGCGGTGGCCGAATCAAGACCGGCAAGCGCCGTCGGCATGAGTACGAAAATGACAATTGCCGGGGCTAGGTGCGCCAGCCGGTTCAGGGCTTTCCGGCGCAGGATGGCATCGTCCCATTGTGTTTTGGATCTGGAAATTATGTAGGTGAAGGCAGAAAGGATCAGGCGTTTGGTGACGAAATTGGCAACGGTGCTCAACAGCAATACGCCTGCGAAGGCACCGCCACGCGCGAAATAAAATGCCAGGCTATCGCTAATTCCCTGGCTGATCAGCCAGTTTTGCATTAACTCCAACATTGATCTTCAACTGCGCTGCGAAGGGGCTGTTATTTTATAACCTTTAGCCGCCCAAGCGAAGGACATTAAGCACCCATTGGCAGGTAACTTGCGGGCTAACCCGGATCCTTAGTGAAATGTCCGGGCTAAACCGGGCCATTTTCACGTCCTTTTTTGGATCAGTGGTTCCATCTGTGCCATGCTTACACGCATGGACATGAACGACCTGAATCTGCCGCCAGACGTCGTGCCTGTTGATCTGGCTGGGCAGGGCCGGCGATCGGTGACCTTCAGGGCGGAATACCTTGGTGAAGTCGTTGCGCTGAAGGTGTATCGAGACGAATTTATCCACAAGTACCAGCAACGCTACGCGCTCAACATCGCACAGTTTGAATTTGAGCGGAACCGGGCGTTTTATGCCATCGGGCCACTGCGTCCGTATGCTGCGCAGCCCAAAAAGGTGTTGGGTGTTGATGATGGCTGCAGCCTGTGTTTTCTGCAGGAATTCATCAGTGGTCTCACGCTGGTTGAGTTGGCAAAAAGTAACCGTGGCTTACCTCAAAGCGTGCTGGAGGCGGGCAAGTTGATTTGCGATAAGGCCGAAGCTTCTGGTCTGCACGATCTTGACCTGTTTTACAAAAATGTCATGGTACGCAGGCAAAATGATACCTGGCTACCGGTGTTGCATGATTTTAACCTGCTACCCCAGTACCGGTATCCACCCAATCCCTTCCTGGCGCTGGCTTACCTGACCGGTTTGCGTAAAAGGTCGCATCGCGACCGGCGTTGTTTAAAGGGTTGGAAGGAATATTCTGATCATTGCCGGTTAATATAAAACCTGGGTTAATTATTTCAGCAAAAAAACCCCGGCACGGGGGCCGGGGTTATATGCGCAAAGGTCAGAACGACCGGATTTAATTGTTATCACCGTAATCGCTTAGATCAGCACGGTAATGGAGCATATAATTGCTGCCTTGTTTATAGGTCTGGCCCCATTCAGCCAGGAACGCCTGGGCTTCTTCTTCTCCCATGGCCTTGTTCATCGCATCGATGAAAGTGGGTTCTTTTGGAGCCATGTCAGCAAAACTCTTGCGGGGGCTGACCAGGGTCCTGGCATTGGCCTGACCTCCGGAGACGGTATAGGTAAAGGCATAATAATTCGGCCAACCACCTTCTTTCAGTATGCCGTCGATCTTTTTGATGCCTTTGTTATAGGCACCCAGGCTGCCTGGCTTGACGTACCAGTGGGTAATCAGGAAATATTGATAACCTTCCATGCTTTCAGGCCAGATTCCAAGTTCGTCGTCGGAACGGGTGATGGATACATCCATGTCCGCTATAAAGGTTGTACGCCGCTGGCGAATTTGGCGCCGGCTTCTTCATCCCAGTCATGCTTGGCATCGAAATCTTCCCAGTTATGGCTGCCGGAACGCGCGATATATTTACCGGTATCCGGGCCGGTGATGATGGAATACCACTGGTAGCGCCAGGCGCCTTCCTTGCGTGCCATGAATTTGTGATAAGCGGTTATGGCTTCTTCCAGGTCTTTGGAATGACCTTCCTTGGGCGTGATCAGGACGATTTGCGCGATACCATCGTTTTCTTCTTCGTCTTGGGCGATCACCGGTGACATACAAAAAATAATTGCCAGTGTGGCGATCATGAGCAGAATCCTGCTTGATTTCATCTTCGTTTTCTCCCTCGTTATGATAATAATCACCCAAAGACCAGGGCGGTCTTTTTCGGATAACACTTTCAGTATAGGAGGTATTTTTTATTTTTCAGGGCAACGCGCGTTACCGACTTGTCAATCCTGACGACAGAAATGTCGCAGGTATTTCAACCCTGGTGTGATTCAGGCGTCCGTCACAAGGACGCCGGCACCCTTGATGGCATCCTGCTTCAGTGCCAGCAGGGCATCGTTGGCGTCTGCCAGCGGGAACACCCGGGTATGGGTCCGGATATTCGCCTGTACCGCCTCTGCGAGAAACTCCCGCCCGTCGGCCCTGGTATTATTGGCCACCGACCGGATGACCCGTTCCCAATAAATTTCCTGGTAGGGGAATTCCGGAATGGGGCTCATATGGATACCGCCGAGTACCAAGCGTCCATCGCGGTCCAGCGCTCTTAGTGCGTACGGGACGATATCACCGGCCGGGGCGAAAATGATCGAAGCATCGAGTTTCACCGGTGGCGCCTCAAACGTGCCACCAACCCAGGCTGCACCGAGTTCCATGGCCAGTTTCTGATGACGTTCGTGATCGCGTGTGCACACATAGACATCCGCGCCACGGTGCCTGGCGATCTGGATCGCGATATGACCGGCTGCACCAAAGCCGTACAGACCGAGCCTGGCTCCGGCCCAGTCCTTGATTTCACACTGGCGCAGACAGCGGTAGCCGATAATCCCGGCACACAGCAATGGCGCCACTTCGACATCTGACAACTGCGCCGGCAGCGGATAGACAAAATCAGCCGGTGCAGTTACGTATTCAGCAAAACCACCATTCCGGGTCCAGCCCGTATACTCGGGGTTTTCACACAGGTTCTCCCGGCCCGACCGGCAGAAACGGCAAGCGCCACAGGTAGAGTTCAGCCAGGGCACACCAACGCGCTGGCCGAGCCGCAGTGGCGAGTGTTCAGGTGCCGACTCAATGGTGCCGACCACCTGGTGCCCGGGTATCACCGGCAGCTTGTATCTCCCGGGATCCAGTTCACCTTCCACGACATGTAAATCGGTGCGGCAAATCCCACAGGCATGGACCCTGATCAACACGTCACCGGCAGCTGCAACCGGTTTGTCCACTTCAGTCAATATCAGTGGCTTGTCGCTGACCGGTTGGCATTTATAAAGTACCTGTACGTACATGACCGCTTATTCCATAACACCCCTGGCGTAGGGTGGACATTGATGTCCACCGGTCCAATGCTTGTCTAGCTGCTTAACGGTGGACATCAATGTCCACCCTACTTTAGCTGCTTTTTGGCGGGTCGATGACCACTGAACCATTCAGTGCGTCCAGGACCTTTTGGTCCCGGTTGTAAATGTCCTTGTAAAAGCGGATATTACCGTCCGGATTCACGCTGGCCGTCAGGTAAACGATGACGACTGGCATCCTTGGTGACGCATTTATCCGCTGGGTTTTCCGCGAGGCGACTACGGCCTCCAGTTCTGATCTTGGGTATTTTACCGGGTCATTGAGAATCAATTCAGCCAGTTTGAGCGGATCCTCGATACGGATGCAACCGGAAGAAAAAGCCCGTTCCTTGTGCACGAACAACTCCCGGTGGGAGGTGTCGTGCAGAAAAACAAAATGCTTGTTTGGAAATATGAATTTCACCGTACCCAGTGCGTTATTCGGGCCCGGATCCTGGCGCAACGTGTAAGGGATGCTGCGGCTATACTTGTTCCAGTCCACCGATGATGGATCGACGGTTTTGCCCTTGTTATCGATCACGCGGATGTTCTTCGATGCCAGGTAATCCGGATCTTTCTTGATCGCCGGCAGCGTGTCGTTGCGCAGGATGCCCGGAGGTATGGTCCAGGTCGGATTGAACTCCATGTATGCGATATCACCCCTGAACACCGGGGTTTGCCGGTAGTTTTTGCCAACCATCGCGCGTGTATCCCATTCCAGTTCACCATCCCTGACAAAGAATGCTCTGAATCCGGCGATATTGACCACGACCAAGGTATCTGCCGCTTCCTGGTTAACCCAGCGCAGACGCTCCAGTGACACGCGTATCTGGTCGATACGTTGTTCGACGGTTACATTCATGGCAGCGATGGTTTGCTTGCCGACGACACCATCGGTGCCCAGCCGGTGCCGTGACTGAAAACTCCTCACCGCATCCTCAAGCGCTTGGTCAAAAACAGGTGAAGCGGTATCCGATCCTTTCTCAAGGCCACCAGTGACCATCAACCGCTCTCGAACGATCGCAACACGGGGGTCCCGGTCACCGGGGTGCAGTGTGTGACCGTCCGGTATCAAGGGCCATCCACCGGTAGTTGCCATCTTGCGGTACAGTTTCATTCTGGATTGCAACTGCCGGTATACCGGCCCCGATGGAGCGCTCATCTGAATAAACTCGGCTAACGACGAAGACTCCAGTGCACGCTCGATGGTCACGTTGTGTGCCGTTTTATGAAAGAGCTCCCGTCTGAAATTGATATCCGGATCCAGAGTGCTGAATATGGCCTTGCCAAATCGACGGTGATATCCGTAGCGTAACAGGCTTTCAGTCAGCAAAATGTCGGCTTCGGCTTCAAACGCCGCAGATGGTGAAGACTCCCGTCGTTGCAACATCCGGGTCAACGGGTCAAGGTTGTAATCGGACGGGGTCAGACCGTGGTCCGGGGAGTCGTTGATCAACTCAATCAGCTCCTGGATTCCGTCCGGGTCGGTCCAGAACGGGCTGAACCCATGCCCTTCATAAGCCTCAAGCAGGATTTTACGGGTCAGGATTGGTGTACCGCTGATGACCAGATCCGGGGTCCGGAGCATCGTTTCAATGTTGTGGTTTACCTGTGGAATTGAGCCGGACTCGGCGGCCACAGATCCGGCTGGAATACCCAGCATCAGGAAAGTTGAAAATACTACCGGCAGACACTTCTTGATGTTCATATGATTTTCCGAAGACTGGTGTGAAATGGGCTTGCAACCAGTCGAATGGACGGGTTACCAGCTCATATATTGCACCAGAATCGGATTAGACTCTACCAGTAACGAACCCTGCCTGTATCAACGTGCACAAAGTTTGAACCGGCATAATAACCCACGCCACCCAGTTTGAGCCTGCGCGCCGTATCACGCAGTACTTCCAGGTCCAGACCCCTGAGACGCACATCAATGGCGTTGCCCACAAGATGCTGGCTCTTCTTTGCAACAGCCTTGCTCCTGCTGCGCAGCATCTCGTTGGTCTGCGGTGAACGGTAGGCTGAAATCACTTCCCAGGTATTGGCATTTCCGGTGGCCTGTTGGATTTGCCACAGGATATCCATCAATTCCGGATCCAGATCGTGTTGTGTACCATCCCGCCAGTCGGCCAGAAACTCCTTGATGCTGGCGAGCGCTTCATGGTTGTAATCACCCTGTCTATAATAAGAGACTTCGAGTGCTTTACCGGTGTGGGTATGATAGAACTTCAGAACCCGGTCCCCGCCGGCACTGCCAAACAATCCGGGCGCCATGGCCAGGCTGACTAGCAGCAAAGTAATTCTGGAAAAGCGTATCATTTGTAATTCCTGTATCTGGTTCCGACAGGTTTCGAACGCCGAATCAGTTTTTGGTTCAAACCGCTAATTTTAACATACCTGCAAAAAGGTTTAACAATGCTTAACAGAGTGCTTTTGCCGATTATAGCCGTGTTGTTTGCCGCAGGCTGCGCGACGGCACCGCTCGATTTCCCAAAGCAATACAGTGAAGCGCTTGTTGATACCCACGATACGCACCTGGGTGTTGAAGTCACCGCATGGGTGGACAATCACCCGGGGAAATCCGGGTTTTACCCGCTGATAAATGGAATCGATGCACTCGGGGCAAGACTCGCCCTGATTGACCGCGCGGAACGCAGCATTGATGCCCAGTATTTCTTGATAAAACCGGATTCTGCCGGCCGCCTGTTTGCGATCAAATTGTTGCAGGCCGCCGACCGGGGTGTACGCGTAAGGCTGCTGCTCGATGATATTTTTACAACGGTCGACGATGACGTGTTGGCGGTATTGAACCAGCACCCCAATATTGAGCTGAGGCTTTACAACCCGATCGGCCGGGGTGGTATCCACTTGCTGAATTACCTTGGCGATTTCAAACTCGCCAACCGACGCATGCACAACAAGTCATTTACGGTTGACAACCAGGCCAGCGTAGTCGGTGGCCGCAATATTGCGGATGAGTATTTCGAGTTGCTAACGGATACCGAGTTCAGGGATTTCGACCTGCTGGCGATAGGACCGGTCGCTGCGGAAATTGCCGCAACCTTTGACCTCTTCTGGAATCACGTTTTGTCGGTTCCGGTGGAAGCATTTGACCAGGGCAAGAAATTACCGGAACTCGCCGAGGCACGTGCCAATATGGACGAGCATGTCCTCAATGCCAGCCATACAATATATCAAAGGGCACTGGGATCACCGCTGGTAGATGACCTGATCAACGATCGGGTTGAACTGTTTCCCGCCGACAGCAGGGTGATTACGGATGACCCGGATAAGCTTTTGAATAAGGTTTCGTCGGATCACAAGGTCCTCGTGACAGTGCTTGCAGGTGTCATCGATGAGGCGGAGTCAGAAGTGGTGGTCATTACGCCTTACTTTATTCCCGGAAAAAATGGCGTCGAGTTCTGGCGGAGTATTACCAACAAGGGGCTAAGGGTGGTTATCGTGACCAATTCACTGGCCTCTAATAACCATGTGCCGGTGCACGCCGGCTATGCCCGTTACCGCCACGACATGATCGATGCCGGTGTGGAATTGTATGAAGTCAGGGTTGATGCATCAAAGGTGCCGATGGGAGATAGTCAGCGGGGTTACGATTCTGTGACGCTGCACACCAAGGGAATCCTGATCGACCGCCAGTACACGTTTATTGGTTCTTTGAATCTCGACCCCCGTTCGATTGATATCAATACGGAGATGGGTGTGTTGATTGATAATGCCGATCTTGCCGATGGCATGGCCGGGCGTTTTTTTGAGAACCTGCCGTCATTCGCTTACCGGGTTACTGAAAACGAAAAACAGAAACTCAGGTGGACCACGGTGATCAATGGTAAGGAGGTCGTTGAAACAAAGGAGCCCCAGGCTGGTAAATGGTTGAGATTCAAAGCATTTATATCGCGAATTTTTCCGGAAGGGCAGTTGTAAGGTTGACAGTACACTAGATATAAACGGTGATATTCCCTTTGATTTCATACTGACAAGCCAACCGATAGCCTTGCTCCCGAAGGGGTTTCGGTACCAGGGCCTGCTCTATGGCATTGGCTGCAAACAGTTTGGCAGACCCAATTTTTACCCGGCATTTGCCACATTCGCCGCCACCACCACAGATTGACGGCAGGTCGATGTTTTTGCCTGCGAGGGACAAAAACAGGTTGCTGTTCCTTTTTAGCCTGATCACCCGTGGATCACCGGTGGTGGTTGTGATCAGTGTCACCAGGACTTCATCACGTTTGCGCCACACCCTCAGAAAATTAAACTCATGACGGTTGAAACTGCAAAACAACAACAAAAAACCGCTGATACCCAGCCAGATGGCTGTCAGTGACACGGTAATAATCAGGGCATTGTTGAAATCCTCCCGCCCGGAATAATCCATGATATGCAGCATCCAGAAAACGTCCCTGGTACGCCAGTGGTTGTTGCGTCTTTCCAGGATTTCACCGGTCCCTGCCGAAATGTAGTACGAGGTGTCTGCGGCGTCTTTAAAGTTGACACGCCAGTACGGCCCGGAGTGGTCACGGGTTTCCATGTCCGGCGCCATGCCCTTTTCGATGGAATCAATGCCACCGTCACCGGAGAAATCCCTTTGTGCAAGTGTTTTGGCATCCTGTCTGGAAAATCCCAAAAGAAGACCGGTTGACGCATTGATGAGGCTCGCGCCACCAGCCCGGATAATCTCGTAAACGGCCTGGCCCGATGTTGTCTTCAACTCGATACTGAGTGCGCCACGGGTGAGGTCCACGGCAAGCTCATCGGGTTCCAACAGGTTTTCGACTGGTAAGGGTACTGCCCTGGCTGCAGGCCGCGCCCACTTGGCACCACTGACCTTTGCAGGGTCGAGCAGACTAATCATCAGCCCGCTGGTCAGCCATAGCAAAACCTGTATTCCGATCAGCAGGCCAACCCACTTGTGTAGCTTTTTGAGGAAAACCATCATCCCTCAGCCAACTTCCTTTTCCGGCGACCGCTAAAGCTGTAAAACAGCAACCACAGGCCGGTAATGCAAAATGCCAGTCCGGCCACTTGCGTGAGCACGAGCAACGGATTGTGGGCATCGCTGCGCTCGTCGTAATCCATGATGTGCAACATCCACAGAAAATCGAATATTCGCCAGTATTGGTGCCGCCGCGTCACCAGCCTGCCGGAATACGGGTCGATGTAAAAACTTGTAGAGTATCGATCGTTAAAATCGACCCGCCACAATGGCAGGCGCCTGGTCTTGATTTCCATCGGCGGGTCTGCTGTGATCAACGAGGCATTGATGACCGCGGCGTCGCCATTGAAATGGAATACCGCGATCTGACTGGCTGTTTCTTTGGCCAATGGCGATATGACCTCTGTGGTCGCAGGGTCGACCAGGTAACGGCTGTCAGCCGTTGTGACGGTGTAGTAAGTTTTATCCATGACCGGCCGCAGGCCGATATGGCTGGCGTTGGGGTACCGTTTCTTTAGTGCCGCGATACTGACCCGGGATGAGTCCGGTATGACGATCGGCCGCTGCATGTTTTGGACCAGCGGGTCACCGTGGATAAAATCCAGGTCAACCACCACCATGTACAGACCACTGGTCAACCAGATCAATACCTGTAGACCAATTACCAGGCCGATCCACTTGTGCAGTATTCGGGAGAGGACGTTACCGCGTTTTATCAACGCTATTTTTCCCTACTGAAGCTGAAAAGACGCAGACGGTTAGCGTTGCTGACGACGGTAACCGATGAAAATGCCATGGCGGTGCCTGCGATGATGGGGTTGAGCAGCAGCCCGGTCAGCGGGTAGAGCACACCCGCCGCAATCGGGATACCCGCCGAGTTATACACAAAGGCGCCAAACAGGTTTTGCCGGATGTTCCTCATCGTGGCATTGGATATCTCCATGGCATTGGCCACGCCATGCAGGGACCCGCGCATCAGGGTGATATCGGCGCTTTCGATCGCCACGTCGGTGCCTGTGCCGATTGCAAAGCCCACATTGGCCATTGCCAGGGCAGGGGCGTCATTGATACCGTCACCGACCATGCCGACCCGCTCGCCTTGTCGTTGCAATTCGGCGACCAGGTCTTTCTTGTCTTCCGGCAATACCTCGGCGCGGACCTCATCGATACCGACCTGCCTGGCCACAGCCTCTGCGGTGCGCTGGTTATCACCGGTCAGCATCACCACTTTCAGACCCCCGTCGCGCAAGCGTTTGATCGCATCGGTGGATTCCGGCTTGACCGGGTCAGCAACTGCAAATATTGCGATAAGTTGACCATTGGATGCCAGGAATACGGGTGTCCACGCTTTTTCCGCCATGCTCTCACTGCGTTCAAGGACTTCTGGGTCGAGCGCTATGCCGGCCTTGAGCAGCAGCTTTTCATTACCTAACAGGAGATTATTACCATCGATCTGCCCGCTGACGCCCTGGCCGGCAACGGCCACAAAAAATTCAAACGGCGGTAAATCAAGATGCTGTTGCCCGGCGGCATCCAGAAACGCCTGTGCCAACGGGTGTTCAGAGCCGGCTTCGAGCGCTGCCGCGAGCAGCAGTACATTGCTTTGGCTAATGTCACCCATGCTGACAACTTCGACAACTTCAGGCCTGCCTGCCGTAATCGTACCGGTTTTATCCAGCACCATGGTGTCAAGCTGGCTGGCGGTTTGCAGCGCCTCACCGTTGCGGATCAAAACCCCGGCCTCTGCTGCTTTGCCGATGCCGACCATCACCGACATCGGCGTGGCGAGACCAAGCGCGCAGGGGCAGGCAATGATCAGAACCGTTACCGCGGTAACGATGGCATAAACAGCGCGTGGTTCAGGACCCGTATTGAACCACACCACCGCCGCAATTACGGCAATCAGAATCACGGCGGGTACAAATATTCCGGCCACCACATCAGCCAGTTTACCGATAGGGGGCTTGGAGTTCTGCGCCTGCCGTACCATCGAGATAATGCGCGCAAGTGCGGTATCGGCCCCGACCCTCGTTGCACGGTAAAGAACGCTGCCAGACTTGTTCAACGTACCGGCGGAAACCTCGTTGTGGACCGTTTTGCTAACCGGCACAGGCTCACCCGTCAGCATCGATTCATCAATGTTTGTCTGGCCTTCGGTAACCACACCGTCCACGGCGATATTTTCGCCGGGCCGGACACGTACCAGGTCACCCTCGACGACCTTCTCAACGGGCACGTCAATTTCCCTGCCGTCACGCACGACACGGGCGGTTTTTTGTTGCAGATCGAGCAGGCGGTGTATCGCCCGGGAAGTTCTTCCGCGGGCTTTCTGTTCCAGCGCCTGTCCGAGGTTGACCATACCGATGATGATCACAGCCGCTTCAAAATAGACGTGCCGGGCAATCTCCGGCACCAGGCCCGGGAACAGTACGATAACGGTTGAATAAAACCATGCGGTACCAGTGCCCAGTGCTATCAGCGTATCCATGGTGGAAGAGCGGGCTTTCAGCGCCTGCCATGCACCGGAGAAATAATGCCAACCTGAGAAATACATGACGCTTCCGGTGACCAGGGCAGCTACCAGCCATGCAGCCCGCAATGGCGACCATTCGGTACCGGGCACATCCGCAAACATGGCAAAGATCATCAACGATATACCGGTGACCAGCGCCAGTGCCGTCTTGCGCACCAGGTCGCGATAATTTTCCTGGCTGACCCGATCGCTGGCTTCCGCTGACTCGTCCTGGTTGATCACCGCCTCGTAACCGGCAGTGGCTACCACCCCAAGCAATTCGGCGTCGGGTACGGAGCTTTCTACCATGACCTCGCGGTTGGCCAGGTTCACGCTGACGTCTGCGACACCACGGGTCGCCCGTAACGCCCGTTCAATGGGTGCCTGGCAGGAGGCGCAGTGCATACCTTCAATTTTCAGTATCGTTGAATTGACGTTGTTGTCTTTCATAAGTACCCGGGAGCGTCCCGGTTAAAATCGGTTTGGTATGTACTTCCGTCCTGTCATCGGCGCTCGATCGTCATATTCAAACTCCTTTGATCGTGCCGGCAATCTAACCGCTTCGGTTTCGAAAGTCTCGTATGGAATCATGCTGAGGAGATGAGAAATGCAATTCAGACGACCCTCGCGCTTCTTGGTGTTATTTACGATATGCCACGGCACTTCCTCCGTATCGGTAGCGGCCAACATGGCATCGCGGGCCAGGGAATAGTCATACCATCTGCGACGCGACTCCAGGTCCATGCCACTGAGTTTCCAGTTCTTTGCCGGGTCACTGACGCGAGCTTCAAATCGTTTCCTTTGCTCCTCGGGGCTTACCTCCAACCAGTATTTGATCAAATTAATGCCGTCACTGAGTAATTCACGTTCAAACCGGGGAACGACTTTTAAAAATCCGTCACGCTCCTCGGGTTGACAAAAACCCATCACCACTTCCACCCCTGCACGGTTATACCAACTCCTGTCAAAAATTATGATTTCCCCTGCAGCAGGAAAATGCCGTATGTAACGCTGAATATATAATTGACTTTTCTCCCGGTCTGATGGCGCTGGGAGCGCAACCACTCGAAACACACGGGGGCTGACCCGCTGGGACAGGGCTTTGATAACACCGCCTTTACCCGCGGCATCCCGACCCTCAAAAATAACGATCGCTCTATAACCGGTTTGTGTTACCCACGCTTGCATCCGGGATAGCTCTACCTGCAAAGCACGGAGTTCTTTTTCATATTCTCTTTTTTTCAAGGGTTTAGTCCAAGGTGAATCGGTTTGGTATCATATATTCATCGATAAAAGTATAAACAATATTTGACCCGTTGTTCCGTATTGTTTTGCTTCTTGAGATCCTTTTGCTTCAGTTCAAAAATAACAGATGTGTCTTTTAGAGAAGGGGGCAAATTGTTCCTCCAGGGACCGCCGCCGTATACCCATACATGTCAGACCATAAACAAGCAAAATTGTGCGCGTTTGAAACAATTTTGGTCCACATTTGAACTGATACTACGGCTCCGTTATACCAGTGCCGAGCGTTGCCCCGTCTTTGTCTAAAGTGGTACAATGATCTGCTAATAGCGGCTAGCGGGTTTACTGCTTTTCGCTAATAAATTAAAACAGTATGTGAGGCGCGTGACCCTGACCAAATATCCGGCAGGGCAATGGACTGGTGGTTCTGGGATCAATCAAAAAATCTCTTTGCCGCAGACCAGCGGTCTGTTGAATTTTGTCCGGCCGGTTGCAACGTTCTCATCCTTGTTTTGGAAGCCTGGCCGTGCTGCATTTCAGCAGTGGGCCGGGGTTAAAATCGAAATCTTGATTTTCGGAAAATTGAACGCATATCCCCAGCGGGGAAGCACTAAATGAGAACGGACTGTTTTACATGTCAAGCGGCAGCGAAAACATCACCACAGGCGAATACATTCGGCACCATCTGCAGAATCTGACCTTCGGGCAGCACGCCGATGGCACGTGGGGCCTGGCCCATTCCGCCCAGGAAGCGCAGGCGATGGGGTTTTGGGCGTTTCACGTCGATACCGTTTTTTGGGCCGTGGTGCTGGGTGTTTCCTTTTACTTGCTGTTTCACAACGTCGCCAAAAAGGCCAATTCCGGTGTGCCGACCCGTTTCCAGTCGGCGATTGAAATGATCGTTGAATTTGTCGATACCAGTGTGCGCGAATCTTTCCACGGCACCAGCAAGTTCATTGCGCCCCTGGCGCTGACGCTTTTCGTGTGGATCTTCTTCATGAACTTCATGGATCTGATCCCGGTTGACTGGCTGCCCTGGGTGGCTACGCAGGCAGGTGTTCCCTACCAGAAGGTCGTTCCGACTACCGATGTCAACGCCACCATGGGTATGTCGCTCACGGTGTTCGTCCTGATCCTGTTTTTCACCGTCAGGGTCAAGGGAGTCGGTGGATTTATTGCTGAACTTACCGGGCAGCCATTTGCTTCCAAGAGCAAGGCCGGAAAGATCGTATTCTTTGTGCCAAACCTGTTGTTGGAAACCATTGCCCTGATTGCCAAACCGGTTTCACTCGGTCTGCGACTTTTTGGAAACCTGTACGCGGGCGAACTGATTTTTATCCTGATCGCGTTGATTTTCACAGCGGGATCCGGGTTTATCGCATCGGGTCTGAGTTCGGTGTTTGGAGAGCACATTCCGGCCTGGTTCTGGGTGTTGGCTACAGCCAGTGTATTCGCCACATTGTGGTTGAATATCAAGGGCAGGCTCGACAATAAGAAGACGCTCTGGTTGCTGCTGGTCGAGATGTTCCTGATCGGTGGCCTGGCATTTCTGGGCGGCCAGTTGATGCACTTCATGTGGGCCGTTTTCCACCTGATTATCGTGACGCTGCAAGCGTTTATTTTCATGATGCTGACCATTGTGTACCTGAGCATGGCACACGAGCATCACTGAGTGTATGTAAATTGAATTTGTAATTATTATTTTATTTTTTAGCAATCAATCTCTGAGAAAGGGAGTTATCGATGGAACTTGTAATTGGTATGACCGCAATCGCCGTAGCGCTGCTTATTGGTCTGGGCGCACTCGGTGTCGGTATTGGTGTGGGTATTTTGGGTGGTCGTCTGTTGGAAGGCTCTGCACGTCAGCCTGAGCTGGCACCGATGCTGCAGGGTAAATTCTTCCTGGCCATTGGCCTGCTGGATGCTGTTGCCATGATCGGTGTCGGTATTGCGTTGTATTTTACTTTCGCAAATCCGTTTGTGGGCCAGTTGCAAAGCGCCATAGGCGGCTAATCGGGCAGCTGACCAAAGCCCGCCTGGCTTGCCGGGCGGATAATACAGAACCACCTGAACGAGGTAAGGCATGAACATCAATGCCACTTTAATTTTGCAGTCAATCGCGATGATGATCTTCGTGTGGTTCTGCATGAAGTTCCTCTGGCCGCCGTTGTTGAAGGCCATGGACGAGCGTCGCGCGAAGATCGCCGAGGGTCTGGCCAATTCTGACCGTGCAGTGAAAGAACTTGAAGCTGCAGAGGTCCAGGTTGGTGAAAAGATTCGAGAGGCCCGTAACAAGGCGGGCGAAATCGTGGACCAGGCAACCGCGCGGCACACGCAGATCCTGGATCAGGCAAAAGATGACGCCACCGAAGAGCGCCGGCGCCAGGTGAACGCAGCTGAGGCAGACATTGCCCTGGCCACCAACCAGGCACGTGAAGAGTTACGCTCTTCGGTCGCCAGTCTTGCGCTGCTGGGTGCGTCGCAAATCCTGGAAAAGGAAGTGGATGCGGACACGCACCGAGAGCTTCTCGACAAGCTGATCGCCGAGATCTGAGTATGAGCAACGTCACGACACTGGCCCGTCCATACGCCAAGGCCGGGTTCGAATTGGCCAGCGCTGATGACACGCTGAGCCGATGGGACGACATGCTGGTTTTGGCAAGTGAACTGGTGACGGAAAAATCACTGGCGGAGCTGTTGGACAGTCCTCACGTGAGCAGTGGACAGACTGTGCAAATTCTGTCGGATACAGCGGGTGAGGCATTTGACGACCGGTTCAGGGACTTCCTGTCCGTTTTGTCGGAGAACAAGCGCTTTCCATTGTTGCCGGAAATTACAATTCTGTTCCAGAGGTTGCGTGAAGAGGCCGACAGGCGGTTACGCGTCAGGGTCGTTTCTGCTTTTGCCCTGGATGATAGCCAGGCGGAGCGAATGAAAGAGGCTTTGGCCAGGCGTTTTGATTGCGAGATCGTGCTGGAAAGTGAAATTGACCCCAGCGTGATTGGCGGGGCGGTGGTTTACGCTGGCGACCAGGTCATCGACGGATCGCTCAGAGACAGGTTGGCGAAGCTGTCAAATAACCTTTTTAACTGAATTGCAAAGACACATGAACGGTCGCTGGAAGTCCGGTGACCCAATGGGAAAAAGATGATGCAGACAACATTGAATCCATCTGAAATCAGTGAGTTGATCAAAAAACGCATTGAGGAGCTGGACATTTCGGCAGAAACCCGTAATGAAGGCACGGTAATCAGTGTCTCCGATGGTATCGCCCGTCTTCACGGTCTCGAAGACGCCATGCAGGGTGAAATGATCGAGTTCCCCGGCAATACCTTCGGGCTGGCGCTAAACCTCGAACGTGACTCCGTGGGCACGGTTATCATGGGTGACTACGAACACATCACCGAAGGTGATACCGTCAAGTGCACCGGACGTATTCTCGAAGTGCCCCACGGTGCTGGTCTGCTGGGCCGTGTTGTAGACGCGCTGGGTAACCCGATCGATGGGCAGGGCCCGATCGATAACGACGGGTTCGCACCGATCGAAAAGGTTGCGCCTGGCGTCATCTGGCGTCAATCGGTCTCTCAGCCTGTCCAGACAGGTTTGAAGTCGATCGACTCAATGGTTCCTATCGGTCGCGGCCAGCGTGAGCTGATCATCGGTGACCGCCAGATCGGCAAGACAGCCATTGCCATAGACACAATCATCAACCAGGTGGGCACGGGCATCAAATGTGTCTATGTAGCCATTGGCCAAAAACAGTCAACGGTGGCCAACGTCGTCGCCAAGCTTGAAGAGCATGGCGCCATGGAACACACCATTGTGGTCAACGCGTCGGCATCCGAATCGGCGGCCATGCAGTACATCGCCCCGTATTCCGGTTGCACCATGGGTGAGTATTTCCGTGACCGTGGTGAGGACGCGCTGATCATTTACGATGATTTGACCAAGCAGGCCTGGGCATATCGCCAGGTGTCCTTGCTGCTGCGTCGTCCTCCTGGCCGTGAGGCTTATCCCGGTGATGTGTTCTACCTGCACTCACGGTTATTGGAACGTGCGGCGCGGGTTAACGAAGAGTATGTCGAAAAATTCACCGAAGGCAAGGTGACAGGTAAAACCGGGTCACTGACGGCCTTGCCGATCATTGAAACCCAGGCCGGCGACGTATCCGCCTTTGTCCCGACCAATGTGATATCGATTACGGACGGCCAGATCTTCCTGGAGGCCGATATGTTTAACGCCGGTGTCCGCCCGGCAGTGCACGCCGGGCTATCTGTTTCACGTGTGGGTGGTGCGGCACAGACCAAAGTCATCAAGAAGTTGGGTGGTGGTGTGCGCCTGGCCCTGTCCCAGTATCGGGAGCTGGCGGCCTTCGCCCAGTTTGCCTCTGACCTGGATGACGCAACCCGCAAACAGCTGGATCGAGGCCAACGTGTGACCGAACTGATGAAGCAGTCGCAATACAGTCCGATGTCCGTTGGCGACATGGCTGTCTCGTTGTTCGCTGCCGATCGCGGTTATCTTGATGATGTTGAACTTAACAAGATTGGTCCATGCGAGAGCGCGTTACTGGAATACATGGCCACGTCGAAATCAGACCTGCTGGATGCCCTGAACGGTGGTGGCTGGAGCGATGACCTGGAGGCGCAACTCATCGAAGCCCTGGACGACTTCAAGGCAACCGGTTCCTGGTAAGCATGGCGGTTAAAAAGTAGGAGCAAGCCAAATATGGCAGGCGGAAAGGAAATTACAGGCAAAATCCGGAGCATCGGGAACACCATGAAGGTGACCGCTGCATTGGAGACAGTATCGGCCAGTAAAATACGAAAATCACAGGCCCTGATGAGTGCCAGCCGTCCCTATGTACGTATGATGCGACGTATCAGTGGACACCTCAGTAAAGCCAATCCGGAGATTCGCCACCCGTTCACGGTTGAGTATGATTCGGTAGAAAAAGTTGGTTACATCATCGTCTCCACAGACCGGGGTCTGTGCGGAGGTCTCAACAACAACCTGTTCAGAATGACCCTGGCAGATATGTCGAAATGGCAGCAGCAAGGTGCGGGCGTCAGCATGGT
>Ga0255052_10000812_pt1 | contig 24568 bp, 23 predicted proteins | sample JV7_2_21_MG_FD_188632 | JGI IMG/M metagenome (GOLD analysis project Ga0255052, IMG submission 188632) | Seawater microbial communities from Jervis Inlet, British Columbia, Canada - JV7_2_21 | ecosystem: Environmental > Aquatic > Marine > Inlet | place: Canada: British Columbia | collected...
TGCAGTGACGCCCATGCCGCCGGCGGTACAAACCGAAACAAGACCTCGCCCACCGCCGTTTTCATGCAGCAGCTTGGCCATCGTCGCGATTACTCTTGCACCGGTAGCGGCGAACGGGTGGCCGATCGCGATGCTGCCACCCTTCACATTGAGTTTTGAAAGATCGATTGGTCCCAGCGGATGATTTCTGCCAAGTCGTTCGCGGCAGAATTGCTCTGATTGCCAGGCCATCAATGTCGCGATTGTCTGTGCTGCAAATGCTTCATGAATTTCGTAGAAGTCGAAATCCTGCAAGCTCAGGTTCGCATCCTTCAACATTTCGGATACTGCGTAGGCCGGCGCCATTAGCAGGCCTTCTTCGCCAATGAAGTTTACGGCGGCGACTTTGCAGTGTGTCAGGTATGCGATGATCGGCAGGTTCTTCAGGATCGCCCATTCTTCGGATGCGAGGAGCACCGCCGCAGCACCATCTGTCAGGGGCGTGCTGTTCCCGGCCGTAATCGTGCCGGACTCGCTCTTGTCAAAAACCGGTTTCAGTTTTTTGAGTTTCTCGAATGTCGTGTCCCGGCGGATGTTGTTGTCTTCTTCGGCATCCTGATAGGGGACGACGAGATCATCATAAAACCCCGCATCGTATGCAGCGGCAGCTTTGATATGACTGGACAATGCAAGCTGATCCTGATGTTCACGGGAGACTTCAAGTTCTTTCGCGGTGATCTCCATGCTCTCGCCCATTGAAAGCTCGGTGCGAGGTTCCGTTACTCCAGGATATTGCGGCACGAAGTGACTTGGGCGAAGCCTGAACCAGGGCAACAGTTTCCTAAGGAATGAGCGGCCGCGATAGCTGGCGAGCAACACCGACCGAAATCCGTCGTTGTAAACGATGGGTGCGTCACTGATGGAATCGGTACCGCCGGCGATGCCCGAGTCGATCTGCCCCAGGGCAATCTTGTTAGCAATGTTGATGCACGCCTCGATGCTGGTGCCACATGCGCGCTGCATGTCTACGCCAGGTGTGCGCAAAGACAGGCCCGAACCGATGACAGACTCGCGCGCCAGGTTCCAGTCTCTGGAATGCTTGATAACGGCGCCGAGGGCGACGTCGCCAAGAGTCTGACCTTTGAGGTCATGCTTTTTCACCAGGGCAGACAACGTCGCCGTCATCATGTCCTGATTTGAGCTGCCGGTGTAAACTGAGTTCGCCCGGCAGAATGGAATTCTGATCCCGCCTACTATGGCTACTCGTCTCGCCGTACCATCGTGCAACATATCTGCCTCCGTACAGGCCCTCAAGCGTGCGGCAACTTTACACCATTGCCGGACAGTTGGTTAAGTGCTTCATGATAGAGTCAGCGAAATTATCCCGATGCCGCAACGAATACTGTGTTCAGATCCTCTAAAAACCGGTTTGAAGAAGCCCGCTCGCTTTTGCGACTGGCCGGTCCTCTCATCGTCAATAACCTGTCGATAGCCGGCATGCAGTTCGCTGATGCGGTAATGGCGGGGCGGCTCGGTGCTGAGGCTCTTGCCGCCGTTGCAGTTGGAGGTAGTGTCTGGTTTCTCGGATTCACGGTTTGTCTCGGCCTGATGATGTCGATTTCACCGATTGCCGCCAGGCATTATGGTGCCGGCGAGCCGGAAATGATTGGTCGCTATACACGACAGGGCCTTTGGCTCGCACTGGTGCTCGGTCTGACGATTTTTGGCCTGGCTCAGTTCTTTGTTGATCCGGTTCTTACCTATCTTGGCATCGACACAGGTTTTCGCGAGACAACGATCGGCTACGTTCGGGCAATCATGTTTGGGGCACCGGCGATCTGTGCTTTCCTGGCATTTAGATTTACGACAGAAGGCATCGGCTTCACGCGGCCGATCATGTACATATCTTTGCTCGCGCTGGTCAGCAACGTGTTCCTTAATTGGGTATTGATGTATGGCCACTTCGGCATGCGGGCATACGGTGCGGTTGGATGTGGTATGGCGAGCGCAATCACGATGTGGTTAATGGCGATTACGATGAGCATCTATGTGGCGCGCGACCCGATTTACAAGGCGCTCAAGATCTTCGATCACATGGCGCCGGTCCGTATGCCGGTGCTGAAGGAAATATTTGCGCTTGGTGCGCCGATTGCTGTGACCATTACCGCGGAAGCGGGCCTGTTTTCCGCCGTTTCGATCCTCGTTGGAACTCGCGGTGCAGATATCACGGCCGCACATCAGATAGCACTCAACTTTGCGGCGACGATGTTTATGATTCCGCTCGCACTGAGTGCTGCCACAACCATTCGAATCGGGCACGCGCTGGGTTCCGGTAATGCGATGGCAGCACGAATCGGTGGGACAACGGGAATACTGATGTGCGTCGTGTTCATGGCCTGTTCGGCGACCTTTCTGCTGCTTTTCAGGGATGTCGTTGTCGGCATGTACACGAACGATCCTTCGGTGACCCGGATTGCAATCAGCTTGTTGTTGATGGCGGCGATATTTCAAATTGCTGATGGCGTGCAAATTGGTGCGGCCGGCGCACTTCGTGGCTATAAAGACACCAGGATGCCGATGTTGATCAACACCTTCTCATACTGGGTGCTGGGTTTTCCGCTCGCCTATATGGCGACCGTCACGTACCGGGCGCCACCCGCTTATATATGGGGAGGATTTGTCCTGGGGTTGTCAGTCGCAGCCGTCCTGTTAACGATTCGCTTCAATCGATTGTCGAAGCACATGTTGACGGTAGCCTGAATCAGGTATCAGCCTGACCGAACGACGGCGTATCTCCTGCGAGATACTCATTTTCTTCGGGCGAGTTCGCCCGATTGAGAATAGTGTTTCTGTGAGGGAAGCGACCAAATTGCTCGACGATATCCGCATGCAACTCAGCGAATTGGGCGATCGTCTCGAAGGTTTCTTTGTAGGTGGCAGATACGGTTGCCGACAGTTTGTTAAAGATCTGGCAGGACTTCTTTTGCACTTTCCGCGACTCGGCATGCTGCAACGGCATGTAGAAAAACGCTCGCTGAATCGGCGTCAGGCCTTTATCCTTCTTCTCCATTGCACCCTCGACGCAGAGCTTTAGTGCTGCCTTGTCCAGGGCAAACGCCTCGGCCTTATTCCTGTAAATGTTCCGGCGAAACTGATCGAGAAGCAGAATCAGTGCCAGGCGTCCGTTTGGTTCCTGCGCCCAGTGGTCGAGCCGGCCTTCAGAGGCGCCCTCGACATCGTCCGAGAACTGTCGTGCGACTTCTTCATCGAATAACGGGTCCTCGCCGAACCAGACATCCATCCGGCCGTCGATTTGCGGCGCAGTCAGCTCGTGTTCCTTGAACCAGAACGCCAGAATTGCCTCTATTCTGGCCTGATCGTCATCGGTGATCGTTACGCCTGCACTTTCGCTGAGAAGTTTTACTGCCATTTCAATGTCTGCCATGTGCTGCCAATCGGGCGATTCCAATTAGCCTCAAGCAGCGGTCGTTATGCGAACCACGTCACAGTATGCCGGGGGTCCAACCGCTCATAGTCTGTTCTAACACCGGATGCCGGCAAATGCCATGTGTTGAGGCCCAATCATCGGGTCTGTGTAACGTTCGCCGGTCAGGGACCTGAGGCAGGAGACCATGCGTTACCTGACGTTGAGCCTGACAATGTTGCTTCTTTCGGCGTGTGGCGGTGCCGCCAGCGATCCGGAAGAGGAACTGCGCGAGTGGGTTGCTCGTGGCGAGTTGGCAACCCAAGAAAAGGACAGGGGTGACCTGCTGGAGCTGATATCTGAAGACTACGTTGACTCGCGTGGCAATGATCGGGACAAATTAGGCGGCATAATGATGGGCTATTTTCTTCGGCAGCAATCGATCGCATTGCTGACCAACATCGATGAAATGACTTTGTTTGGCGATAACGCGGCTCGAATAGCGCTGAGCGTTGGTATGGCCGGTACCAACACCGGGGCATGGGGATTTCGGGCTGATGCCTACCAGTTTGAGCTGGAACTTGAAAAACCGGATGACGAATGGTTGTTGATCGGGGCTCGTTGGGGCGAGCTCGGGGGTGAATTGCACTGAGCGACTACCTGAATGATTGATTGGGGAGTAGGTCATGAATTACTGGATCAAATATCGCACACCGGGCATTGTTTTGATTGCCGTCTTTCTGGCCGGATGCGCCGCGACGGATACCTTGGTCAGGTCACCAACGGTGAATCTCACCAGCGTCAAACTTGCCGAAGTGAGCTTTAGCCGTCAAACATTTCATCTTGGATTTGACGTCGATAACCCGAACCCGTTTCCACTACCGGTCAAGGCCGTTGAGTATCGCGTGCTCTTCGATGAGGAGAGATTCGCAGGGGGAGAAACGGTAGGAAGCTTTACGGTGCCGGCAGGTGGCCAGGATGCGTTCATGATCAGCGTCGACCTGGACTCTCTGAATACGGCAACGCAAATTGCAACACTGTTTCGTCGGGGCGTGCCCGAACAAGTCAACTATCAACTGCAGGGCAGCCTGACTGTCGATATTCCGTTTACGAGACCGATCCCCTTCTCGTCAACCGGTGTAATCGTGGTTGATGGTAACCGCTTCTGACTTCTGACGGTGCTCGCAAGTTGCGCGGGTAACATTCTGCACAAATAGTCTCACGCCTTCGGCGTATCGCATTGCGAAAGTGCGGATGCCGGCATAGCCCGTTATTTGAGTCTCTGATTCCAGAGATGTGGGCTGTGCCCCTGACCAAACAAAACACTTAGTATCGCGGGTTGGTAATCTGCTTTTCCTCGCTGGAGATAACTCCCCGAAAGCAGACATTCGGCTGGAATGGGACTAATAGTCTGATTGTGAGCCAAAGCGGACAGCACCAAGATTGACCTTTCTTGTACGCAAGAGCCAATTACTCGCCCTTCTCCGAAGTCATCATTTAATCATCAGACTTTCATTGGCCATAGATCGGGCCTTTCACTGGTGCCTTCTGCACCCTACAAATTCAGGGCTACTTAACCCCGTTTTGGCCGATGGAGAATGCCATGAAAAACTCAAATCTCAATTTGTGCGTCACAATCGTGTTTCTATTGGGTGCCTGTGTGCTCACCGGCTGCGGTGGCACCAAAGTACTCAAGGAGGCCGAGCCACTTGTAGTCACACAATCACTTGCAACCGCATCTGATCAACGTCTCGCTGCGACTCTGGACTGGGTCATCGTTAGAGACGGTCCTGGCACATGGGCAAAAAACGTAGACTGGGACGAATACCTGATACGCGTTCAAAACCTAAGTGATGGTTCAATACGGGTTACGAACATCGCTGTATTCGACTCACTTGGTTCCCGTATTGACACCCGCGAAAATCGGAGCCAGCTTGTCAAAGGTACCAAGAAGACCAAGCGCCGCTACAAGGGTGAGGGGTTAACAGTTAATGCGGGTGCGGGTGCAGGCACAATGATGGTTGGTGGGGTCGCCGCTATAGCTGGCGGGGCCGGAGTAATAGCACTCGCCGGCGGCCCGCTTGCAGTGGGAGGGGGAGCGGCGGTCGCGGCAACTGGACTCGTTTTAGCAGCACCTGTGCTTGCAGTTGGCGGCATCTTGCGCGGCGTGAATAACAGCAGGGTCAACAAGGAGATCGAATCTCGGCAGACACTACTGCCAGTGGCGTTGCAGGAAGAAGAGGAAAAGAGCCTCGACGTATTTATTCCCCTGGCACCATCTCCTGGAAAGGTTGAGATTACCTATGCCGATTCTCAACGAGACTACACGCTAATTATTGATACGCATGCTGTGCTTGAAGGATTGCACCTGGCACAGACGGGAAAATAACGCTCAGTGACGCGATGCATTTGCTGGATATCAGCTTCTGGCCATTAGCGGACGGTCAAATCAGCGGATTTCCGACAATCTGAATGTCCGCTTTGGAGAAATGCGGACATGGTTCCCAAACCAGAGACGGCGAAGTTACCGCGGTAACAGCAAAGGTGTCAGGTTCATTTTTGCCCCGAGAAAGGTGTCGAAATATAAACCTGACACGTTTTCTTATTCTGTTCCACAGTCAGTCGCGCCAGTCGACACGGACGCTCAGGCGGAGTCTTTCGTTGGTAGCCTGACCTGAAACGTCACGCCATTATCGGTGTTAGTAGCGTCGATCGAGCCGTTGTGCCCTTCGGCAACGAGTCGCGCGATGTAGAGGCCAAGTCCCAGATGCTTGCCTGTTTCACCGCGTCTTACTGACACCAATGAGCCAAACAGCTGAGCTCGCATTTTTTCAGGGAGTGGGGCGCCAGGATTGCTGACGCTCATGATCAATGACTCCGACTCGGCATCAAGTGAAATATCGATTGTGTCGCCGGCAGACGTGAAGTCGACTGCATTGTCGACCAGCTTATCGAGCATCTGGATGATGAGCTCGGGGCAGCCGTTGATATGCGCATCTTCCGTGCTGTTATGAAACCCGAACCTTCGCTCCGGCCATGCGTCGGCATACGCTGCGACCGTCGATTTCAAAACAGCACCCAAATCAAAATCCTCAGACTCCGCATTTTTCATCAGCTCTTCGGTTCGATTTGCCTCGCTCATTGCGTTTAGTATCTTCTGCAGGCGTTCTGATCCTTCGCGCGCTCGTGCGGTGTATTTAAGGGCGTCGGCGGACAGTGATTCATGCTCGAGATTTTCCAGTGACGACCTGACAATTGTCAACGGTGTTCGTAGCTCGTGCGAAAGTTTGCTGGCGAGTGACTGCAGGTAGTCGTTGTAAATGCCGAGTTGTCGCAGGACGCTCGAGAAACTGCGTGACAGGTCACCAACCTCATCTCCAGCCAGCGCGCTCGGCAACGCGCTGTGCAGTCGTTTCTCATCCAGGGCGCGCTCGGCCGCATTACTGAGTTGCCTGATTCGCAACGACAACCAGCTGGCATAGCCCAGTAACACAAACGCAACAACAATGGTTGAAATCAGGGTGAGAATAATTACTCGCGTCAACACCTGGTTGGTGAGACTCAGGATCGCATCGGTACCTTGCTGCAGCACGACAGCACCAGTCTGCACAGTGCCGGACCAGATAGGCTGCGCAACTGAAACCACTGCGCGGCCCGTCCCGGGGCTTCGGAACCATTTCGTCGATGCCTGACCCTGCAGTGCTTCACTGATGTAGCTTTGTTGCTCGCGACCGCCGGCGGCAGGTTCGGCGAGTGCCGCTTCGGCGCCTGGTTCCAGGAGCAGGTTATAAATCATTTTCAGCCAGCCGGAGGGCGGCTGTAAGCTGCTGTCGCCCGACCCGGACGTGGAAATTCTCCCGGCTTGCGCTACTCGCCAGCCATCTTTATCCGTGATGATGAGGCGTAGTCCCGGTTGAACGTAACCTGCGGCGACGCTCCGGAGTACTGGAGACATGGTGACAAGCAGACCGGGAGTTCCGCCAGTAAAGGTCGTACTGGTCACCCCCGGGCGAGAAGATTCCTCGGTATTGCTGACGGTAAGGCCAATTCGCGGTCCGGCCAGGTTGCGCGGAATGCGCGCCTCCAGTCTGTATCCATTCGTCGTGTCCTGCCAGTGCGCGATGATTCGCATCTCATCAAATACCTGGTCGCCTGTATGGCGTGTGGCAATGATCTGACCGGGCGCTTCAGCCTGAAAACGGAAAATCGTGCGTTCCCCGCCATCATCGAAACTAACGAGCGATACGTGATCAGCGTATCTTCTACCGCCACTTCCATCCTGCGCGTCAGCGAAAACGATGGAAGAATCGCGAACGTCGACATAGACGTACCAGTATTGCCCGTACGCGCCAACGATATAACGGATGGCACCATCAGCTCCCCGCAGCGTGCCCATGGCCCCGTTCGCCACGGTCCATTCATTGGCGTAGCCGTCGATGAGTGGCGCCGTTCTGAGCGGGTGCGCGTAAAGCTGGTCCGCGACGCTGCCATTGGCATCGGATAACAGCTCATTGGAGAACTGTGACAGGGAATCGGCAATGGCCTGCGCGGTACCGCCGAGCATCTGCTGCTGGCCCTCGCGGAGGGCGGACTCGGTTTCGCGGATGAACTGGCAGCCTGCCCAGGGCAAGATAAGGGTAAGAAGACTTACCAGCATTAACTGTCTTCTAAGGTTCATGATTGTCGAGCCACAGGCTGGCTAATCAACAAGCCAGCGATAGCCCATCCCATAAACCGTCTCTACTGCGCCGAATGCCGGATCGAGCGCAACAAATTTGCGACGGATTCGTTTTACGTGGGAAGTGATCGTGTTGTCGTCGAGAACGGCCTGAGCTGCGTCCATCAGCTGTTGCCGGTTCTTCACATGACCGGGATATCGTGCGAGCGCATGCACCATCCAGAACTCTGTCAGTGTCAGGCCGACAGGCTCGTTTTTCCATCGAACCGTCATTCGATCGACGTCCAGTTCGAGGTGACCGCGCTTAAGACTGTTCTCCTCGCCGACTGGTTTCTGCATCGCGTCCATGCGTCGAAACAGCGCGGCAACCCGGGCCATCAGATGCGGCAGGCTGATGTCTTTGGTCAGGTAGTCGTCGGCACCCAGTCGCAGGCCGGACACGGCGTCAAACTCGCTGTCCCTGGCGGTGAGGAAAATAATCGGCAGGTCACTGGACTGGCTCCTGAGTGACCTGCACAGCTCGAAGCCACCCTCGACCTCGTCTTTCAGGTTGATATCGATGACTACCAGGTCAGGAAGCCTTGCCTCGAATGATTCCATTGCCGGTTGACGAGCCTCGTACATTTCGACGGCATAACCCTCACGACGAAACGCCGCCGCGTAGTTCTCGCGGATAGCCTGTTCGTCTTCAACAATCGCAATTCTCTTGGACATAAAACCATCGGCCTGTTCGAAGGTCACAATTTGCCACATTACGTCGGTGTATTGCCATGCTCCTGCCCTCATACCGACGCAAAGAAACGATTTAATCCTCTCATGGCTGAAGGGAGGAAGATCATGAGAAACAAATACAGCGCCAGATCTGGAATCAGGCGTGAATGCGGAAGAAAGACAAAATTGTGCTGGCATCCACGCGTCAAAAGCGGGGCGACATCGCGAATGGTCAGCATTCTGCGCCGCCAGTCTTCCCGGCGTTGGCTGTCCCTCGCTCTCGTTATCCTGATCGCCGGTCCGGTGCCAGCCCAGACACGCGGTCCCTTTGATGAAGGCCAGTTTGCCAGTGAAGTGTCGCCTGCCCAGATGAGAACCGGCAGCCTGCTGCTTAGGATGGAAGCCGGCTACTTTGTTGCAACCCGCATGAACACAGACATCGACGCCGCTATAAGTGGCCTGGTTGCTCGTGTACGCGTGCGACAGGAGTTTCGCAATACCGGCACGGATTGGGTCGAAGGCGTCTATGTCTTTCCACTCCCCGATACAGCAGCAGTAGATCGGTTGCGAATGCACATCGGCGAACGGTACATCGAGGGAGAAATTCGGGAGAAAGAGCAGGCGAAAAAGGAATACCAGGCAGCAAAGGAGGCCGGGAAAAAAGCGAGTCTTGTCGAGCAGGAGCGCGCGAATCTGTTCACAACTTCGGTAGCGAACATCGGGCCTGGTGAAACTGTTTCAATCGAGATCGAGTATATTGAAACGCTCAGGATCGACGAGGGAATTTTCAGTCTTCGTTTTCCGTTGACGTCCACGCCCCGATACATACCCGGCACGCCGCTCCCGGGTCGCAAGGGTTCCGGGTGGTCGCTCGATACAACGTCTGTTCCTGACGCATCACGCATAACGCCACCGGTCGCCACTCACTCGAATGATCACAAAGTAACATTTCGCGCAGAGCTGAACGCAGGCACCCCGCTTGAATTCGTGGCCAGCCGTTATCATCCGGTTAACGTCAAGAGGACGGATGACCGCTATACGATTGCGCTATCGGAATCGAACGTGCCGATGGATCACGATCTTGAATTAACCTGGAAACCTGTACCCGATAGTTCGCCGCGCGCAATGATGTTCACCGAATCCGTTGGTGGCGAGCTGCATGTGTTACTGATGATGCTGCCCCCCGATGATTTGTCGTTGCCCCGGCAAACGATGGCGCGCGATTTGATCTTTGTCATCGATACTTCGGGTTCGATGCACGGCACATCGCTGGACCAGGCAAAGAGAGCGCTGACGATGGCGCTGGATGGCCTCAAGCCGGGCGACAAATTCAACGTCATTCAATTCAATTCGGTGACCAGTGCATTGTTTCCCGGCAATGTTGCTGCTTCGACGACAGATATCAATGTGGCCAGGCGCTACGTTGCCGGTCTTGATGCGAATGGCGGTACCGAAATGCGGCCGGCGCTGCAGCAGGCGTTGTCGACGCCCGTTAGCGAATCTCATCTGCGACAAATAATTTTTATCACCGACGGCAGTGTTGGCAATGAGGATGAGCTCTTCAGCCTGATTGAAAGGCAGCTTGGGAGAGCAAGGCTATTTACCGTCGGAATAGGGTCGGCGCCAAACAGTTTGTTCATGCGCAAGGCTGCGGAGGCCGGTCGCGGAACGTTCACCTTTATCAGCGCGCTCCATGACGTGAATGAAAAGATGGGGCGGCTGTTTCGCAAACTTGAACAACCACAAATCACAGATATTGTTGTTGAGTGGCCGGGAAGCGTCGTTGCGGAGACTTATCCGGACATCGTTCCCGACCTGTATGCCGGCGAACCGGTATTTGTCCGGGCGCGCCTCAGCGATGAAACTCGCGACTCGGACGTCGTCACGGTCCGGGGAATTTCTGCGACAGGTAGCTGGGGCGCAGAAATGTCGGTGAATATCAGCAAACCCAGCCCAGGCATCGCCGCGCTATGGGCGCGGGCACGAATTGGTGATCTGGCGGATAGTCTGCGGCGCGGTGCCAATGAGGACGAAGTCAGAAAATCAGTAATAGAGACGGCACTGGCACATCATCTCGTTAGCAAGTACACGAGCCTGGTCGCCGTCGATAAGACGCCGGTGCGTCCACAGAACGCGAAACTGGATAGCGAGCAGGTGCCAAACCTGTTGCCGTACGGTCAGAGCACAAAGGCAATCTTTGGTTTTCCTGCGACAGCGACCGGTGCAGGCGCTTACCTGGCAAGTGGCATGTCGCTAATAATGCTCGCGCTGCTTCTGTTTGCAGTGTTGGGAAGGAGATCTGGACATGTTGTGCAGATTCGTTCTTAGTCGGCGCGCGAGCCAGATCGTCGTGTCGTCATTGCTTTGTCTTGGCTTCTGGCAGTTTGGTCAGGGTGCGTATATCCCCGCGAAGGCCTGGTTTGCGCAGGAACTAATGCACCGCGCATGGAAAAAGGCAGAAGGTGGAGAGCAGGCGCCTGCGCCGTGGCCGTGGGCCGACACCTGGCCAGTCGCACGGCTTTCCGCAAAGGGTGGCGATATTGAGCTGATTGTTCTGGAAGGTGGGTCCGGGAGGACGCTCGCGTTCGGGCCCGGGCATCTGAGCATCAGTGTGCTACCCGGCGAAAACGGCAACAGCATTATCGCAGGGCATCGTGATACCCATTTTCTGTTTCTGCAGTATATGAAGCGTGGTGAAACGATTCAGGTGGAGCTGCCGGATGGTCGCAAGCACCTCTACCAGGTTACTGAAATTGATGTGGTTGATTCGCGTCGGGGCAGCCTCGTTCTCGATACAGATTCACCGACACTGAGTCTTGTCACCTGTTATCCATTTGATGCATTGGCCGCTGGCGGGCCGATGCGATTTGTTGTATCAGCCAAGATGATCTTCTAGCAGTCTGTTGAAGAAACCTCAGGCGGCACGATCCAGCGTTAAAATGGCACTCGAATATGCGGGGCGGCGTAGCCGTAAATTGCATATACACTCCGCTTTGATGGACAGGAGTCCGAATGTCGCGGAGCCAGGGATGGCGAGAGCGACGTCGTGCCATTTTGCCTCGTCTCGCGCTCCCCTGAGACTCTTCAACAGACCGCTAGTCCGCGTTCAGCCGAAGCAATGCCGCAACACTGATCGCGTCGGTTATCTCGCCGCGCTTTACCATTTCGATGGCCTCATTCAGCGGTAACTTGCGAATCTGCAGGTCTTCCATCTCGTCAAAGTCCGGATCACCGATCTCAAGTTCCCGGGCAACAAAGACAAAACCCTCTTCATCAGTGATCGAGTTACTGGTATGGAGGCGCATCAGAGGCGTCAGCGTTGATGCGGTCAGACCGGTTTCCTCCTTCAACTCACGTCTGGCGCTATCGATCGGTTCTTCGTCAGCCTCAGAAGCACCCATCGGAACCTCCCAGGAGAATTCACCGAGCGTGTAACGGTCCTGACCCACGATCCACGTGTTGCCATCATCGTCCAGTGGAATGATTGCGACAGCTTTCGTCTTGAAATGAACGTGGCCGTAATGATTCTCGCCGCCACCAGGGGTGACAACGAGATCCTCGAATACGGTCATCCAGGCATTGTCGTAAATGGTCCTCGATTCCAGCGTCTTCCAGCTCATGTGGAGGCACCCGCGTAATCCGATTCCACCATTAGTTTGAATCGCTGCATATCACCTTCGGTTCGCTTGCGGATAACGCCGGCAATGAACAGGGACATGAATTTCATGAAGCCCTTGAATGAGAACCTGCACCAGGAAGTCCAGCGCGTTGTGTTGTCATCAACTTTCTCAAAGCGATTGACGATAGAAGTCGTCCCGTGCGCTGATTCATAAGTGCCTGCCAGGAAATCGGGCGCGCGGCGCTCCGTAACGGTCTCTGTCAGCACAACGATCTTTCCTTTTTCCGTGAACTTGAGCTCGGCGACTGACCCTGGCTGGCCAGGATGTCCCGATTTGTGCGTGTGTGAATGGAAGTTTTGTTGCCAGCGTCCCATGTTGTCCGGATTATCGAATGCAGCCCACACGATATCGATACTCGCGTCAATCAGGATATCGAATTTCAGCTTCACGTAATCTTCCTTTCTACGCCAACGTACACATGATAACCCGATGATTATTAGTGATTGCAGGTTTCCCGTCGCTCAGTCATAGTTGCCGGAGCTTTGGAGTGGCGGTTCAGGCCCTCCTGGCTACTCACATACTCCGGAAGTATCCATGGCATCACCGCAACCACTCCTGACCAAGGGACCGGTCGGCCGACAATTGGTCGCGATGGCCGTGCCCGTTCTGTTCGGCATCTCTACGATGATGCTGCAGAACTTTATCGATATGTGGTTTGTCGGTCAGGTCGGCGTCCGGGAGCTTGCAGCACTGAGTTTCGCGTTTCCTGTCTTGATGGTTGTAACGAGTGTTGCCATCGGTCTCGGGGCGGGAACTTCATCCGTCGTCGCGAGGGCGATCGGTTCAGACGATCACCGTCGTGCCAGGCGTCTATCTACTGACAGTCTGCTGTTGTCATTCGGCATTACAGTGATTATCTGCACAGTTGGCATCGTGACGATAGCACCGTTATTCCGTCTGTTGGGCGCACCCGAGGATATGATTCCACTTATCGCCGGGTATATGAGAATCCTGTACGTCGGCGTTCCGTTTGTTGTCGTCGGCATGGTTGGCATGAGCAGCATGCGGGCGACGGGTCATACGAAATTGCCCAGCATGCTCATGGTGGTCACGGCAATCATCAACGTCATCCTCGATCCGATTCTGATTTTTGGCGTAGGCCCTATCCCCGCGATGGGCCTGAATGGTGCAGCAATGGCAGCTCTTACTGCGCGCGGCGCGATTTTCGTCGGCACTTTGTACCTGATGCACAGGCGCCTTGATCTGCTGACGTTCAACAAACCGGATCGCGAAGAAATGGTCAGATCGTGGGGAGATATTCTACATGTTGGTATCCCCGCTGCCGGCACGAACGCGATCATCCCGATTGCCGCTGGAGTCATCACAGCGATGCTTGCGAAGTACGGCCCGGAGACGGTCGCGGGGTTTGGTGTTGCGAGCAGAGTCGAGTCGCTTGTCCTGGTTTCGTTTTACGCCTTGTCGGCAGTCATCGGGCCTTTTGTGGGTCAGAATATTTCGGCAAACAGGCCCGACAGAATATTTCGCGCGCTGAGGCTATGCACGGTTTTTTGTCTTGGTTCCGGACTTGCGATTGCATTGTTGCTGGCTCTGTCCGGAAGTTGGGTGCCGTCCCTGTTTAGTGACGATGCTGAAGTAACGGGCGTCGGGACATTGTTTCTGCTGGTTGTCCCAATCAGCTACGGTGCGTATGGCATGGTGATGGTGATGAATGCATCGTTCAACGGTATGGGAAAACCAATGCCTGCTGTATACATTAGCGTTGCGCGCATGGCAGTAATCTATGTGCCGTTGGCAATTGTTGCGGAAAAAGTTTTCGGCATAATTGGCGTATTCGCCTCTTACGCAGTTGCGAATATTATTACCGGCGTTCTTTCCTATATCTGGGCACGCGCCTCGATTCAGCAGCAGTGTGACTTACACGGCGCACCCATATTAACCTCAGAGACGGTTTAGGCGGACACGTCTTTCAGTACGCGACTACGATAATAGTAATGCATGCCAATGCCGCGGCTCGCGAGAAAAAGGGCCAACGCAAGCCAGAGACCGTGATTCTCCAAAAAGCGAAATGCGTACCACGACGGCACAAACACGAGGAACGTCGATACCAGCATGATGTCCCGCATTTCGCGCGCGCGCGTCGCGCCGACAAAAACACCATCGTAGAGATAAGACCAGACAGCGATGATCGGCATTAGCGTCATCCATGGAAGATAGATGAGTGCCGCGTCAATGACATCCGGAATATCCGTCAACAATCGGATCAGGAACGAGCCGCCAAGGAAAAAGAACGCGCAGAAAGCCAGTGAAACGTAGAGAGACCAGCGTAAGGTGAGTGCGACGGCCTGTCGAAGTGCAGCCTTGTTCTTTGCTCCGACCGCCTTTCCAACCAGCGCTTCTGCCGCATGCGCGAAACCATCGAGCGCGAACGACATGAGGTGCATGAGGTTGATCAGAATCGCATTGGCCGCGAGTACCAACCCACCCATTCTGGCGCCGGCCGCTGTCACAAAAGCAAAGGTGAACATCAGCGCCATCGTCCTAACGAGAAGGTGTGCATTCACGGCGAAGAAGACGGCATATTCCCTCCACGTGGTCAAGTGTGAAACCTGCATATGTCCGCTGTGATTTCTCAGGTACCCGATCGCATAGGCGCCTCCAACCAGCAGGCCCGTAAACTCAGCGATGACGGATGCTGCGGCAACGCCATCTACGGTCATGCCAAGGATCAATACAAAAAATAAGTCCAGCACGATATTGGTCAGGTTGATCGCGAGCACGATGTAGAGTGGGACGCGTGCATTTTGCAGGCCGATGAACCAACCGATCAGAGCATAGTTTGCAAGTGTTGCGGGAGCACTCCAGATACGAATAAAGAAGTATTCGTTTGCATAGGCAGCAACTTCGGCGTCCGGGCCAAGGGCTTTCATTGATAACGAAGCAATCGGAACCTGTAAAATGATCAGGACTATCGCAATCGCAATCGCGACAACCAGGGCCTGGCCCAACGCAACCTTCAGGCCATCTCCGTCTTCCGCGCCGTAACGCTGAGCGGTAATACCGGTTGTGCCCATTCGCAAAAAATTGAAACCGGCGTACAGAAATCCGAATATCGTCGCACCGATCGCGACGGCGCCGAGGTAATACGCGTTTTCGAGGTGGCCGGTGACACCTGTATCAACCATGCCAAGCAATGGCACAGAAATGTTGGACAGGATCATTGGCGCAGCAATGCGCCAGACGTCCCGGTTGTTAGGGAGCGAATTAATTATCTAGCTCCGGTTAATCAGGTCAGCCCACAGCGGATTGAAAAGCTTTCAGGCGAGTGCGAGACAAGGCAAAGCGGCGCGAAAAAGCGGAGTGTATATTTAGATACATGAGTATTTTGAGCGCTGATTCAACGACGTATCGTGCCGTCTGAAGGTTTTTCAACGTCAGAATGCGTTGACGCCGGTCAACTCTTTGCCAACGACCAGCTGATGTACGGTCTCCGTACCCTCGTAGGTAATCACGCTTTCCAGGTTCAACATGTGGCGTATCGGTACGTACTCCGCACTGATGCCGCTGCCGCCAAGAATGTCGCGAGCGTCACGGGCAATGTCGAGCGCTGCCCGGCAATTGTTCCACTTGGCGATCGATACCTGCGTCGGCGTCATCCGGCCCTGATCTTTCAGGCGGCCGAGCCTTAACGACAGGAGCTGTGCGGTCGTGATCTGGCGGGCCATCTCAGCGAGCCGCAACTGAATCGCCTGTGTATGGGACAGCGGCCTGTTAAACAGCACCCTGTCCTCGGTGTAATTCAACACTTCTCTTAGACAGGCCTGTGCTGCGCCAATAACACCCCAAGTGATTCCGTAACGTGCCTGGGTAAGACAACTAAGTGGTCCCTTGAGCCCGACAACGCCGGGCAACAGATTGGCATCAGGCACGCGAACGTTGTCCAAGAACAGCGCGCTGGTTACAGACGCTCGCAGAGAAAATTTGTTCTCAATTTCCTGCGCGGTGTATCCCGCCGTGTCTTTTTCGACGATAAATCCACGCACACCCTCTTCAGTCATTGCCCATACGACAGCAGCGTCTGCGATATTGCCATTCGTGATCCACATCTTGGAGCCGTTAAGGATCCAGTCCCCGCCATCGCGTTTGGCGTGCGTTCTCATGTTACTCGGATCTGACCCGCCCTGCGGTTCGGTCAGCCCGAAACAACCAATTGCCTCGCCTCGTGCCATCGCCGGCAGCCAACGCCGTTTTTGCTCCTCCGAGCCATACGCATGGATCGGGAACATAACCAGGCTGCTCTGCACCGAGACGAAACTTCGCAACCCGCTGTCGCCGCGTTCAAGTTCCTGGCAGATCAGGCCATAGGAAACCGAGTTAAGACCGGCGCAATCGTAGCCATCGATGGAGCTGCCAAGAAGGCCCAATGCGGCAACTTCGCTAACCAACTGGGCTGGAAACTCATGGTTTTCGAACGCTTCCCGGATAACCGGGAGCACTTTGTCGTCGACGAGTCGGGCGACGGAATCCTGAACCATGCACTCTTCTTCCGATAACTCTGAGCGAACGTCATAGAGATCCATCGGATCAAGCTGCCGTTTACTGGATGCGGGATTTTCTGTGGAAGTCGCGATTGCCAAGGTGCCTCCGGGGCGTGATCAGGTTCAAACGGGCTGTGATTCTACCGGATTGGTTGAGGCGCTAATAGAGGATCGGCCAGCTTCCTTCGACAACGGCTAGAAAGGGATACCGAAGCGTCGATAGAGGTTTGAGAGCAACCAGACTGGCGCGATCATCATTAGCTGTATGTCGCGAAACACTGCCTTGATACCACCGCTGGCTGAACGGCCCAGGTAAATCCCGACCAGGCTTGCGGCAAAAAGAAACGCTGCCACGAGCGCGAGATGCAAAGATGAGTCCTGCAGCCAGAGTTGCATCACCGCAATACCGAAAATGAAGGGCAGCATGCCAATTGCCAGCGGCATGGAAATAATGAAGTAGTAGACAACCGCGGCCATCAGGAAAGTGGTGCCCCAGTTGAGAACAGGTGATATCTGCTCAAATTCGGTGGGGACTGGCAGTGACCAAAGCAGTCCAACGGTGGCGAAAACGAGGACCAGGACCGATATCCAGTAAATAGTGGCGTAGCCTATATCACGGTGATCTTCACCGTAGTCGGTCAGCCATGAATCGGTCTCCTGCATCAAATGCTCCTCAGGGCACAGGCGCCCGCGGGTCCATTCTACACGCCCTTATCCGTGACGATGGCTACTGGATTCGCTGCCGGTTGCCTGGCGCCAATTGAGACCTGCCGCACACTTTAGAGTTTGTAGTGGGCTCAAACTCGGTTGGCGCGCCGGATTTCAGCGACTGTTCAGGATAAGGATGGTTACAATGGCGCCGCTAACTTCGTAAAGGGTCCCGAGCGGGAATGAGGTATTGAAATGAATATCAGAGCATTGAAAATTATTCTGGTGTCCGCGAGTCTGACAGTTGCAATAAGCGGCTGTGAAACGCTGGACGCGTATACACAGGAATCGAAAACCAGCAGCGCGACAAAAGGCGCTGTAATTGGTGCAATCGCTGGCGCTGCCGTCGGACTGGCCTCTGGCGATGACGCGGTCGAGCGCAGGCAGCGCGCACTGATCGGTGCGGGCGTCGGTGCATTGGCTGGCGGCGCTGTTGGCGTCTACATGGATCGTCAGGAAGCCGAATTGCGGGCTGAATTGCAGGGTTCCGGCGTCAGCGTCACACGAATTGGTGACAACATCACTTTGAACATGCCCGGCAATGTGACATTCGCAACCAACAGTTCCGATCTCAGCCCGGCATTTTTCGATGTACTCAATTCGGTAGGTAAAGTGCTGACCGAATTTGATCAGACAGTCGTTGAAGTAGCCGGACATACCGACAGTACCGGGGCGGATGATTACAATCAGTCCTTGTCGGAGCGCCGAGCGACGTCAGTCGGACAGTACCTGCAAGCACAGGACATCAACCCACAGCGTCTGATCACGATTGGCCTGGGCGAGAGCATGCCGGTTGCTGATAACACTACGAACGCTGGCAGACAGACGAATCGTCGGGTCGAAATTACAATGGTTCCGGTGACGTCCTGACCTGACGTTGCAACAGTAATTGGCGCGGCAGACACTTGATGTCTGCCGCGCTTTTTTTTGCAGAGATTAAACATCAAAATGGGAATGTCGCATCAACGAGTCTTCGACAAGCGTGATTCAGGTGACTGGATCAAGGGTGCCGGTATCGTTCGTCGGCTGTTGAGTGATGACCACGAAGGGTCACGACACCAACGTTTCATCCTCGATATGCGAAACGGACAGACCCTGTTGATTGCTCACAACATCGACCTTGCCAAGAGAATCCCACTTGGCATGGGCGACAAGATCAGCTTAACCGGTATGTACGAATGGAACGACCTGGGTGGACTCGTGCACTGGACTCATGACGACCCTATGGGCGCTGAAGAAGGCGGCTACATCGAATTTCAGGGCACGCACTATAAGTAGTACGAACGGACGATCTTTAGCGCGAAAAAAAACCCCGCTGAACACGGGGTCTTTAGTTTTAGTAATGCTGAATGGCCTAGACTCCCATAGCCACTCCAAGCTTCTTGATGGCGTTGGCTTCGATCTGGCGAATACGTTCTGCGGACACGCCATAGATGTCGGCGAGTTCATGCAGCGTCTGCTTGTCTTCGGTCAGCCACCGGGACTGGAGGATGTCACGACTGCGCTCATCCAGCGTTTCCAGCGCCTTGCCCATGCGAGAAGTTGCATCCTCGTGCCAGTCCGTTTTCTCAACGAGAATTGCGGGATCAGAATTCGGGCTGGGTAGGTAGGCCGCTGGCGCAAACGCCCTTCCGTCGTCGCGCGAGTCTGGCACCGGGTCAAAGACGGCTTCCCGCGCCGACAAGCGACGCTCCATCTCTGTGACTTCTTTCGGACTTACACCCAGGTCCGCAGCAACAGCCTGTGTTTCGTCATAAGACAACCAGGCAAGACTTTTCTTCGCTTTGCGAAGATTGAAAAATAATTTGCGTTGCGCTTTTGTTGTCGCAACCTTGACGATGCGCCAGTTGCGCAATACGTACTCGTGAATCTCGGCTCGAATCCAGTGTACGGCGAATGAGACCAGACGCACATCGAATGAAGGATCAAAACGTTTTACGGCTTTCATCATGCCGACGTTGCCCTCCTGGATCAGGTCATTGAGCGGCAGGCCATAGCCTGTATAGCCCTTCGCGATATGCACAACGAACCGAAGATGTGCCATGACCAGCTCGCGGGCTGCTTGCAGATCCTCTTCATCGCGAAAGCGATGGGCCAGGGCCTGTTCGTCTTCTTTACTCAATACGGGAATAGCACCGACGGCCTGTATATAGGCGTCGAGACTGCCTACCGGCCCCTTAAGGGTCAGGTCGTGATCTACTGTAGTGATTGCCGTTGTCATGTGATTCGCTTACCTCCACCTGGCGTGCAATTTTAGCACTCCCGACCTTAGAGTGCTAACAACGACATTTGGTTCCCGGCGTACATCATGAAAAACTCATTATGAAACAATAAGATAAACAGAAAGAGATTGATGGTGTTATGTAAAATGAAATACTGGCAAGGCCAGAATTCGGTATCAGCGGGGTTCGATTCGTCGCATATGGCGGGCGGCAGCGACCCACGATCCAACCAAACCGAGCAATACGCCGGTACCCGCGATGATCAGGCTTTCGGGCACGTTTAGCGCCAGTGCCGTAAAAGGACTGCTATAGAGGCCAGATAGCCGGGTGACAGGCTCTTCCAGGGCGTATAGCCCGTAAGCAACCAGCAGAAGTGCAAGGAGCCCGCCCCCAAGCCCGTACCACATACCGATATAGAGAAATGGGCGCCGCACGAACGCATTGCTCGCACCGATCAGCTTGGTGACCTCGATCTCCTCACGCCGGTTCTGGATGTCGAGTCGTATTGTATTGCCGATAATAACGATTATTGCTGCGGCTAAAAGCGCGGCGCCAATCGCGATCGCGCGCTCGAGAATACTCAGGATTGCATGAAACCGCTGCACCCATTCTGTGTCGACCTGAACAAAATCTGCCTCAGGCAGGTTTCCAAGCTCCTCATTCAGGAGACCCATCGATACTTCGGTATTTGCAGCACTCGGCCTGACGACCAGCGTGTGAGGAAGCGGGTTAACCGAAAGATGATCAAGCGCCTCACCAAAACCGGATTGCTCACGAAATTCTGCAAGTGCATCGTCTGCAGCGATGAGTGTCACGTTCTCGACGTCTGCGCGCTGGCTGACAATGTCAGCAAGTCTCTGCGCGTCTGCCAGGGTGACGTCTGTATGCAGGTAAACAGAGAAGTCGAGTGCGTTATCCCATGAGGCGCTGATGACTTGTGCATTCTTGATGACGAGATGCATGGCGGCCGGTAACGCCAGCGTTACACCTATGACGAGCACTGTCATCAGGCTTGCAAAGGGTTGCCGCGAAAGTCTGCCGAGTGCAGCGATCGCCGTACTGACATGACGAATAGCCCAGGCGAAAATCGGTCGCCGCCGTCGAGGTGCAACGAGCGCTTCTGATGACTTCATGGCTGCCAACGTTCCCGTTCCTGTTCGGCCTCGAGGCGTTCGACATACTCGGCAACAGGATCTTCCTCGTGCTCGACAGCCAGCGCGCCATTGGCCAGGGCAATTCGCCTGCACCCCAGCTGATCGATGAGCGCTATGTCATGGCTTGCGATCAACAGCGTGACGCCGACTTCATTGAAGCGGCGAAAAATTCGCATTACCTCAAGCGACAGGTCCGGATCCAGGTTACCGGTTGGCTCATCGGCGATCAGAACTTTTGGCCGACTGACAATGGCGCGGGCGATGCCGACTCTTTGCTGCTCACCCGAAGAGAGCGCTTCAGGAGACTGCTTCTCCTTGTTCAACAGGCTAACCTGATCCAGCGCGGCGCGAACTTTGCGGCCCGCCTCACGATGCCCGAGTCCTGCAATGACCAGTGGCAACGCGACGTTGTCGAAAACGGGCCGGTCATAAAGGAGTTTGTGATCCTGAAATACCATCCCGATCTGTCGGCGGTATGCCGGTATTTTCCGCCGGGATACGCGACGTGTATTCTGTCCATCGACGATGACCTGCCCGCCTGTCGGCCGATCTATAAGGGCAATGAGTCTTAGTAGCGTGCTTTTTCCTGCACCCGAGTGGCCGGTGACAAATACCATTTCGCCCTTTTCGACATGCAACGAAAGCCCCTTCAGCGCATCGTGCCCGCCGGGGTAACGTTTGCTGACATCTTCAATGCGTATCAAACCGAATCAATCCCGGGTTCGTCTTCACTAGAGAGTAACGCGCCGACATAGTCCTCGGCATCAAATTGCTGCATGTCCCCGACGCTTTCTCCGATCCCGATAAAGCGAACCGGAACGCCCAACCTTTTGGCAATAGCCAGAAGAATACCGCCTTTCGCAGAACCGTCCAGCTTCGTGACTGTAATTCCAGTTAGCCCCAGGGCTGCATGAAATTTCTCGGCTTGCACCAGTGCGTTTTGTCCCTGGCTTGCATCCAGCACCAACATGACCTCCTGAGGTGCGGCATCATCGTGCCGCGCAAGAACACGTTTGATCTTGATCAGTTCATCCATCAGTCCCTGCTGATTCTGCAGGCGGCCCGCTGTATCTGCGAGCAGGACATCGATTTTTCTTGAGCGCGCGGCGTCGTAGGCATCAAATATTACAGCCGCAGGATCCGCACCGGGTTGCTGAGCAATGACAGCAACGTTATTTCGCGCACCCCAGGTCTGAAGTTGCTCTATGGCAGCAGCGCGAAAAGTGTCGCCTGCCGCCAGCATCACCGAGTAGCCGTCATCCTGAAGGCGCCCGGCGAGCTTGCCGATCGTCGTCGTCTTGCCTGCGCCATTGACGCCCACCATCAAAATGACAAATGGTTTTGATTGCAGGCTGATCGCGAGCGGCTCGGCAACCGGGGAGAGAATACCGACGAGCGTGCGTCGCAGTCCCTCTCGCAGCGACTTTAAATCCTTCAACTCCTTGCGGGCGAGGCTTTTCCGCAATTCGGCTATGATCTCCCCGGTCGCATCGACACCGACGTCGGCCATGACCAGTTCGGCTTCGAGATCTTCAAGAACGTCCTCGTCGATCTTGCCGTCAGGCGCAAGATTGGCGAGATCGTAAGTCAGCCAGCTGTCGCCGCGATTTAGTCTTGACCGTAGTCGCTTGACGAATCCGGTCTTTTTCTCCGGGACTGACTCGTTCTTTTTTCCAAACACAAATTTCTACCTGCCACGTACCGGGTCCGATAAGATCGAACCCAAGGTATGCAGCGCCAGAACAAACAAATTGGCAAATCCGGTGGATCTCCCCCGGGGCGGCTGCGTATTGTAGCCGGAAAATGGCGCAGCCGCCTTTTGCCGGTTGCAGATGTTCCCGGTTTGAGACCGACGTCGGAACGGCTCCGGGAAACACTCTTCAACTGGCTTGCGCCGACTATTGAGGGCACAAAATGTCTGGACCTGTTCGCTGGAACCGGCGCGCTTGGGCTTGAAGCGCTTTCCCGGGGAGCAAGTTCAGTTGATTTTGTTGAGATCTCGAAAGTGGCAGCGACTGCGCTGTGCGAAAACATTCAAACGCTGAATGCGACGAATACCGATGTTCACCAGGCTAACGCAATGAGGTTCCTTGATTCAGAGCCGCCGACGCAATATGACACTGTGTTTCTGGATCCGCCATTTGCCACCGATAGTTACCAGGAATTGTGTAGACTTCTTGCCAGTCACAACTGGCTTGCGAAAGGAGCACACATCTACCTTGAGCAAGACAGTAGTCAGCAAGTCCCCGACCTGCCTGAAGGCTGGAATTTGCTTAAGGAAAAAACGACCGGCAATGTTCGGTATTCATTGATCAGGACCTAAGTGACAAGGGGCAGTTGATGTCAGTTTCAGCCATGTATCCGGGCACCTTTGATCCGATAACGCTTGGCCACGAAGACCTCGTTCGCCGCGCAAGTCACTTGTTCGAGCGCGTTGTCGTTGCGATCGCAGCAAACCCCAGCAAGGAGCCGATGTTTTCGCTTGAGGAGCGAGTTGAGTTGGCACGATCGACACTGGTGGACGTCGATAACGTCGAGGTCTCCGGATACGATGGGCTGACGGTCGATTTCGCCCGCGAAAACGATCTCCGGGTCATCTTGCGTGGCTTGCGTGCCGTATCTGATTTTGAGTACGAATTTCAGCTTGCCAATATGAACCGACACCTTGCGGACGACGTCGAAACTGCGTTTCTGACGCCGAACGAGAATTACAATTTCATCTCGTCGAGCCTGGTCAGGGAAATCTGTAGCATGGGTGGCGATATATCAGAGTTCGTTTCGCCTATCGTCAATGACGCCCTTATCAAGCGCTCGCGTTAGTTCAGTGCTGGCAGCGCGTGCAGTAAAACGTTGATCGCTGCCCGAGAACGATGGCAGTGATCGGCTTTTTGCAGATTGTGCAGGGCAGTCCGTCACGACCGTAAGCATCCAGCTGTTGCCTGAAGTACCCCGGCTCTCCGTCTCCGCCGTGAAAGTCCCTGAGCGTCGTTCCGCCCGCTTTGATCGCGAGTTCCAGAACCGACTTGATTGCGTCCGACAGGCGTGACATGCGCTCCATGGAGGTTCTGCCGGCCGCACGTTTTGGATGAATGCGGGCCACGAAAAGTGCTTCGCTCGCGTAGATATTACCGACTCCGACGACAATCATCGCATTCATAATGAATTGCTTGATGCTGACGCGACGACCGCGGGATTTTTGCCAGAGATAACCACCGTCAAAATCTGCGGACAGCGGTTCCGGGCCGAGATTGCGTAATAGCTCATGTTCTTCCGGGATTTGCGTCCACAGCAACGAGCCAAAACGACGGGGGTCACGAAATCTCAACGCCTTGCCGTTTCCAAAACGGATATCCACGTGATCGTGTTTTGCAGCAGGTTCATCCGAATTGATGATCCTGACGCTGCCAGACATACCGAGATTTAGCATGGCCGACCCGACCTCGGTGTCAAACAGGAGGTATTTCGCCCGCCGCCTTACCGAGCGGATTTCCTGGCCCGGCAGTCGTTGGTCGATTT